>Ga0307992_1002264_pt1 | contig 11038 bp, 12 predicted proteins | sample EllFjometagen133_FD_203162 | JGI IMG/M metagenome (GOLD analysis project Ga0307992, IMG submission 203162) | Marine microbial communities from Ellis Fjord, Antarctic Ocean - #133 | ecosystem: Environmental > Aquatic > Marine > Unclassified | place: Southern Ocean | collected 2014-10-08
TATCCTTGAGGCTTCTGCTCGTGACATTCTCAATTTCTGTTTAGTTATTGCCCTAACTGGAAACTTTTTAATTGGTTGAATTTGAAAAGTAGGTAAAGCACCAAAGACAGGTTGTGGAGTAGGAACTGAAGATTTACTTATAGAATAAAAACTAGCATTATAATCTGCTAATAAAGATGCCCGTCTTGATTTCTCAGCCTCGAGATTTGTTAAAAATTGGTTAATTTTTATTCTCCTATCACTTAAGTCCTTTTTTTGTTTAGAAATATTTTTTGTATATCTCAAATCCTCTTTTTTCTGAACTTTTCCAAGCATCCTTTGAGATCCCATTAATTCCATACGTGTTATAATTGGAGCCTTAGGAGCTAAGTCCAAATTTTGAATCCTCAAATCAATAAGACTTTTTTGCAATCTCGTTACTGTTTCATTATTTTTAGATATCATTTTTTTACCCCTTTTATTAGTTTATTAAATTTGATTTTTGGTTTTAGGAATGTGGATTCTAGTAATTGTTCTGGAGTCATTCCAATTTTTTTTAATTCCTTTTTTTTAAGGCTAAAATTATATTGGCTATTTGCTTTGTTTACAGTCTTAGTAAATAAATTTTTGAATTTCATATTAAAATACATGTAAAAAGGTTTTATAAATGTTTGTGTTTTTGTTATTACTTAAAAATTAATTAAAATTATCCATTGGAACCATATTTTTTATAATAGTAACAAACTTAAAGATATTCACCAAGAAGTTTCATGTCACATCTTTCACTGCACTTTATCCCAGGCTTAACATCAAAATGAGCTCTCCTTAATCTGTCATACTTTTTGCCATTCCAAATATGATAAAGAGATTCTTTTTTTGCATTACCAAGAACTATTTCATTATTATAATCTTCGACACATTGTACAGCTTCACTATTAGATTTTATTGTCATTGAGGACCAAGGAAACTGACAAGGCTCGAGCCAATGAATAGAAGATGTATTCTTTTCTTTATTTTGGTACCAAACCTGATCTTGACTTTTTTTATAAATATAAACATCATATCCTTTAAACTTTTCTTTTAACTTTTCAAATTCTTCTTCTTGATGGGGTCTTCCTAAATCTAACATTGTAATAACAATCTTTGTTTCTAAATTTTGTTTTTCCTTTTTATTTATTAATTCAACTATCTTTTTATAAGAATTAGAAAAATTTGAAGCTTCCCCACGAATCTGTTTATGAATATTATCCTCCACAGATTCTATAGAATATTTAACTATTCCCAAACCATTTTTAAAAGTCTCTAAACTTTTCTCCAGGTTTATGTTCGCAGGATTGCAAGAAAAGTAAGAAGGAATATTTTTCTTTGAAAGAGTATAAACTTTTTGAGAAATTGTTTCATCTAGTAACGGGTCGCCATATCCATGCAAAACAACAACCCTAGGAATATCAAAAAGAAAAAAATTATTTTGACTAATTTCATTTCTATCAACTTTATAATTTTTTTCAACAAATGTTTGCCATTGTTCCCATTCTTTTTTATCCCACGGACGAATTTGAGAAACAATGTTTTCAAAATCTTTTAACCCCATAATTTCTATTTTTCGTGTCATCATTGTAGTTCTTGGACACATCTTACATTTCATGTTACAAGCATTTGTAGTTTCTATGTTATAAATTGTGGGAGATAATTCCCTATAATATTCAACTAAATTCCACAAAACCTCTTTCCCAAATTTTTCTCCTTTCATAAGTCTTTGTTTTAAACCAAAAAACTTCTGATAAAAATTAATATCTATCATTTCTTCTTCCTCACCATATTGTCCACCCCCCATCAATTGTAAACACGGCCCCGGTTGTATAAGATGATTTTTCCGAACATAAATACTCTACAATTCCCAATAGTTCACTTCCGTTCTTCATCATTCTTTTCATAGGAGTTTTTTTTGAATATTCTTTTTTAAATTCTTCTGATTGATTACTCAGTACTCCACCAGGAGCTATGCAATTTACCCTAATATTTGGAGCTAAGTGTGATGCCAAGTGTTTGGTTAATTGTATTACACCTGCTTTTGATACCCCATATGCTATATGCTTTTCTCTTCCTTTATATAAAGAAGGAATAGGTGATCCCAATCCATACGTTGAAGAAAAATTAATAATTCCTCCATATAAATTATTCTTAGCAAATTCTCTACAAACAGAAAATAATGCTACAAGATTAATATCTAAATAATCTTTAAATGATTTCAAAGAAATATTAAAAAGTGTAGAATTCTCACTTAAGTTACTATCCATACGATGATTCAACGCAAATAGATTAACCAAATAATCGGCTTTATTTTCTTTAAAAAACTTTATAACAAAATCCTCATTACTCAAATCATGCCCAAAGATCAAATCTAACTCAATTATATTATAATTTTTTTCTAGCCCTTTTGTTAATTCTTTTCCAATTAATCCTCTTGAACCAGTAATAATTATTGTTTTTATCATTTCTTCTTCCCAATAAAATATTTAATTGTCTTTCGTAAAGACTCGGCTTTTTCATCAGCCAATGCCAAATTTCTATAATTAGTTTTGAACTGCATTAACTTTGGTTGTATAGATTCCGCAACAGAACAAAGCCCTTTTTTATATTTAACATCTTTATAAATATGTAGATTGTGTTTAATAAATTCTCCAGTTGAAATTACAGGTTCTAAATAAGGAACTGCCCAAGCAGAATATATTCCATCCCCTCCAAACTTAATATATTTCTTTCTAAATTTCTCCCAACTTATTCCATACTTCTCTCCTTCAAAAACAACCCCCAAAGTATAATAAGAATTTACAAATCCAGCAGAAACTTTTTGGGGAATTAAATAATCACAATCTTTTATAATGTCTAAAAAAAGTTCAGCAGAAACTTTTCTTAATCTAACCAACTCTTTATACTTTTCCAATTGTGCTAAAACAATTGCAGCACTAAACTCCGATAAACGATAATTCCATCCCAAAATATCATGACGTTTATAATTAGGATTTTGAAAAATATTTTCCTTTAATCTCACACGCCCTTCTGAAGCTCTTAAATTCTTAAATCCATGCCCACCAATCTTACGAACCAGTTCAGCATATTTCTTATTGTTTGTAATTAACATCCCTCCTTCTCCACAAGAGAGATGTTTTGTATTTTCAAAACTATATGAAGCAAAATCTCCTTTTAATTTGTAACCGTTGGTTAAAAAACTCTGGGCATTATCTTCAATTACTTTTAATTTATGTTTCTTAGCGATTTTTATTATTATATCCATATCAGGCAACAACCCATATAAAGCTACAGCAATAATCGCTTTTGTCTTGGGGGTAATCTTTTTTTCAATATCTAAAGGATTAATATTAAATGTTTCTTTATCCACATCCACATAAACAGGAATAGCGTTAGCATGCAAGATAGCAGTAGTATCCATCATCACTGTTAATGCGGGAGTAAGAACTTCATCTCCTGGTTTAACACCACAAGCAACCAAAGCAGAATGCAAACTAGATGTTCCTGAATTCATAGATATAGCATATTTAACTCCAAACTTTTTTGCAAATTCTTTTTCTAATTTGTTATTCCAACTACCAGATGTTGCAGACCAATTTTTAGAATTTAAAACTTTCTCTAAATACTTTAATTCATTACCTTTATATTTAATTGAATTTTTCATTTTTTAATTCCCTCTCTATAATTCGTTTTTGATTTTCTAAATAATCTTTATGTCTAAATTTATTAATCTTAATTATTTCTGGATGTTTATCCAAATATTCTATAACATCTCCTAGAGTAAAATATTCTCCTACAAAATGTTTAATTATTGTTTTAAAAAATTTAAAATCTTCTTTATAATCTAATGTCATTCTAATTTCAGGTCTTCTTAATACTAATGGAATATTTTTTAATTTTTCTACTTTAAAACAATTAGGTTGTGTAAAATATTTATTAATCATTTCAGTATCTTTACTACTTTTTAATGCACATATAACTTTAAGTGCTGAAACATTTACACCACAGACAAACGCACCAGTAGGAACACTTGCCCCAGGCTTTTCTTCAATAAAATCACATTTGGTTTTTTCATATTGTTTAAATGCTAAATCAATTAATTTAGGTTCACTAAATAAATCATCTCCATCTGCAGTAACAAAAAAATCTGCATCATATTTTTTAGCAGCCCCTAACCATCTTTCTAACTTATCCTTAACACTTCCTCTAAATACTTTAATTCCATTCTTTCTTGCAATATTACAAAGGATTGTATCTTCAGGTAATTTAGTAGTACACAATACAATCATATCCGCTTTCTTAGATCTCTTTAATCTTTCAATAAGAAATTCAATATTTGTTTTTCCATTAACCTTTAATAAACATTTTTTAGGCAATCTTGTTGATCCTGTTCTAACTGTTATAAAAATTGCTTTGTTCATTTGTTCATCCTTAGTTTTTTAAGTACAAGTTTTTCTGAATCATAAACTTTCTTAATACCATTTCCTAAAGCAGATTTAATTAATCGTGCCTCATTACAGATTATCTCAATTCCTCTTTTCTCAAGACTTGCAGATTGATCTGTTCCCCAAGATGCACGATCTAATGTAATATGTCGTTCAACAAAACAAGCACCCAAAATTATTGAATACAAAGTTGTATAAACACCTGACTCGTGACCAGAATATCCTACCAAGCAACCAAATCTTTTCTTAAAAAAGGGAATAACTTTTAAATTTAATTCTTCTGTTTTTGCAGGATAAGATGAATTACAATGTAAGAGAATTAAATTCTTTTTTCCAAGAATCTTTATTGCTTCATCAATCTCTTTCAAGGTACTCATCCCACTAGATAAAATAATTGGTTTTTTGGTTTTCTTAATTCTCTTTAAAAGTTTTTTATCAGTTAAACTAGCAGAAGAAATTTTATAACAAGGAACATTAAATTTTTCTAAGAAATCTACACTTGGTAAATCCCACGGGCTCGCAAACCATATGATTTTTTTTTTCTTACAGTATTTATCAATTTCTTTATATTCTTTATAACCAAATTCTATCTTGTTCTTATAATCTAAATAAGTCATCTTCCCCCAAGGAGTTTCCCTTATAACATTCTTTTGTTCCTCTGGAACACATAATTCAGGAGTTCTCTTTTGAAATTTAACTGCCGAACATCCAGCATCAACAGCCATGTCAATAAGTTTCTTGCAAAGATTAATATCGCCGTTATGGTTTATTCCAATCTCGGCTGTAATAAAAACTGGATAAGAATCCCCAATAAATTTATTCCCTATTTTTATTCTTTTAACCATGTTAATTTATTCATTTTTAGTTTTATAAACCTTTCTATTAATTTATTAGTAGTGACAATCGTAGTGACAATCATGGTGACAAATTACTTTTTTAATAACTTCAAAATATTAACATCCTCTTTAGTCAATCCTTTTAGTAAAAACATCATCCCAAAGTATATCCCCCCAGCAATTATAACTTCCACTATTCCTAAAAATAAATTCATATCAACCAAATAATTATAAAGCAATAGAAAACCAACCATCAATCCACTAGCAACTAATACCTTGCATAGATAATTAACTTTTGGTTTAAGACCATATGCTTTTCTTGTTTTAATAATCATTATAACAAGAAAAAATATTCTACTACAAACTGTGGATATTGCCACGCCAAGCATTATATAAATACTATTGGTAAAAACAAATTTGATAAATATAAGATTTAAAACAATATTCATTACTAAAGCAATTGAAAGAATCTTTGCTAAGAACTTTGGATTTTCTTTTACACTAAAGATTATAGAATACAAACTTTCTAAAGGAAAAGTTATTACTAAAATTGAAAGTACATACAAAGGTATAGAAGCGAGAGAATACTCCACACCATAAACAAAGTTAATAAAATATTTCCCAACACAAACAACCCCCAATGCAACAGGTATTACCAATATTAGAGTGTACCGAAGTGTTTTATTAAATCCTTTTTTTAATCTTTCTTTATTTGCCTGAGTAAATATTGGTAGCAAAATAGGAGAAAAACTAAGCAATCCAGAAAATGCACAAACAAATCCAAATGCCACTCTATAAAATCCAAGATAAGAAGCTTCTACAAAATAACCAAGCATTAATGTGTCAATTGCACCAAAAATTAAAATAGAAATACTCCCAATACTTGCAAATTTTAAGAAATTAAAAACCCTTTTTTTATCTATATCAATAGTTTTTCCAAAGATAATATTTCTATCTTTATTTAATAATTTTAAAGAAAGTAAAAAAGAAAAGAAGTAAGCCAATGCCAAAGATATGAAAATTCCTGACACCCTATACTTTGTTGATAAAATTGTAAGGGCAATAAAAGCAAAAATTATTCTAAGAACTTGTAAGTTTAACTCCAAGATAGATAATTTCTTAATATCTTTTAAACAAATAAAAAGATTTGCAATAAAATTACTTAAAGATGCTGCTAAAATATATAAACATGCAAATACAAGAGGAAGGAACAAAAGCGGTTTGTTAAATATATTTATTGCTAAAATTTTAGCGAATATTAAAACTATTATAATTGCTATACTTACAAGCAATCCTTTTAATTTTACAAGATATTTAAAATAAGATCTTGCTAAGATTCTATTTCTTTTTCCCAAGGCTTCAGAAATATATCTCATTAAAGTGCCTCCTACGCCGAGGTCGGTTAGAGTAAGGATAATTAAAACTATTGAAAGTGCTAATGAATAAATTCCGAAGAGATTGGGTAATAACATTCGAGCAAGGATAATAGAAAATATCAAACCGCCAACCCTTGAGATTAATATTTTAATAAATTGATGCAAAGAATTTTTGACTGTGATTTCTGAAAGGTTTTCTTTTACCATGTTAACAATTTATGAAGTTAAAGAAGTTTATAAATCTAAGTATTAATTTTAAAGTAACAAATTAAACAAACTTAAATGGAATTTTGTCCACACATAAATGACTAAAAAAACAAATAAAACCTAATAAAGCGAATTCGATTCCCAAGAAAAAAAGGGGTAGAGAAAAGATAATTCCAGCCAACCAAGAATGTATGAATTTTCTGTGTCCAAAGTATTTCGCACAAATATAAGTAAAGACTAAAAAAGCCAATCCAAAGTATAAATAAAAATCTTCTTTTAGAAGAACCCCATACAATAAAATTAAGATACTAAAGCCAATAAAGATCCAAGTTAACTTTCCAAGAGGATGATCCAAATCAGGAGCAAGAGAGTAAACAAAAATTATTATAGCAGAAGCCAAGAGAGTAAAAACCGAAATTTCAAACCACCCAATGAAAAGCCAAGCTAATAAAAAAAAAGTAGATCCTATGATGGACCCTACAATAAGATGCGTTTTCCAATTAGACATTTTATATTATATATAAAAAAGGATGACCTAAAAAGGCCATCCCGTATCTTTATCTGCTAAATAAGATTTTACTGCCTTCTCAACGGGGCAATTCCACAAATCCTCGAGATCGTGCAAAAACAAAGCCACATCTTTATAGTTTTCTAAATTAATAACCATTGTACAATCTCCAGGATGGTATCTTCCTCTAACTCTTTGAGTTACCTTATACTCTTTCTTTCCATGTCTACTTTTAAATACCAAAATCCTTTCTTTCATTTTATTTAGTTGTAAAAAAGATTATTGCTGCAATAACAACAATACCTAAAATAATTAAGATATTCTTATTGATAGGTTTCCCTTCTTCCTTTTTCATCTTTGCTTGCATAGCTGCTTTAATAATCAACTTATCATTCTCTGTTGACCTATTATAAACTTTAACTTCCTCGTAATCTAAATTACTAACAGGTATACGATCAATTTCCTTAATTATCAAAACTAAATTTTTACCCATTCTCCAAAATGTCCTTGGATCAACTTTATAAGGTTTCCCATGTATAATTATCATATCTTGATAATAAAGGGGGTAATATTTGGGATTTTGAATCTCACCATTAACCTTTAAAAACCAAACCAATACCTCTTTTCCTTTCTTTTTCTTATCTCTAAAAATTGCTTTTTGTTTAAAAGACCACTTGAATTGCTTTTTGCTTTTAATCCTTTTTTCAGTTTGTTTTATTTTATCTCCAAACTCTTGTTCAAAAAGAATCCTATTTAACTTCTTTGTTAAGTCCATATTTGGATTTGGTTTTTTAGAAGTTAAATTAGAATAAACTAAATTAACTTTCTGTGCCTGACTAAGAGTTTTCATCTTAACCAAAAATTCTTTTGTTTGATTCTTTATTTCTGCAACCAAATTTAAGGATTGTTGGTCACTTGCTGATCTTCTTTTTTTGAAAATATTTTCCATTTATTTTTCTTTTGAAATTGTGGAAGATTTTGTATACTTGAAGAAGTATCTCTAGCAGCATATTTTTTAGATGTCACAAAAAGCTGTACAAAATTACCATTTCTAGACATTGCTGTATCAGTTATAATTCTCGATCTATCAACAAAATAACTCGCAACACCTGGATGATTAAAAGTTTTTGCAAGTAAAGCAATATTTTCACAATCTCGAACATTAAACAAAAATGATCCTAATTCTTCATTTGTTAAAAAACTTACTTTTTTAGAATCTTCTCTTCCTAAAACTTCTTTAAACAATCCATAAATTCCACCTAAAGGATTCTGTTCCATTCCACCATAATCTGGTAATTCATCATCTTCTTGGGAGTTATCAACTTCATCTTCATCAAATTCTGGAACATCAGAATCTAAAAATTCTTGTTCGTCTCGTTCGTCTCGTTCGTCTCGTTCGTCTTGCTCACCAATATCTGATAGCCCTCTTTCGTTTACTCTTTCGTTTACTTCTTCGTTTATATTTCCTTCCATCTTTTTTCTACCTCCTTTTTATACTCTATATTGAATCAATCTTCAATCATACTGAGACCTGCTAATACTGAAATTATCATTCCTAAAGCAATTGTAATATATGCAAAACCTCTAGTATACAAATCATTTATATCTCCAAAACCATAAATCATTAAATAAACTCCAGCAAGCATAAACAAAATTCCTGAAAAGAATCCCATTACAGGATTTTCAAACCAAAATCCTAAAATAAGCAAGACCACACTAAAGATTAACAAATAAATTGGAACTTTATTATTAGAATCTATTCCTGTAGATGTAATCTTAAATATACCTGAAGCAGAATCACTTACCCCTGCTTGTGTTGCAGACATCTTATAATCATAAGAACCTAAGGTATTTGTATTTGGTAAAGTATAATTGGGCATGCCATTTCCATTGTTATTCATTAACTTATTATCTACCATTGTAGATCCATTTGGATAAAGTATTGAAATATTACATACTGCAGTGGAATCACAATTAGTTCCGTTATAAGAACAAGGCAGTTTTAAATTTGCTATTTCGTATTGTTTAAAAGTTACTGCTGTTGTAAAACTCGCAAGACCAAGTAAGAATATTCCCATTATCAAAATAACTATTATTTTTTTATTCATTTTAAATTACCCCCTTTATATTTTTCATATTATTAACTCCATTAGTTTTTTCAAAGTATATAAATCTTTATTCTTTGTTAGTATTTTTTTATTTCTCATGTTATTAACTCCATTAGTTTTCCTAATATATATAATTTTCCATCTCTTGTAAATTTTATTGTTTCTTTATTCATTGTAAATTACTTATCCTTTCAAAATTTAAACTTGCTGAAACTGGATTATCAAATAATGAGTCTCCTTCTAATTGTAAATTAGTATTTGTTGTTCTCCATTGATATGTTATTACATCTCCATCTTCAACTACTACTGTTCCTACTGTATCTATTGTGTCCATTCCTGATGCTTTGAAATCTTTACTTGATGCTCTTTGAAGACATCTTGGTTCTATTCCATTAACTAATACTCTTGCATAAATTGTTGCTTCTTGATTTCCTACATTATCATTATAAGGGTGAATACATCCTTGTATTCTTATTATTCCTTCAAAATCATTAATTGTTACTGAACTATTTGAATCAGTTAATTCATACCAATTTCCTATTGTTTCACCGTCAATTACTAAATCAAAAGTAATATTATACCATGTATCAGCTGATGCTGCTGTAGCTATTGCTTCCCTATGAAATTGTGCTACTTGATTTTTTGAATAACTATAATTTGAGTGTATATCTTCTGTTACATTTAAACCCCCTGTTATTCTAACCCAACCATCTACTATGTTGTCTATTGTTTCTCCTAAGGCAAATGTTATTTTTTGTCCTAAAGTAAAGTTTGCTGTTACATATAAATCTCCTGTGAAGTTTCCATCTCCAATAACATTTAATTTATTTTGTGGAGTTGTTGTTCCAATTCCAACATTTTCATCAAAAATTGTGCTTGTTTCGTGGGGTCTTAATTCATAAAGTCTTTTTACTTCTGCTTGTGTTATTGTTCTATTAAACATCATTACTTCATCCATTGAACCATTGAACCATCTTAAAAAACCAGTTGGTCTCTTAATAACCCCAATAGTCCAATAAGTATTTATTCCATTATCAATTATCATATTTCCAGTTCCAATTAAAGTCCCATCTACATATACTTTTAAATTTGAAGTATCTTGACTATTATCAAAAGTATAAGCAAGATGATACCAAACATTATCACTTATTCCTCCCCCAAAATGAAACCTTTCGTCTTCATATGAACCAGTATTATTTATATGTCTTATTGTGAATTTTTGGGGTCGTGCATCGCCATCCCATAAAATTCCAGGACCTGGAAAATGCCCCAACTTACTATATTTGTTAAGTAAGGCTTGTTCTATTGTATTATTTTGTGTTTTAAACCAAAGAGACATTGAATAACTTGAATTTTCAAAATATAAAGTAGATGTATCTGGGAGTTTAACATAATCATCAACACCATCAAACTCATAAGCACCAGCACCATTAAAACCCCCAATTCCATTATGTGTTGCACTAATTACTGTTCCATCATTTCCTTCGCCAGATAAATCTCTTGCTCCAGTTGAAAAGGGATAAAATGCCACCAAATCTTTAAATAAACT
>Ga0307992_1002265_pt1 | contig 11034 bp, 7 predicted proteins | sample EllFjometagen133_FD_203162 | JGI IMG/M metagenome (GOLD analysis project Ga0307992, IMG submission 203162) | Marine microbial communities from Ellis Fjord, Antarctic Ocean - #133 | ecosystem: Environmental > Aquatic > Marine > Unclassified | place: Southern Ocean | collected 2014-10-08
GCAAGAACACCAAAGTCCAAACTATCATTATCTGGGCTACTAACGAATTATCCACCTCTAGGGTCTATTTCCAGGAGGGGATAGCTAGAGCTGAGCAGGAGCTAAGCGACCAAACCGGACAAGAAAACTCCTATACCAAGAGACATGTAGTAGTTATCACTAAATTTGATCCAGGCAAAGTATATTCATTCAGAGTAGAATCTATTGATTCGGGTGGCAATACTGCTATATCAAAGATATATACTATTCTTACCCCTAGACAACAGGAATCAGTCTTCCAGGTTATCATGAAAAACCTAGAAGAGATCTTTGGTTGGGTGGGGAAGATTAGGAACTAGATAGTCAATTATCAATTTTTAATAAGTTATTATTTTTATTATTAAACCAAAAATAAAAAATGCCAAATTTTCATAATCAGTCTATAGAAGCTTCTTTAAAAGAATTAAAAACCACCAAAGAAGGCCTGAGTCAAAAAGAAGTAGATAAAAGAATTCAGAAATGGGGGATGAATAAGTTAAAAGAAGATAAACCTGTTAGCAAGCTTATGATTTTTCTATCTCAATTTAAGAGTCCCCTTATATATATTCTTATTATTGCTGGTTTAATATCTCTTTTTTTACGTGAATATGTTGATGCGGGAGTAATATTTGGTTCTGTATTCTTGAACACTATCATAGGATTCATACAAGAAAACAAAGCTAATGATTCTTTGAATCAATTAAAAAAAATGGTTGAACACAAAGCTTTTGTTCTAAGAGATGGTCATGAGATAGAAATAGATGCGGCTAATTTAACCATTGGAGATATAGTTGTTTTACAAGCCGGAAATAAGGTACCGGCTGATGTTAGAATAATTGAATCAAAAGATTTGCAAATAAATGAGGCAAATTTAACCGGTGAGTCGGTCCCATCCACTAAATCAGTTGACAAGAGAGAAAAAGGTGCGTCTTTGGCTGATAGACATAATATGGCTTATGCTAGTACAGTTGTTGTTCGAGGTTCTGGTGTGGCTGTAGTTACAGCCATTGGTAAGGAGACTGAGATTGGAAAAATTGCTGATCTTGTTAGCTCTACCGAAGAAGAAAAAACACCTTTACAAATTAGACTGGGAAATCTTTCAAAGTTTATAGGAATAATGGTCGTGTTTGTGTGTATTGCTATTATTGTTATAGGTGTTTGGCAGGGAAGAGATTTTTTTGAGATGTTCACAACCAGTGTAGCGATAGCAGTAGCTGCTATTCCTGAGGGATTAATAGTTGCTGTTACTGTAATACTTGTTTTTGGAATGCAAAAGATACTCAAGAAGAAAGCGCTAACAAGGAAATTAGTTGCGGCTGAAACTTTGGGGTCTACTACTGTAATTTGCACCGATAAAACAGGTACTCTTACCGAAGGTAAGATGCATGTCTCGCATATTGTAATTGGAGAAAAAGAATTTGAAATAAAAAGTTTGGGAACAAGACAAAACAAGGATGAGGCGAAATTAGTGAGCTTGGCTTTGCAAACTGGCATGATGTGTAATAATTCCGTTGTTGAAAATCCTAAAGATGCCTTAAAAGAGTGGAGAATGATTGGTACACCAACGGAAACTGCCTTGTTTTTGGCTGCGATACAATCTGGCTTAAATAAAGATGAGTTGTTGAAAATAGAAAACAAAATTGATGAGTTACCTTTTAGTTCTGAAATGAAATATATGATAACTCTTTACAGGAAAAAAAGTGGTTATGTAATGTATGAGAAAGGAGCACCTGAGAGACTTTTGGAAAAATCAAAATATTTCTATCATAAAGGAAGGCTTTGCAAGGTAACACCAGGGGAAAAAAAGGCCTTGATAAAAACATATGAAAGTCTAACAGGTCAGGGTTTACGAGTGATAGGTGTAGCTACAAAAGAATTTAAAAAATTAGAATGGAAAGAAAATGCCACCGAAGAAGATTGGAAAAAGATTGATAATGATTTAATTTTTGTTGGTTTTATAGCCCTGAAAGACCCTCTTCGACCAGAAGCAAAAGAGACTATCAAAATATGTAAAGAAGCAGGTATTCGACCAATTATAATAACCGGTGATCACAAGTTAACTGCTAGGGCAATTGGAAAAGAGATTGGAATAAACGTCAAAGCTGAGAATATTATTACTGGAGAAATATTAGATAAAACAAGTGATGAAAAATTAAAAAGTTTAGTAAAAAAAATAGATATTTATGCTCGAGTTAGTCCGCATCATAAATTGAGGATAGTGAAGGCACTCCAAAGCCGTGGGGAGGTGGTAGCAATGACGGGAGATGGCATAAATGACTCTCCAGCTCTAAAAGCTGCTGATATTGGTATATCGCTTGGTACTGGCACAGACATTGCGAAGGAGACATCTGACTTGGTTTTGCTTGATAATAATTTTAAAACTATTGTTGAGGCCGTAAAACAAGGTAGAATTATTTTTTCTAACATAAGAAAGGTAATAACTTATTTAGTGTCTGATAGTTTTTCAGAAGTTATATTAATTGCAGGCTCATTACTTTTAGGATTGCCTTTAGCGATTTTACCAGCACAAATTTTATGGATAAATATTGTTAATGATGGATTTCCTAATTTTTCCTTAGCTTTTGAAAAAGGAGGTGATGATGTTATGAAAAGAAAGCCAATCAAAAGAAATGAATCAATTGTTAATACTGAAATGAAGGTAATTATTTTTGCAGCTGGGCTCATTAGAGATTTCTTTATATTTGGAATATTTCTATACTTATTAAATAATTTTTACGAAATTGATCATATTAGAACTATTGTGTTTGCAGCTGTTGGTGTTGACTCTTTGATATATATATTTAGTCTCAGAAGTTTTAGTCAACCAATTTGGCGTATCAATCCTTTTAGTAACCTGTATTTAATAGGCGCAGTAGTGGCTAGCTTGTTTTTACTACTAATAGCAATTTACTGGCCACCGCTTCAAAGTATTCTATCTACAACATCGTTGAGCTTGGGTAATTGGTTGTTGATATTGTCTACTGGTGTTTTAAGCATTGTCATGATTGAATGTATAAAATATTTTTATATAATCAAGAAAAGAAGTGTATAGATATTATGAAAAATAGCCTAAAAATGCTATGATTAAAAAAAGAAGAAACAATAAAATTGAAGTAATTGTATATAATAAAAAGTTTATTTCTTTAGTAGGTTTTTTGGTTGTTATTATGATTAGTGTTCCACTAGCGAAGCAAATAAGTAAAAGATATTATATTGATGAAGAGATTAGGGAATTAGAGAATGAAATTAAGGAATTTGAATCCCAAAATAGCAGCCTAAAGGAATTTATTTCATATTTGGAATCTGATAGTTTTGTAGAAGAACAAGCTAGATTAAATATGGGATTAAAAAAAGAAGGTGAAAATGTAGTGATAATAAAAGAGACTGATTTGGATAATAATTTGAGCAATACTAAAGAAAGTGATGAAAAATCAAATTCAAATATTATTAGATGGTGGAAATATTTTTTTGTAAAATAATCTTTGTATGACAGAAAAAAATATAGATGGTATCAAAAAATTAAATGAAGAAGAAATTAAGAAGTCTAGAAAAATACTTCTTGATTATATTGGCGAAGAGGATAGGAAGAAGGCTAGGCAAAAAATTAAAAAATCAGAAAAAATATTTTCAGCTACCAAACGAAAAGAGATGGCTGTTGATGGAATTTCTGTCAAAAAAGAAAAAAATCAGGTGCCGAATATTCCAAGTGAAACAATGCCAATGGAAATACCGGCAGTGCAGGAAGAAAAAAAAGTAAAAAGTATTCCTAGTGAAGAAGAGAAAGAAAATTTGAAAAAAGAAATTGAAAAAAATGAACAAGAACAAGAACAGGAAGTGGAATTAAAAAAAGAGGCAGAAAAAAAAGCAAAAATAAAGAAAAAGAACCTCGTTGTTTTGAAGAAAAAAGAAATATTACAAAAAAGTAGGCAAGAAATTAAAGAAGCCAAGGCCAGGGTGGAGAAGAAAAAGAAAAAAATAAAAGCTAAAAGAAGAAAAATCAAGACGACCAGCAATTCTCTTTTGCCAAAACTTCGTCAGACAAGGAAGAAGAAGGCGAAACAATTATCTTTTAATTTTAAATTTTTGGATAAATTAATTCCTTTTTTCAAGGCAATAAGTAAGAATTTTTATATTATAATATTTTCATTCATTATATTTATTATTGTTTTTTATATTATTCATGCTTTATTTTTGCTAAAGTTTGGTATAGATAGTAGTTTTTCTCGTAAAATTTCAAATATCGTTCCAGTACCCGCTGTTATTACAGGCAATGGTTATTTGGAATATTTTGATTATAAAGATCTGACAAGAAATATATCAGAAAATAAAAAACTAGAAGTATCTAAAAAAATTATTTTATTAGATCTAATAGAGAAATATAATATTTCTGAAAATACTGGAGCGGAAAATATTGTTAAAGAAATTAACAATAATTTTAAAAACGATACAGAGATTAATTCTGTAAATATTTCTTTGGAAGAGTATTTAATTAATGAAGTGAATAATAAAAAAATATGGTTTTTAACAAACTAACGGAGATGGGTTAGTTTTTTTAATTTTATGAAAATTGAACAAATAATGATAAAAAAAGTTATCGTAGTTAAAGAAAATGATAAAATTTCAGAGGTTGCAAGTATTATGACTGAGCATCGTATACATGGCACTCCAGTAGTAAAAGGGGGTAAACTTGTAGGCATCATCACAGAAACAGATTTTTTTGTAAAAGATTTGCCTGATTTGTATTTGCCTTCATATATTAATTTTTTGAAAAGTACGAAAATGACAGGTAAAATTAAGAATTCAAAGAAAAAAGAGATTAATGCAATTAAGAAAGCGACAGCCAAGGACATAATGACTACGGATTGCATTGCAATGACTGCTGGAGATGATATCAGCGATATGATAAAAATAATTAAAGAAAAACATATATTTACTTTTCCAGTAGTGGATAATGAGAATAATTTAGTAGGCATAGTTACACAAGCAGACATTATTAAATTAATTAAATAATCATTTATAAAAAATAATAAAACAAAAAAGTCCTAAATATTCAGGGCTTTTTTGATTTGATTTAAAATGTGATATAATAGTATTTATTAATATAAAAAATTAAACTATAAAAATGAAAAATAATTTAAAATATTTATGTCAACAAAAAAAATAAGGCCAATTGACAAGATGGCCAAAGAATCATTTTCTTGGATATCGAGGACTTTCGTATTTATAAACAAAACTCAAGTGAAGACTTGGCAGGGTATTTTTATTATAGCTTTTATTGCTGGTATCACAACTGCCTTGATGTGGTCAATTTCTTTTGGTTGGCATCCTTTTTCTGAGGCTGCTAGTAGTGTTCCCAAAGATCAATGTATTGTAACTCCAGCTGGCGGAGAATATGAAAATCCAGTTGATGTTGAGATTAAATGCGGTAACAAAGTCAAAGAAGCTCATTATCAATGGGGTAGTATAGAAGCGCAGACAATATCGGGTCGAAAAAAGAATATATTATTTGCAAATACTCAATATTTGGTTGAGTCTGATCAAACTTTAAGGGTGTTTGGTGCTACACAAGGAAATAAAAATAATTTTGAAAGTGATTTTGATAAGGTTTATGAGTTTAAGAAGTCATTAAAAAGTAAATATGGTGAAAATTGCAATGAATTAAATGGTTGTGTTAATAATTTAGTTTGTAAAACCTCAGGAGATGTTTCTGAAGAAAGTTTTTGTTGTAATAGTGATGAATGTGCTATTTCAACTGGAGATCAATCAAATAATTATATTCATTGTGTTGTTGAAGGAGGTTATGTGATGAAAAATTTGAATGATCCATTGATTTGTCATAATGGAGAATATTATAGTCCAGAATTTAGTACATGTAATAATTATGAGGTTTGTGATGGATATATTGTTAGTAATAAAGATATAAGTAATGGTTGTCTTGGTATATGTAAATTGCCAAAATCATTTGACTGGACAGACAAACATGGAGAAAATTGGATTACTCCTAATAAGAATCAAAGTCCAGCCAAAATTGGTGCTTGTTCTGAATTTGCTTTTGTGGATGCGTTTGAGTCTCAGATTAATCTTTATTATAACCAGCATTTAGACTTAGATTTGTCTGAACAGATGAAAGTTGATTGTAATCATGGGACTAGCCCATTAAAAATTTCTTCTAATGATATGTTGGTTGATGAAAAGTGCTCACCTTTTGTTAATCGAGATATTTATTGTAATGGAGAATATCAATCAACACAAGAAGACAAGTGTTGTGATACTCCTTATCTATGTGATGATTGGCAAGATCGCACTTGGAAGAGTCTAGGTTATGATATTTGTCATATTTTTCCGTATACGACAGGTAGAAACTGTTTAAGTTTCGAGGAAATTAATTCTGAGGAAAAAGTAAAGCAAGCTGATGATGAAATAAAAATGTTACTAATTTCTAAAGGGCCAATTAAAGCTCATATTACAGGGATGGGTCATAGTATGCTTTTAGTTGGTTATGAAAATAGTTCAGATTGGAAAACTAAAGAAATATGTAATGCCGGAACAGAGATGTGCGTTTCAGAAAAAGGTTGTATTCCGTCGGCATGTAATCGTGGCGATGATGACTTAATAGATTCTTTTTATTATTATGCAGGTAAAGATACAATTGATATTTATTATTCTTGTAGAGAATATGGAGATACGGGAGTTTATCAGTGGTCCATGATAGATTATAAATATAAATATATTGGTCGTGGAACTCCGGAGACTCCTGAATATAGCTGCGATCCTTTGCGTTATGGTTTTTATCCGGTGGCAAATGGAGGGTATAAAGGCCAATTTAATGCTTATTTACAATATATTCCTGGTAATGGTGACACTATTTGGATTTTTAGAAATTCAATTGGAGGTGATATTGAGAAATGGTCTATGGATCCTAGGCAATTTGGAAAACTGATTATACCGTCCGGACCTTTTACTTCACCAACTAATAAATATTATTGGCCGTCAGAGTTTGATGACCAAATTAAATGTGTTGATAAAGATAATGATGGATTTTGTAATTGGGGGATATCTGAAGAAAAACCATCCATTTGTCCTTCCATCTGTAATGTTGATAAAGATTGGGATGATTTGAATCCTAATATTGGTGCGTTAGCTACTTATTAATTTAAATCAAGTTATTCCCCGTAAGCTTGTTTCGGGGTTTCAGTAAGTAAGTTTATCATCTTCAATATTTGTTGACCATCATATTGATGATGGTCAATCATATTCAGCAGTTTCAATGTGTGCATAAGATGAAATAGCAATTGGAGGCTCAGCTGGATGCAATGAAGGTGGAGGCCCTGGTCATGAAGCAAGGCCTGAATTAGTTTATTCAAGTCCTGAAACAAGTAATTTTTTACCCGTAGGTTGGATAGCAGGCTGCCAAGGATATGGAAGTGCAGTTGCGCAAGCAATATGTGTTAAGAAAAATGTTATTAGTAATTAATCCGATTTTGTTATAGGAGAAACATTAGTAAGTTGAATTAATATAATAAAAAAGCCCTAATTAGGGCTTTTTTATTTGCAAATATTATTATTTTATATTAAGATAATTGAACAAAATAAAGTGAGGGAGTTGTTTTTTTAAAATGTACGTTTAACCTTAAAAAAAGGGGAAAATATCATGAAGATTTTAATTATTGGTAGTGGTGGAAGGGAACATACGCTCGCTTGGAAGATCGCTCAAAGCAAAAAAGTTAAAAAGATTTATTGTGCACCGGGAAATGCAGGTATTGCGGAAATTGCCGAATGTGTACCCATTGATGCGAACGACATTGAAGCTCTTGCCGAATTTGCCGAAAAAGAATCTATTGATTTAACCATTGTCGGGCCGGAAGATCCATTGGCAAAAGGAATTGTTGATCTTTTTGAAAAAAAAGGCCTAAAGATATTTGGTCCGTCTCAAAAAGCCGCTGAAATTGAAGCCAGCAAATCTTTTGCCAAAAAATTAATGCTTAAATACGGTATCCCAACTGCCAGAGGTAAGTCTTTTACAGATATTGAGGAAGCGTCCATATATATTGATGATATGGGTGCACCCATTGTTGTAAAAGCTGATGGTTTGGCGGCGGGAAAAGGTGTGCTGGTTTGTCAAACAAGAGAAGAGGCAAAGGATGCTCTCAATCTTATTATGGTCAAGAAAGCGTTTGGCGATGCCGGAAAAAAAGTGTTAATTGAAGATTTTCTTTCAGGTGAAGAAGCTTCGTTTATTGCCTTTACTGACGGGAAGAATGTGTTGCCATTACCCACTTCACAGGACCATAAACCGATTTTTGACGGAGACAAAGGTCCAAATACCGGTGGAATGGGAGCGTATAGCCCAGCTCCAGTAGCTGAACCACTGACTGAGAGAATCATGAACGAAATTATGATTCCGACTGTTAAGGCAATGATTGCCGAAGGACGTCCGTATAAAGGGGTCTTGTATGCGGGTTTGATGATCGACGGTGATAAAATCAATGTGGTTGAGTTTAATTGTCGTTTCGGTGATCCGGAAGCCCAGCCCTTGTTGATGCGATTAAAATCAGATATTGTTCCGATCATGGAGGCGGTGGTTGATGAGCGGTTAGACGAGGTTAGTATGGATATTGATTCTCGTCCAGCCTTGTGCGTAGTGTTGGCAAACAAAGGTTACCCCGGAGATTATTCGAAAGGGAATAAAATAACCGGTCTTTCCTCGGTTGCCATGTTAAATGATGTAATGGTTTTTCATGCCGGAACAGGAAAAAAGGGTGATGATTTCAGAGCAAATGGTGGCAGAGTCCTCGGTGTAACAGCACTGGGGAGTGATATTCTGGAAGCATTTCATGCCGCCTATGCTGCTTGTGATTTGATTCAGTGGCTGGGCAAGTATAATCGCAAAGATATCGGCGCTAAAGCAAAACAACGTTTAAAAAAGAAAAAAAAGGAATAAAAAAAGAACTTTTCAAAAAAATGCTCGTCATAATATAATTATGAACGAGCATTTTTTAATATTACTAATTTATGATATAATAATATTTGTTAAATAATTATTTATTATATTATGATTAAATACAAAAAACTTGGATATTTATTAATATTTACACTGTCAATTACATTTGGCAGTTTTGTTTTTGCTGAAGCTGTTATTGTTGATATAAACAAATATTTTTTTATTCACCTTGATCATCCCACTATAGAAAAAGGATATACTGTAACTGCGTTTGATGATGAGATAAAATTGTCATTAGTGCCAGGCATCCTCAGTGAAGACACTGGAGTAGATGTGGTGCAGATAAATGAACTCATGGAATCTCCTTGGAATTTGGATATGGTAAGTGATATTTATCAATTTGAATTTCGTAATAAAGCGGCATATAATAATCATAAGCCATATTACATTCAGTTCTCTTATCAGGAATCAGGATATGGCCTGAAGCAAGTTTATTTCTATGACAAAAATTTCTCTTCTTGGCGACCATTACCAACTGTAGATTACCCAGAAGAAAACTTTGTTAGATCTTTGATACATTTACCCTTTGCCCGTATTGCTGTATTTGAAAATAATGATTATATGTCAGTAGGGAAGGCAAGTTGGTATGGCTACAAAGGTGGTGATTTCGCAGCTTCTCCAGATTTTCCGAAGAGATCTATTCTTCGAGTTACGAATATCGAAAATAGCAAATTTGTTGATGTTGAGATAAACGATTATGGACCAGACAGGTCATTGCATCCTGATAGAGTGATAGATCTTGATAAAATAGCCTTTGGAAAGATTGCTTCACTAGGAGTGGGTATTATTGACGTAAAGGTAGAGCCTATAAAGATAAACCCTGATAATGATGGTGAGGTATTAGGTGTAAAAGAATCTGGCGCATCTTATGAGCCAGATATCATTTCCAAGGCATTTATTATTTATGACGAGAAAAACGATAATATTCTTTGGGAAAATAATTCTGACATGAAATTACCACTTGCCAGCCTAACTAAAATTTTAGCAATATATACTTATTTGAATATTAATACTGATTTAGATAAAGTAATTGCTTATAGCACAGATGATGAAGAATATAATTATAAATATTGCTCTAAATGGGAATCAGCTCGTGTTAAACTTAATGACGGAGATCAAATTACAGTAGAAGATTTGATTTATTCTTCGTTGGTGGGGTCAGCCAATAACGCAGTTGAAACCTTGGTAAGGGCTAGCGGTATATCCAGAGAATCTTTTATTGGAAATATGAATAGTTTTGTAAGAAAATGGGGTACAACCAATACTTATTTTGAAGAGCCATCCGGACTTTCTCCAAAAAACGTGAGTTCTCCGTCAGATTATGTTATAATAACTAAAGAAGTATTTAAGAATAAAATTATTGAAAATGTAAGCACAACTGCTAGTTATGCTTTCACAACTTTAAACACAAAAGAAGATCACAGAATAAGAAATACTAACAAATTAATTAACGTCGATAATGGTTATACAATAACTGGTGCAAAAACCGGTTATTTAAATGAAGCTGGTTATTGTTTGATGGTTCGAGCTCAGAATAATGAAGGTGAGCAGGTGATAGCTGTTATTTTTGGATCAGATAGTCGGGATGTTAGTTTTTCTGAAATAGATACTTTGGTTGATTATGGATTTAGATTAATAAAGTAATTACAAATTATAAATCTAAACACAAATACACAAATATTTTTTAATTAATTTCCCCAATTTGTGATATTTGTGATTTGATTTGTGTATTAGTAATAATTAGATGATAAAATTAGTAAATATTTCAAAGAATTATAATCTAGAAGCTCCAGCTTTGAAGAATATAAATCTCTATATAAAACCAGGAGAGCTTGTTTCTATTGTGGGTCAATCCGGAACTGGCAAAACTACGATAGTAAAATCTTTGATTGGTGAAGAAAAAGTTGATAAGGGTAAAATTATAGTTGGTGGTTGGAATATTACAAATATTGGTCAAAGAGAAATACCTTATTTACGTCGTCAAATAGGAGTGATATTTCAAGATTTTAAATTAT
>Ga0307992_1002266_pt1 | contig 11031 bp, 12 predicted proteins | sample EllFjometagen133_FD_203162 | JGI IMG/M metagenome (GOLD analysis project Ga0307992, IMG submission 203162) | Marine microbial communities from Ellis Fjord, Antarctic Ocean - #133 | ecosystem: Environmental > Aquatic > Marine > Unclassified | place: Southern Ocean | collected 2014-10-08
AGTCGGATGGCATTCCTCTACCTCGACAAGTCTTGCCGCCATTTGTTTCAGTTTTAGATAGATTTTTTTTAATTCCTTGGCTTCCTTTAAATTTTTGCTTTGAATATACTTTTCCAGCAAATCCCTGACTGGTTTTCTGATATTTGAGAATTCAATTCCAACATTGTAATTTACATCTCTACGCGAATTGGGCGGATCTATGTGCACTACTTTTGCCGAACAAATTATTGTTTTCTTTATCAACTGCCGGTCAATTGTCAAAGAAATTTTCATGCTTACTTTTATTTCAGTTTCCTTTGGGATAAATCTGTCCACTGCGCAGTAAAACCCGCAGCTACTTATATTTTTTGTCTTTGTCTGAAGGCTAAACTCTGGGGAACTTATTTCCAAAGGAAGCATCAGAATAAATCTTGGATATCTTCTGTTTTCCAAAGTCTTGTTTAAATTATTTACCATCTTCCGGCAAAATTCCCTCTTTGTCTGAATGAGTAATCGAAAGCAATTTGTCTTCAAAATTAGATACTCTTTTTTCAGCTTCATCATATTTGTTTTTAATATTTACAATATGCCTGCCAAGCACATCGAATTCATCGCGGAAACGCTTCATATCGCCTGTTAACCGATTTAGGTTCTTAATGATCTCCTGAACATTCTGCTCTATTCTCATGCCCTTTAATCCCTGCACAATCGTTCTAAGATACAAATACAGAGTTCCCGGACTTACCGGAATAACTTTTTTTTCCATTGCATAGCTGCTAAGTGCTTGCTTTTCATCTGAGTTTTCTTTTATAATTAACTCATAATACACATTCTCAGCCGGGATATACATAAGGGCAAAATCAAATGTGCCTTCATCCGGAAGAATATATTTTTCCGCAATGCTATCCACATGCTTTTTTACGTCATTTAAAAAAATCTTGCGCAACTGATGTTTTTCATCATCATTTTTAGCGCTCAGGATCCTTTTAAAATTTTCTAAAGGAAACTTTGAGTCAATACTAACTAAATCCTGCCCCAGGCATATTGCTGCATCTACAGTATTACCATTTTTGAATTTGTGCTGCAGTTTAATGTATGTTTGCGGTAAAACCTGCTGGAGAAGATTGCTCAAAAACAACTCTCCGATCTCTCCCCGGATTTTAGGTGCTTTTAAGATTTCCTGCAAACTCGCGATATCCTTGCCAACATCAAAAACCTTTTCTGTCGCCTTAGAAAGAGACCCTATTCCCTCCTTCACCTGACCAAAAATCTGTGATGCCGAATCAAGACGTGCTCCTACAGTTTGCTGTGAAGAGAAAAGCTGCTTATTTATTTCCTGCAGCCTTGAGTCCAAACTGCTGCTCAACTGCCCCCAGGAATCATTGACCTGTCCTCTAAGACTCTCTATTTGCTGCTGCATCAATCCAAGCGCATCATTCTTAGGCCGACTCTTTAGTTTAACACTCAAGATAACAACCAATACAGCTATTATCAAAAGTAATCCAAAAATTGCAATATTTATCATATTAGCGCCAATTTACTTTATTTATGCTGTTGCAGCTTCTTTTTCAGCCTCTGCTTTTTTTTCAGCTTCTTTAGCCTTAAATTTTTTCCAACATTTTTGGTTGCAAAAAAACCGCATATTGCGATAATAACGGATTTTACCTACCGGCTTTTTACATGCACCGCAATTTTTAGATATCTCTACTTTCTGAGATACTTTTTCTTTTGCCTCAACTTTTGGTGCTTCAGCTACTGCCTCAACTTTGGATGCCTCGACTGCTGTCCCTTCCTTCGAGGCTTCAGCTGCTGCCTCAACTTTTGGGGCCTCGACTGCTGTCCCTTCCTTTGAAGCTTCAACTGCTGCCTCAACTTTTGGGGCCTCAGTTACTGCCTCTTCCTTTGGTACCTCAACTTTGAATGCCTCAGCTGCTGCTTCCTTCGGTGCTTCCTGTTTTACATCTTCTGGCTGATCATTCTTCTTTTCTTCTGTCATCGTTATTATCCTCTCTCTTTTCTAATGTATTTTACCAATTCAAAATATTTAATTACCGTCTCCGTATATTATTATCAGTAAATCTAACTAGCTTACTGGTTAAACTTATTTTTTCGGGCTTAAAACTTTTTTTTAAAAGGTATTTATTATGACTATTGAGCCCCCGTAAAGTTTCCTTCACAGGGGCCAATAATTATCTATTTGATAAATTACTTATTTTTTCTTTTTACGTCTTGCCATTTTCGCCTTAGAAACATCTCCTTCTTTATCTACAAAATAAAGAAAACCTGCTTCTCTGGTGATACCGCATTTTTCTACTTTAGAAGGTTTGCCGCCTTTTTTTCCACCTCTTGCCATTTTTGCCTTGGAAACATCACCCTGCTTGTCTAAATAGTAGAGATATCCTTTTTCTCTTACGATTCCAACCTTTTGTACTTTTGCTGCCATGATTTCACCTCCCTCCTAGTATTAAATTTTTACACAATCGATTCTATCTCTTGGAGTTTATGAAACGACCAAAGGACCGATCGTATGATTGCTCATCCCCCTTGTTAAAAAAACATGCAGGCAGCTGATCCATTTTTCTATGATAATGCAGGCATTCACAGCAAGTTCCTTTTTTAGAACAAGGATCATATGTGCAGTTGCACATTGCCAGATTTTTTCTTTATTTTTACAATTCACAATCAACTTCGGAATTCTTAAAAAAATTTTCAGGTTCCTATTTTTATATTATTTAACATGCCATCGAGTGTCCCTATAGCAGAAAGCATTGCAAGCCCGCTTGTCTTCGGATTTACCTTCGAGGGAAGGTTCTCAGTACAACTTATTATTGTACCAAAATCTCCCTTAATTTCAATAGTATGTGTATTTCTTTTTATTTTACGGCTGGCGACGATCTCTACCCTGGTTTTCTTAGGACCTAACCCGGCTAGGCTCAGAATCGCCGCTACATTGATATTTTTCGGAAAGACAGCTACTGCTTCTACAGCAGATCCCTGAAAAATAATCTTCTCGGTTTTTACGGTTTTTAAGTCGATATTATTGTCAATAAGATAAGGCGCGCCGACGAGACCGGCAATAGGTTTTCTGGTCGTTATTTTAACACTTGAAATCTTGCCTATTTTTGCCGCTTTAAGAGCATCAAGCCCGGCAATAGCACCGCTGGGCACATATAGCTTTATTTTTTTTTTCTCGATTTTTTTCAACAGCCCCGGGTTAAGCAGTATTCCTCCGACGCTCATTATCATTGCATCCGTATTAAAAACAAGCGCCTGCTTTAAAACTTCCGCAGCCGTTTTACCACTCGCAGCCTCAATAACAAGATCACTGCGTTTGACCAGACTATCAAGAGAGAATGCAGTTATTTTATTTTTCAATGAACTATTGAGCTTAGATATTTTATCCCTATCAATGTCGCAAACCCCAACAAGCTTAACTTTTCCTTTATATCTCCTGCCTATAGTTTTAACCAGATAAGAGCCTATCGCACCGCAGCCCACAATACCTACTTTTAACATATCTTTATTTTTTAACCTTTTTTCTCTTATTTTCAACAGAGGGTTTACACATAAGCATTCTATTTAAGGAATTTATTGCTTTTTTTCTTATTTTCTCACTTACTTTTACTTCATAAACCATATTCTCCAAGCTATGCAAAAGCCAGCCAAGAGTAGTCAATTTCATATCCGCACAGATAAAATGAACGCTTGGGCTATAAAATTTTTTTCCGGGATTATCTCTCTTCAGCCTGTGGATCATGCCCAGTTCCGTACCGACAATGATCTCCTTTGATCTAGTACTACTGACATATTTAAGCATCCCGCTTGTAGAACCTATATAGTCTGCATGTCTAAGCAATCTCTGGGGACATTCCGGATGAGCCATAAACTTTGCTTTAGAATGCTGCTTTTTACAAGCAGTTATCTCTTCTTCAGAAATACGCATATGCGTCGGACAAAATCCCTCCCAAAGTAAAATTTCCTTTTCCGGCAATTTTAACTGAACATAAGAGCCAAGATTCCTATCCGGCACAAATATAACCCTTTTCTCCTTTAAAGAAGCTACAATTTCCAAGGCATTGCTGGATGTACAGCAAAGATCACTTTCTGCTTTTACTTCCGCCGATGAATTCACATAGCAAACCACCGGAACACCGGGATTAGCTTTCTTTATCTTCAATAAACCCTTCAGATCGATCATGTCTGCCATTGGGCATCCTGACTCTTTTACAGGCAGCAGAATCGTTTTATGCGGATTTAGTATAGAAGCAGTCTCAGCCATAAAATGAACTCCGCAAAAAACCACTACTTTAGCATCTACTTTAGTAACAGCTCGGCTTAATTCCAGAGAATCTCCGAGTATATCAGCGATATCCTGGATCTCAGGGCGTTCATAATTATGAGCTACAATTATTGCCTGTTTTTCTTTCTTTAATGCGATAATTCTTTTCTTAAGCGCTGATAAGTACTTTTTATCTTCGCTTAGAGGCTGATTTTTTAACATCTGGGTTTCCCTTTACTTGTTTGTTCTTACTGTTAACAAAAATAACTTTTTGCTTATTTGCTTTAGCTTGTTTGGAATCCATTAAGCCGTAAGAAATTATAATAACAATATCTCCAACTTGAGCCCAGCGTGCTGCCGGACCATTCATACAAATAATACCGCTTCCGGCCTTACCTTCCAAAACATAAGTCTCTACCCTTGAGCCGTTATTCTGGTTTACTACCTGCACCCGTTCATTCGGATAAATATCAGAAGCCTCCATAAGTTTCTTATCTATGGTGATACTTCCCATATATTTTAAATCAGCATCCGTTACGGTAGCACAATGTATTTTTGATTTGCACATTATTCGCAACATCTTATTCTCTCCTTCATGCATTTACTATTAGCTTTTTTTACTTTTTACTTCTATCGTAATATTATCAATTAAACGAACCTTACCTATAAATACAGCAATGGCTATCAACACCTTAGCCTTTATATATTTTTTCACTGAAAGATCCTCGGCATCGACGATAGCAATATAATCTATTCTAACAGACTTCCCTCTGAGAATCAATCTTTTCATTATTGATTTGATTTTAGCGCAATTACACTCTCCCTGTCTTATTAATTGCTTGGCTTTTAAAAGTGCCTGATATGAACTTAATGCCTGTAGCCTCTGCGCATAGCTTAAATAAGCATTACGTGAACTCATAGCTAATCCATCATCTTCACGCACAATAGGTAGGGCCTTTATCTTTACAGGCAAATTCAAATCTTTAACCATTTTGCTTATAACCACAACTTGCTGGGCATCCTTTAACCCAAAATAAGCTATGCTTGGTCCTATTATATTAAAAAGTTTTAAAACAATAGTAGTAACTCCATTAAAATGACCTGGCCTTGATGCACCGCAAAGCATTTGGGTGAAATCACTTACGATCAACTTACTTGAAAAACCCGCAGGATACATATCCCTATCAGTGGGAACAAACAGATAGTCCACTCCAGCCTTTTTTGCCAGAACAATATCCCTTTTTAGATCACGCGGATACTTTGCATAATCTTCGCCAGGGGCAAACTGTGTCGGATTTACATAAATACTCAAAACTGTTATATCGCATTCCTTGACAGAATGCTTTGCTAAGCTTATATGCCCCTGATGCAGATATCCCATAGTGGGGACAAGGCCTATTTTTTTGCTCTTTTTCCGTTCATTTTCAACACGTTTTTGTATACTTAGAATACTACGGATTATTTTCATTTTTCTTATTCTTTTCAGCCAATAAAAAATTACTACTATAAATAGAAACTACATCCGATACCCACAAAATTCTCTAAGCATCAGGCAAACAAGCTAAATCTGACTTTCAATTTATCTCCGCCCCTTGCCCCACACCTGTAATCACTTTGTTGCTATCTCCACAATTATCTGCTGTCATTCTAATTCCATTAATAATTTTTTTATACTTTTATTCAGAATAGGATGCTTAAACCGGGGCGAGATTTCAGCAAATGGAGCCAGCACAAAGAATCTTTTGTGCATCCTCTCATGCGGCACGCTTAAATGATCACTCTTAATAACCAGCTGTTCATATGCCAGTATATCCAGATCAATTACCCGCGGCCCCCATTTAGGGCCATCATCTTTTCTGCCTAGTTTATTTTCAATAATTTTAAGCGCCTTTAAAAGCGTTCTTGGCTCATGAGTAGTTTCAATTAAAATAACCGCATTTATAAAATCTCTTTGTTTAGGACCGCCAACAGGTTTAGTTTCATAAAAAGAAGACTGTTTTTTAATCCTAATCTCTTTTTCGGTCTCTATTAGATTAAGGCTTTTTTTGATATTTATCTTGCGGCTTCCGAGATTGGAACCAACACCTAAATAAACCTTATGCCATTTTTTTTTCATAAAAAAGAAAGCCGTTTAACCGCTTCTTTTATTCTCTTTTTATCCTGAGTCAGGGCAAAGCGGACATAACCTTCTCCATATTTACCAAAACCCACTCCTGGGGTAGCTACAATGCCAGCTTTTTCCATGAGCATATTGCATAAATACATAGAATCCATCTTATAGGGTATCTTTGTCCATAGATAAAAAGTCGCTTTAGGCATTTTTATTGACCAGCCCAGTTTTTGCAATCCGCTAACAAGGATATCCCTTCTGTCCTCATACATTTTACACATCTTCTGCAAGAACTCTTTTTTTGTTTTAAGCGCTGTAATTCCTGCTACTTGAATAGCCTGAAAAACACCGGAATCAATATTGGACTTGATCTTAGCAATAGAAGCAACAATATCCTTATTCCCGCAAACCCATCCCAGCCGCCATCCGGTCATATTGTATGTTTTTGAAAGTGAATGATATTCAAGGGCAACTTCCTTTGCCCCTTTGATTTCAAATATACTCGGAGCGCGGTAGTTGTCATAGCACATTTCAGAATAAGCCAGATCAAAGCAAATAATTATTTTATTCTTTTTGGCAAATTTAACAGCTTCCTGTAAAAATCCTTTCGGCGCTATAGCGCCTGTAGGATTATTCGGATAATTTAAGAACATCAGCTTTGTTTTTTTCAGCACTGATGCCGGGATTTTTTTAAGATCAGGCAAAAAACCATTGTTTTCCAGCAACGGCATGAAATATGGAATACCTCCGGCTAAGATCGTCGCATTACGATATGCCGGATATGCCGGATCAGGAACAAGCGCAATATCAGATTTATTTAAAAAAGCAAATGGTGTATGAGCTAGGCCTTCCTTAGATCCGATCAAAGGAAGAATCTCTGTCTGAGCATCAAGAGACACCTTGAATCTTTTTTTATGCCATGCGACTATTTCATTTTTTAAAGCCGGCATGCCCGCATCCAGTGCATAACGATGATTAGCCGGATCCTTGGCTGCTTTATAAAGCGCTTCTATTATATTTTTCGGCGTCGGGGTATCCGGATCTCCAATCCCCAGATCTATTAAATCCTTACCTTCTACTCTTGCCTGTCGCTTTGCTTTATCAATTTCTACAAAGAGATATGGCGGAAGTTTTTCTAGGTTTTTTGCTGCTTCAATTTTCATTAAATACTTATCCTTCCATTAATTAATATTACAATCTACTCTTTAATAATCGTATATTAACACGGGCGCACACAAGGGGCGCCCCTACGATATTATGATTTTATTTTTCCAGAACATCCTGCATGCTGTAGAGCCCTGCCGGTTTATTAACAAGCCAGATAGCCGCCTCCAACGATCCTTTAGCAAAGATATCCCGCGTTTTAGCCGAGTGGCTTAATACAATAGTGTCCAGCTCACTCTCAAAGATTACTTGATGATCACCGATGATTCCCCCTCCTCTGATCGCTTGGATATCAGCAACCTCTTTACCTGTTCCATTAGCTATGATCTGGGCCATTTTTTTCGCCGTTCCGCTAGGAGAATCCTTCTTATGTATATGATGCGCTTCTTTTATTCGCACATTATAATCTTTTAATTTCACCGCAGCTTCCCTTATAAGCTTAAACAGCAAATTAACTCCCACAGACATATTCGGGGAATATACAATCGGCACTTGAATTGCTGCTTTTTCGATTTTCTTGACTTGTTCGGAGTTTAGACCGGTAGTACCAATAACCAAGCATTTTTTAAAACGCAAAACCGCATCGATCAATTCTGATTTTTCCGCAATGGGCGTAAAATCAATAATCACATCCGCTTTTTTTAAATCGTTCAGATCATCGCTAATTCTAACCCCATCTATCAGAGTATTAAGCTCAGGATGACCATGCATCTCCAAAGCACCGGTAAGTTTAAGACCGTTATCTTTTGCAATCAGCGAGATAATGCGCTTGCCCATTTTCCCGCAACTTCCTAAAACAGCAATATCAATCATTTCTTTTTCTTTCTTAATAGCCCATAATCTTTTAAAGCAGCTTTAAGTTTTACAAAATTATCCTTCTCCATAGGGCACATAGGCAGCCTCAATCCAGGCTCACACATACCCAGAATTTCCATAGCTGTTTTAACACAAATAGGATTTGTTTCAAGAAACATAGCCCTTACAAGCGGCAGCATTTTATAATACATCTCTTGTGCTTTTGCAAGATTCCCTTTTTCAAATTCCTCTATCATCCTGGCCGTATCATGTGGAATGATATTCGCCACAACAGAGATAACCCCCACCCCTCCGATAGCTAAAAGCGGCAGCGTAAGCGTATCATCACCTGAAATAAGCAGAAAACCCTTTGGCGTCATCATTTTAATACGGGCCATCTGCTCCAGACTTCCTGAGGCTTCCTTAACTCCGACAATATTTTTAAATTCATGCGCCAACTGAGCAATAGTTTCAGGCTGCATATTCACAGCAGTGCGTGAGGCAATATTATAAAGGATTATCGGTATATCCACATTTTCCGCTATCTTTTTGAAATGCAGATAAAGCCCTTTTTGTGTCGGCTTATTATAATAAGGCGTGATCAGCAATGCCGCGTCAGCGCCTGCCTCTTTTGCGTGTTTTGTCAGTCTGATAGCTTCAGATGTATTATTTGAGCCTGTACCGGCAATGACCGATATTCTGTTTTTTGCTGTTTCCACAACAAGCTCGATCACACGCTCGTGTTCAGCTAAAGACAATGTAGCTGATTCACCTGTAGTTCCACATGGAACAATAGCGCTTGTTTTATTCTTTAGATGGAATTCTACTAATTCCTTTAATTTTTCATCATCAAGCCTGCCATTTCTAAACGGCGTTACTATCGCAACCATTGAACCTCTATACATAACACTCCCCCTTATAAACAATCTGAGCTCTACCTTTTAACCAGACATTTTGGAAAGCTCCATTCTTATAATCAAAATATACTTTCAGTATCTCTTCCCCCTGTGTCTTCACCTTAACCTTATAGTTTTTGCCTGCCAATCCGATAAATTTATGATGATAGATCAAAGCTGAAGCCACTGATCCTGTCCCGCAGCCAAGCGTTTCCGCTTCTACCCCGCGTTCAAATGTTCTTATTCCGATCACACCCGGCTCAATGACTTTTTCAAAATCAACATTTGTCCCATCAGGTGCAAACTGCCGGTGATACCGAATCAATCTTCCCATCATTCTTACATTTGTTGTCGGTAAATCATCGACAAAATATACTGCATGCGGAACTCCTGTATTGACACAATTAACCTGATAAACCCGTCCGTCAATATCCAGATTTACATTCAGCTGCATATCCTTCGGATTAGTCATTCTGATCTTTATCCCATCAGACTTAATCTCCGCATTCAAAAAACCAGCAAGTGTTTCAATGGTCGAATTTTTCTTTGCTTTAAAAAGAGCCGCACAGCGAATACCATTTCCGCACATTTCTGCCTCAGACCCATCAGGGTTAAATATCCGCATTTTAAAATCAGCTTTTTTTGATTTCTCAATAAATATCAATCCATCCGCACCCACACCTGAAGTCCTAGCACAAAAATTTACAGCTATCTCCGATCCGTTTTTAAGATTACTGCGCCTGTTATCAAAAACAATAAAGTCATTTCCTGAGGCTACCATCTTAGTAAATTCAAACCTTCTTTTTCTAGCCATAACAGATGCTTTTGCTTTTTTCTCAGGCTTTGCTGCTTTTTTACGCACAGGAACCTTTTTTGTCTTTTTCTTTACCTCAGTTTTTTTCTTTGCGATCTTTTTCACTGCCACCTTTTTCGTTTGTTTTTTCTTATTAGCCTTTTTTTTCATAAACTCCCCTTATAGGTTAGCAATAATTTCATTGCGTATCAAATCAGCATAACTCTCACGAATTCTAATTAATTGATACTTTTTACCATTTACCAAAACCTCTGCGGCGCGTTTTCGGCTGTTATAATTACTAGACATACTAAAGCCATAAGCACCCACACTCATAACCGCGAGGATATCATTTTGTTTTAAATTCTCAGGCAATTGTCTTCCCTTTGCCAGGAAATCTCCACTTTCACAGACTGCACCAACTATATCGACACTCTTTTTCTTTTTCCCTACTACCTTTCTAACCGGCACGATCTTATGATAGGCTGCATAAAACGCAGGACGCAGAAGATCATTCATTGCCGCGTCAACAATAAAAAACCTTTTCACCAGGGTATCTTTAACGTAAATTATTTTTGTTAAAAGCACTCCCGCGTTACCGGCAATGAATCTTCCCGGCTCCATTATAAGCTTAAGGCCTTTGCCTTTTATCAGCGGTATGATCGCCTTGGCATATTGCGCTGCGGTCTGAGGCTTCTCATCCTTATATATTATTCCCAGTCCCCCGCCTATATTAATATGAGTGATACATGCTCCTTTGCCATTAAGCTTATCAATCAGAGCAATTGCTTTTTTTATTGCCTGGACAAAAGGTGAAATCGTCTCGATCTGCGATCCTATATGTATATGGATACAGCATATATCAACATTCTTAAGTTTTTTCGCGTACGTGAGAAAAATAGCATTAGTTGTTTTTATATCAATACCAAACTTATTCTGTTTTTTTGCTGTTGTAATATAATGATGTGTTTTAGCGTCAACATCCGGATTTACGCGTATAGCCACCTTCTGCTTT
>Ga0307992_1002267_pt1 | contig 11031 bp, 11 predicted proteins | sample EllFjometagen133_FD_203162 | JGI IMG/M metagenome (GOLD analysis project Ga0307992, IMG submission 203162) | Marine microbial communities from Ellis Fjord, Antarctic Ocean - #133 | ecosystem: Environmental > Aquatic > Marine > Unclassified | place: Southern Ocean | collected 2014-10-08
CTTTTATGGAAGCAGTTGAGGCCATGAGTGCTGGTAAAAAGGTTAGACGGGCGAGTTGGGATTATGCGAAAGAAATTTGGCCCTTTGCGATAGGAACAAGAGGTGGGCGTCGAATACAGGAAAAAACCGGATCACAATGGAGTCCGATGATTGAAGACCTTGAAGCCAACGATTGGCAAATTGTTGAATAAATAGATTTTTTTCTTGCAATTTACGATAAAGTATGTATAGACTTTCATACTGACAGGCGAAGAGGTAGCTCCTCTAAGCCAAAAATAGGATAATTCAAAGCGGCAGTTAGGTGCCTAACCACCTTGCTGCCGCTTTTTTTATCCACACAGAGGACTGATAAGCTATGAAATTTAATCCGAAATCGAAAGAAGACATCGCACAACTGAGCCTTGCGGTTGGCTATTCCAGAGATTGCCTGAAGATATTTCGTGAAAACAGAATGGAAGTTCTCCGTGAAGCTGTTGGCTTTAATTATTCTTCTGATGGTGCAAAAGACAAAGTTCCCATAAACCTGCTCGAATTAGCGATGAACATTTACCTGCAACGTCTGGTCGCAAAGAATCCTGCGGTATCAATTACAACAGACTACGCCAAGCTCAAAGAGATAAGTACGAGATTTGAACTGGCGGGCAACCATCTGATAGAAGAAATTAAACTCGGCAACACCCTTGAGATGGTTGTTACAGGTGCAATGGTTTCTAAAGGTATCATAAAAATAGGGCTGAATCGTACTACTGTTGAGGTGGGCGGGATAACGCACGATACGGGACAGGCTTTTGCCGACTATGTTTCACTCGACGATTGGGTTGAGGATATGACAGCCGACAACGATGAGAACGGTCAGTATGAAGGCAATTATTACTATCCTACTATTGACGAAGCTGAGAAGATGTTCCCCGGCCACAAATTCACACCGCAAACAGAACGAGCCAGCCTGAACGAAAAAGACCACGATATTTCCGAAGGTAAAAAAACAGTACAGAGAGAGGAATTCAGGCCGACAGTAAAACTACTCGACCTGTTCCTGAAGAAACAGAATTTGATACTGCAATGCTCAACTTCCGATGACGATAAAGACCCGATAGAAGAAGTTCTCAAGGTCATAAAGTGGACTGGCCCCGAAAACGGACCCTACAGGAAGCTCGGATTCGGGAAGATAGAAAACAATACTATGCCGATAGCTCCTGCGATGCACTGGATGGATATACACACGATTACAAACAAACTGTTCAGGAAACTCAGTAGGCAGGCTGAGAGGCAAAAAACAGTTACAGGGGTCAGACCTGGCGGGGAACAGGATGGCGACGCTATAATTAGTGCAAACGATGGGGATATGATTAAACTTGACGATCCTCGTAACGTGGCTGAATTAACAACTGGCGGTATCAATTCTCAGTCTTTGGCGTTTGTGCTTATGCTGAAAGACACTTTCAGTTATATGGCCGGCAACCTTGATATGCTCGGCGGGCTTGGGCCTCAGAGTGAAACTCTTGGACAAGACCAGTTGCTTTCCGCTTCTGCTTCTATGCGAATCCAGAAGATGCAGAAAGAGGTATCGGAATTCACACAGTACGTTTTAGAAGACCTGATGTTTTATTTATGGTACGACCCGAAACCTAAGCAAGAACCTGTTGTTAAAAAAGTGCAGGGCTTCGAGAGTGTTGCTATATCAATCCCATTCAATCCTGAAGACAGAGAAGGCGATTATCTGCAATACAATATCAAGATGGAACCGTTCTCGCTACAGCATCATTCTCCTGAAAGTAAGTTGCAGGGGTTAAGAACAGTGCTTATGGAAATTGTAGCACCACTACTTCCGCAGATGGAACAGCAGGGCATAACACTTAATCTTGAAAAGATGTTTAAGACAATAGCCAAACTCAGCAACATAACAGAACTCAACGACATACTCGAATACTCAACACCACAAATTCAAAGTGAGCCTGTAGGACAGTCTGGTGCGGCAAGACAGGCACCCGTAACCCAGCGCAACTATACAAGGCGTAGTATTCCCGGTGCAACAAACTCCGGTAAAAGTCAAATCTTGCAGCAAGCATTATTGGGCGGCAAGCCGCAAAATTCTGAAGTGGCATCATTATCGAGGGCTACAGGATGATTAGGGAGCAGAAAACTATGGCAGTAGAAAAGTGTGAAGAGCATACAGGATGCGTAAACGGAATTAAAAGAAACACAGAAGATATTCAGAAGATATATGAGCTTGTTGAGAAGATACGCAACAGGCTTCCGAACTGGGCTACACTGTTAATTTCAGTGCTTGCTCTCGTTATAGGATGGTTAATAAGAAAGGTTACTTAGAATGGCAAAGGCAAAAACGGTAAGGCGTGGCAATGCAGGTGGTGGAGACCGAGGTGCTTGCGGTGGAACAAGAAGAAGAGATGGTAGCGGCGGTGGCACTGGAAATCGTGGTACCAGTAGGCAACCAAGAAGGAAAAAATAATGCCTGCCTATACCTAATCCACGTTCAAAGAGTATTGACCACATAGTACCATTAAGCAAAGGCGGAGCAGATGCTCCGATAAACGTACAGGTTGCTCATCTGCGATGTAATTTGAGTAAAAACGCAGGTGGTGGCGGACAATTAAGGTTAATAGGATAAATTATGCCAGTATATACATTTACTTGTGAAATTTGCGGTCAAAACAAAGAGATTATTAGGCCAATGAAAGATTACGCCAAACCAGTTTTTTGTGATAAGGATAAAACAAGAATGTATCGCAATTTTAAGGCAGATTTCGGTAAACAGCTTCACGGCGATATATGGCCTTATTATTCTTATGCCGCAGGAGTTAGTGAGGGCGAAGTGCCTGAGATGATGGAATTCGACAAAGCTCACGGTGTGCCCACAGAGTATAAAGACGGAGACCCGTTAATGAAAAGTCCAAGTTTTCGCAAAAAGTATTGCGAAGCACATAAACTATTTGACCGGAACGCAGGTTACGGAGACCCCGTCCCTGCAAGGTGTAAATAACCGAAACCCAAATCGAGGAATTGAAAAATGGCAAAAGACGAAGAAAAAAAAGTAGAGACTGAAGAGAAAGTCGAAACCAAAACTGATGAGAATACAGCGATTCCACAGGAAGTTCTGGACGCTAACAAAAGTTTTGATGATAAAATAAATAGCGAGGTCATTTCCGCTACCGAAGAAGAATCCTCTGACGAAAAAACTCCAGAGGAAAAAGTTGCTGAAGAGAAAGCGGCAACAGAAAAAGCCGACGAAGAAGCTGCGAAAAAAGATACCGGCGAGAAGAAAGCAGTTGAACAAACAGCCGAAGAAAAAGCGGTTGAAGCTGAGACAGCGGCTCTTGAAAAAGAGATTATTGCCGACGACGCGAAACGTGAAACAGAGAACAAGGTAAAAGTTGAGGCCGAGGCGAAAGCAAAGGCCGAAACTGAAGAGAAAGTCGAAACCGACGATGATAAGCCTTACGACTGCGGGTTAGACCCCGAAGAATATGATGAGGCTGTTATCAAGCAATTTAATCAGCAAGGTCAGGCTTCTAAGGACGCTGCCAAAGCTCTTAAAAGCGAAAACGCTGAATTAAGGTCTGTCATTGAACAGCAGGGTTCTCTAAGGCATACTGATTGGCTTGACAGTAAGATTACTGCTCTCGGTGAAGATTACCACGAAGTTCTTGGCGAAGGTGAATTTGACGACATTGCGCCTGCGTCTGTTCAGTTTGAGAACAGAGCAAACCTCGATCAGAGGATGACACTTACTGCCAGAGCGTACAAAAAGCTCGGCAAGCCAGTACCTTCACGCAACAAACTCTTTGATATGGCTGTATCGTATTTACATAAAGACATTAAAAACAAGTCGAAAACGGAATCGGAAACCACAGAGAAACTGGCTGCAACAGCAGGACAGACTATCGGTGGCGGATCGAAGAAGGGTTCGACATTATCGGCGGAACAAATAGCGGACAACAAAATCAGAGATTTCGATAAGAAACTCCTTGAAGATTAGCCGTTGATTCGCCAGAAAGGGGCATGAAATGCCTATTCAGACAAAAGATATTTTAGATATGCTCGAAGCAACGAGAGTGCATACCGTGAAAGAGACATTCGTCGATATATCAGACGATTTGCAAGAGTATATAGTTGTACCTTACCTGCTGACGCAACGCGGCGGTTTGAAGATTATGAGTGGCGGCGTTGGCGTTGAACACATGCTCATGGTCGAGAACGGCGGATTCTCTCGTTGGGTTGACGAGTTTGCAGAGAGTACCGGCTCGATAATCGACCATTTGAAAAAGATGAAAGTCGATTTCTGCCTGTTAAACGATTCGGTTTCCTATACAAAAGGTGAACTGATCGACAACAAAGGCGAAGACAGGCTCCAGAATATCATTATCCCTCGTAACAGGGCTATGCGACTGCGTATCGCCAAGACGATGGAGCGTGATTTCTTCGGAACACCGTCTGCAACAGACACTCTTACCCCGTGGGGCTTGAAGTACTGGATTGTCAAGAACGCGACAACAGGCTTTTACGGCGGCTACCCAACTGGCTTTACAAGGGTGGGCAATATCAACCTGACGGAAGTTCCTAACTTCAAAAACTACACCGCTGAGTACACTTCCATCACCAAAGCCGACCTCATTACTAAGATGAGAAAGGCACATCGTGCTACGAACTGGAAATCGCCTCGTACCGATAAAGGCGTTACCGGAGATGCCAAGCCCAACAGAAGGCTCATTTTGACTTGTGAAGATGTTCTCGAAGGTTTGGAGAATGTCGGTGAAGCTCAGAACGAGAATCTCGGCAGGGATATGGCTCCGTACACGGCAGGCCAAAACGGGCCTATGGGTCTTATGAAGACTGGCGATGGCGATATTACGTTTAAGAGGAATCCTATTATTCACGCACGCTACCTCGACGACGACACGACAGACCCTCTTTACGGTATGGACATGAGTACCTTCTTTGCTATGACGAAAAAAGGTGATAATATGGATATGGGCGAATACGAGAAGCATCCAACCCAAAAACGTGTTTACACCGCCGACATCTTCCACAGGCATCAGGTTATTTGCCTTAACAGGCGCAACAACTGGGTTATCAATAAATAGTAAGTGAACAGTAAGTGAATTTTTGAGATCAGGGATTGCCCTGAAGAAAGTGAGTAAAAATGTTGACAAGAAATTTAACAGCATATATAAACTCTTTCTACGAAAATGTAGATGAGTTCATTTACAGAGGTACAGCTGCTCTGAAAAAGGGACACGGTATGTGTTTCGACCTTGACTATCTTACTACCACGACGCTCCAGACGGCTACGGACCCGTGGGGTGCTCGCGGCTTAAAGACTGTTGAGGTTCCCTCCCCGTCGAACGCCAATAGATTTGCCGGCGTTCTTATGGCTGATTTTCCGGCTGATGCGGATGGCAAAGTGAGGACAGTGAGACTTGCTCAGCCTGGCGGCTGTGCGATGGTAGCACAGCGTGTCATATCTACAGTTGGCATAACAAGGTTGACTTGTATCGTTGACCAGACGGCAGGCGATGGCGTGTCAGGTGCTTTCGGACACGGTGGTTTGAGAGGCAGAGGTTCAGCGATAGCATTACAAACGCTGGCAGCCGCTACTTCCGGCGACCTTGCTTTGACCAATACGACTGGCGTAGCAACAGGTGTGTATTCGAGTTCGACAGGTTTGACAACTGTAACTTTACCGGGTGCTGGAACAGCTTTGGGTTACTTAACCACTGCGGTCGATGCAGATAATTACGAATTGACTGTTGTTGGCGGTGCTGTGGCCGGCACAGGCCACGCTACTACAGGCAGGGCAACGGAAGGCGTTTATCCTGTTGTTCAGGCCACAGGGGCGGACACCTTTACTGTTACCGGCAATACCGGCGACGCAGCTATGACGACCTTCCTTACGAAGATAAACCTACTCAAATTGGTCTATCTGGAAGACGGTGAGGAATCAGGTCTGTCTGAATATGTTACACCAAAGGTTTCTACTGCAAGTCAGTTTGTTCTGGCTCAAGGCGGAATCACTTTTGTTGTTGGCGGTTTGGAACTGGCTGGCGATTGTACTGCTACATTGGCCGATCCTATTACAATAGGTGGTCTGGGCGATGGAGCGAGAAAAGCGATTCAGGCTTTAGGTACTCTCACCACATCAAGCTATCTCGTTACTGTAACCAGTGGTCTGAAACTTGCGGGATCAGCTTTGACGAACTTAGATTTCCTTACGGCAGGCGACTTCAGTATGCTTGTCTGGCACGGAAACTACGGTAATGGTATTGCTGGTCTGTGGAAAGCTCTTGCAGGTACAGCAACAGAAGCATAATAATAATCGGTCTGGGTTTTGTTTGAGATTTGGGAAACTCCGCCCTTCGGGGCGGAGACCCAAATCAGGATGTGAAATGCCATATAGCGACAAAGAAAAACAAAAGGCTTGGAATAAGGCTTACGAGAAAGTTCGCAAACGCAAGTGTAGGCGAGCATATCAGGAAGCGTACCAAAAAGCGTATAGAGATGCCCATAAGCGTAAAACGAGGCGTGTTGTCAGCAAAGAAGAACAGGCAGAGAGACGCAAGATATATGCTAAGAATTATCGTAAAGCTAATCCTGAAAAAGCAAGACTTCATTCGAGAAAACGTAGAGCTTTGAAGTTGGGTAATGGACACGAGACCTATACTGAAGGTTACATCTTTGAGCGTGATGGTTGGATTTGTGGTATTTGTGGTCGGAAAATCAATAAAAGATTAAAATACCCCGACCCGTATTCAAAAAGCATAGACCATATAATACCTGTTATTAGAGGTGGCGCAGACGCGCCCATAAACATACAAGCTGCTCATCTGCGGTGCAATTTGAGTAAAAACGCAGGATGTGGTGGCCAATTAAGACTAATTGGATAGTCATTTAAGAAAGGATATAAAAATGGGAACTCACAATATTCCAGATAAACTTGAAGACGAACAGGCTATTTTTAGTGGTTCTGGTCGTATCTGCAATATAGGCACGGGTGAAATACCGTCGTTTATGATTGCCTGGGGTACGACAGTGCCTACAGATGGAGCGACCGGTTATGGCAAAGGCTGTCTGTTTATGGAAACTGCTGCTGGTGCTGTTTATGGCAATATCGGCAGTAATACGAGTTGTAACTTTGACGTTTCAACTACTGCTGTCGGTCAGGCTGAACTTGACTTGGTTTCGGCGGCAGTCGTTTCGGAGGCTGCACTTTTATTAACTGAGATGTCAACTGTCAATGATGTTTCAGAGGCTTATGTCTCTGGTGCGGCGATACTGTTGCTGACTGAATCAGAGGTCGCTTCGGTTGCTGCGGCATTGCTTGTCATTGAGTCCGAGGTGTCAGCCGTCGAGTCAGATTTATTGGTAGAGAAGTCAACTGTCAATGACGTTTCCGAGGCGGTATCTGCTGTACTGTCTGAGTTGACTTTAGTGTCTGCTGTAGTATCGTCAAATCTGTCTGAGATAACTTTGAATACTGCACAAACAGATTCGGTTGCGGCGGTACTAAACACAGTTTCGGAGACATTGTCAGAGGTCATATCGTTTGCGGCTGTGAATAAAACGAATATTGCTGCATTGGACTCTGCTGCTCTTGCTGGATATGCAAATGAGATTTCAGCGACGAGTGCGCTCGTTACAGCAGAGGCGGCAATATTGGATGCCGTGTCCGCAGTGGTATCGTCAAACTTGTCGGAACTAACTTTGAACACTGCCCAAGCAGACTCCCTCACTGTAGTAGCAAATACTGTTTCCGAGGCGGTATCTGCTGTACTGTCTGAGTTGACTTTAGTGTCTGCTGCGAAGGTTTCAGGCGCTGTAGTTGCAAACACAGTTTCGGAAACCTTATCGGAGGTTATATCGTTCGCTGCTGTTAATAAAACAGAAATAGCCAACAGAGCTTCCGAGATTGTTGCGACAGATTCAAAGATTGTTGCGACAGGTGCAAAAATGACGCAAACAGCGAGTGTTTTGGCGCTGAATACATCGAGTTATGTTGTTGTGAGTACGACTGGCGGAACGTATAATTTAGCATTGATGGAGTAAATGTAGTAGAAAAATACTACGGGGCGGCTAACCACCGCCTCGCAGTTTAACCCCAAGACCGGAGGTAGCATGGAAACTGTAAATGTTAAAGACATCATTTCAACGAAAGTGTGCCGCACACTCAAGGTGGCTCACTTTGCGAAGTTTGCCCCGAATCAGGCCGGTATTTCCGGTACAGCTATTGATATGGTCTCGGCAGAGAGAGCAGTCGGTATTGATTCGCAACTGATAGACTTCGCAGGAAATGGTAAGCCCTGCATTGTTGGGAACGAACAGAACGGGGTGAAGACTATTGGGCCGAGTTGGGCTAAAAGTGCCGATATTATTGTCAGACACTCGGCGATACCTCCTTATATACAGGAATTGAACAAGCCACAGGTTATGTGCCTGCACGGACGGCCTGAGTATCTTTTTATGCTGGAGTACGGCAAGAAGTATAAGATTCTAAGCGAATACTACAGTTGTGCAGCAGATCCACGATACAGAGCATTTATAACATTCTGGGAGGAACATCTTAAATTCCTTAACATCTTACTCCCTGACAAAAAGATTGACTTTGTTCCAGCAATGGTGAACCAAACGGCTTTCAACCAGTCAGGTATCAGGATAGATTACGGAGACGAGGGTGGAGAGCCAAATATTCTGATAGCCGATATGTTCAGAGAAGATATTACTCCGTTCAACGTTCTCTTGGCGGCAGCGAGGTTTGTTAAGGAGTATTGTCCGGGTGCAAGGGTAAATATCTATGGCTTACAGAGGATGCAGGAAACTCCGGTAAAAGACCTTGTTGAGAAGATGAAAGCCGCTGGCGTTATCGCCCAGGCAGAGCCTTTGTCGAAAAATATGGCCCATATTTACAAGGCAAACGACATACTGATAACTCCGCACAGGATTGCTACGAGAGTTATCAGGGAGGCTTGTGCTTCTGGCTTGCCTATTGTTGCAGGTATGGGTTGTCCTTATACGAAATACACCGCAGATGCAAGAGATACGGATGGTTTTGCTGCTGAGATAGATAAGTGTTGGAACGATGTCCAGGAAAACAGGAAGCAGGCAAGTCAATCTTCAATAGATATTGCAGATAACGAATTTAGTTTGAAGCGAGCAGGCAAAGCAGCATTACGGGTATATGACCGAGTTATGAAAGAACCCAAACCGAAAATTGAGATAAGGACGATACCGATGATTTATAATTTTGTAGCTTACGCACAAGGTAATAAAGAAAACCTCGGAGCAACCTACAACAAGTATATGGAACTGATAGGCGACGATGATTGGGCTTGCTTCCTTGACCACGACGCAATGTTCACAACAGAGGACTGGTTCAGGCAGTTAGGGAATATCATTGCAGAGAATCCGACGTATGGTCTTTTGACGGCCTGTACGAATCGTATAGGCAACCCAGAACAGAAGATTGCAAGTTTGACGGATACGCACGATATAATGTATCATCGGCAAATTGGCAAGCAACTGCAACAGCAGTGCGGTAATGAAATAAAAGATGTAACAGATACACACTGTATCAGCGGCGTTGTTATGATCGTAAGCAAAGCTACTTGGAAGAAAGCCGGTGGTTTTAAGAACGGCTTCCTCGGAGTCGATAATGACTTTCACCAGAGAGTCAAAAAGGCCGGAATTAAAATAGGCGTAGCGAAAGGATTATATGTTTATCATTATTATCGGGCCGATGGTACAGGACTGAAACCGGTAAGCAAATAACAAACCCAAACCGAAAGGACGTAAAATGGAAAAAGTAATTATTACTGGTGGAGCCGGATTTATCGGTTCACACGCTGTCGAAAGTGTACTCAAGAATACCGATTGGGACGTGGTTGTTCTTGACAGACTTGATGTGTCTGGTAATTTGAAAAGGCTTACAGAGTTGCCTTTTTGGGAACTGGAAGGGAACAGAGTAAAGTTTATATGGTGGGACTTGAAAGCCAAATTGAATAACCAGATCATCAAAGAGATAGGTGATGTAGATTATATCTGGCACTTAGCGGCCAGTTCGCACGTTGACAGGAGTATAACAGACCCTATGAGTTTCGTAATGGACAATGTAGTTGGAACTTGCAATATACTCGAATATGCGAGAGAGATAAATCCCACAAAGTTTATCTATTTCGGTACTGATGAGGTTTTCGGACCGGCACCGGAGGGGGTTGACTACAAAGAGTGGGACAGATATAAGTCGTCTAATCCGTATGCAGCGAGCAAAGCAGGCGCAGAAGAACTTTGTGTCGCCTACGAGAATACCTATAAAATACCAATTATAGTAACTCATACAATGAATGTGTTCGGTGAACGGCAACATCCAGAGAAGTTTATCCCTATGACAATCGCTAATGTGCAGGCAGGTAAGGAAGTTTTAATTCATTCAGACCCAACTGAAACACAGTCTGGTACAAGGAAATGGGTACACACAAAAAGCGTATGTAAAGCTTTAAGATTACTGACAGATGAAGGGAAAAGTGGTGAAAAATACAACATCGTTGGTAAGGAAATAAGTAACTTTGAAATGGCTGAATTTATTGCGGAAGTTTTGGATGAACCATTGATTTATAAAATGGTAAACTTTCACAGTAGCCGCCCCGGACACGACCTGCGATATAGTCTGGATGGGACTAAACTGAGGGATATGGGTTTGGACTTAGAGCAGACAACGATGGAATCACTAAGACGTGTAATAGAGTGGTACTGCAACCACAATGAATGGATAACCCAAATCGAAAGGAAGTAAAATGGACATGAGAGACAGAATGAATCCGATGCACAATGACATGTTAAGGAAGATGTTGGGATTGAACGAGTTGCCGGAGTTTCTATTAAAGCGGTATTTCGCTATCAAGAAGCTGACAGACAAAGTAGATGCACCTTTTACGCCGATGGATTTACTGCGGATGGCTCTGGATTGCGGTTTGAATCTTGAGACAAGGAAGTTTAATAACGGCGAACAGCACACTTTCAGTG
>Ga0307992_1002269_pt1 | contig 11021 bp, 10 predicted proteins | sample EllFjometagen133_FD_203162 | JGI IMG/M metagenome (GOLD analysis project Ga0307992, IMG submission 203162) | Marine microbial communities from Ellis Fjord, Antarctic Ocean - #133 | ecosystem: Environmental > Aquatic > Marine > Unclassified | place: Southern Ocean | collected 2014-10-08
TCCTGATCCGGCTTTCCCTCTTATCGCTGTTACGGGGTTCTGAAGTATTAAGGCTTTGGTTACTTTCTGCTCTTCGTTTAGAGTGATTCCAAATTTAATCGGCTTCTTAAGTTTCCTCTTTTCTTTAAAAACATCATCGCTATGATGATTACTTGCTTGTGTCATAATAACTTTCTTATAAATAGTAAACCTTCATAAGAATTGCAAGCTCTATAAAAAGAAAAAGCCTGACTTTCGTCAGGCTTCTCTTAAAGTATGGTAACTTTGTAATTATAAGGTGTTTAGACCGCTTACATATATTTTACCAAAGTATTCAGGACGAACCATTTTCTTAGCGTATCTAGTAAGTAATCCTTTTCTAGGTACGAAAGTATCTGGATCGTAAACCATTGGAGTCATTATTAGAGGAATATATGGAGCAAATACTGCACCTGTTTCCAAGAATTGACTACCTTTGAAGCCCATAAGAATGGTATTCTCTTTCATGTATGGGTTTTTGTAAACAGTATATCTACTGTTGATTTGACCCATTTTTTGTACACCGAATGCATAAGATCCTTTGCTCACATCTCCGTCAGAGTTTGAAGCGAATCCAGGAATGCTTTCTAGTATTGTAGCTACTGTTGGAGAAACTACACAGAAGTTAGCACCACCTCTTAATGTTCTTTGGTGTATGATGTTAGATAGTTTTTGCATCTTAGTACCAAGAGTTTGGAACCATGCACCTTGACTGTTGTAAAATCCTCCAGCATCAACTCCTGCAGCGTTAAACTGAGTGTTTGCAGCGTTTATGAAGTTGTTGTTAGCAGCTGACCAGTACTCAGTACCTGCAGCAGCAGAAGATATTAACATATCAAGTATTTCTAAATCAATCTCTAATGAAATATACTCAGACATTACACTTGTTAATTCAGCCTCTGCATCTAGAGAGTGATAAGCGTTAAGATCTTGAGCAAATTCTGGAGTCCATTGTGCTTTTAACTTTTTAGTTTTAGCAATGATACCTTCAGATCTCATAGAAACGTTGATTTGTGGAATAACAATCTCGGTTTCAGATTCAGCGTTTGGTACAGCGTAAGCAGCTCCTGCTTCGAAGTCTCCTCTTGCGTTGTCTTTAGTAGCTTTGTTAAAGAATACTGTGAAAGCACTTAAGGTTGGTATTTCAGCAGTAGTGTTGGATGTAAAGAACTCAATAGCTGTACCGTCACTACTCAATTTAGTGAATTCTTGAAGTACAGTAGCGTCAGTAACAGATCCAGAGTTGATGATAAAACCTCTTACAGCTTCAGTATCGTAGTCTGGAAGTACGGTAGCAACACTTGCGATACTTAGCTTCTTAAGAGTACCGGCTGCGATAGATGCAGAATAAGTACTGTTAAAATTAACGTCTGCATAAGAAGCAGATGTTGCAGTTGCAGTTAAAGCTGCAGAAGATGTCTGGTTAGTAGAGTATGTAAATCTACCAGCTCCGTAAAGACCTCCTGTGGAAGTGTTACCGAAGTTAGCGGAATCATCTCCGTAAGTAGAGTCTCCAGCAGTGAATGGATTTTTAGAAGTTCCGTATTGGAAGTCTAAGAAGAATACTAATCCAGAAGGTAAGTTCATAGGTTGAACAGAAACAAATTCCTTTGCTGCTATTTGACCAAATACTTTTCTTACCAATGGAAGAGCGACTCCAGCCCATTGTTCACCTTGACCAGCTGTAAAGCTAGCGCCAGTTCCTGTAGAAGATTGCTCAACTACTAATTGTTTTGCTTGATTTTCAAGAATCATAGACATGTTGTTCTTGTCTACGTCTCCGTCCATGCCTTCTAAAAGGCCTGTTTTTTCCCATTTGGATGCTAATCTAACAGCGTCAGATTGCAAACTGTGCCAAGGGTTGGCAGATTCTAATAAATTTTGTACAGTTGACATTTTTTAATTGTTTTTTTAATTTTAAAGTAAACCTGCAAGTTTTTTCATTCTAGTAATTACTGGATCCACTTCCATTACAGGTTGTTTTGGGGAAGCTCCAATAATAGCAGAAGAAGCAAAGTTTTTAGATTCTCTAACAAGTCTCTTAGTAGCTTCTTTTGGAGATGCTTTCGTAAGATTTTCTTGTAGTGTTTCGTAAACTAATTTTACTTCTTTTACTGTTTCTGCTTTATCGAAAGCAGCGATAGTCTTTACTTTTTGAGATTCTTTTAAGTTTGATACCTTAAAGATCTTGTTTAAGTAAAGTAGTTTTGAGTTAAGTAAATTAACTTCGTTTAGTTCAGTACGTAGACTTTTAACAGCATTTACAGCTTCTTCAAGTTGCTTTTCTAATTCTGCTTTTTCAGCCTCTTTACCTTTTTCGTATTCGTACTTGTCTACTTTAGCTCTTTCTGATCTTGATTCTTTAGCTTCTTCGATTTCCATCTCCGTTTCATCTTCGATTTCAATCTCTCCTGCTTCGTCTTCATCTTCGATTTCAACATCTTCATCTTCCATATCCTCTTCGTCTGAGTCCATGTCTAGTTCGTTTGCTTCAATCATTTCATCTACTACCTCTTCAATAAACGTTCTCAAGTCTTCTTCTGTCATGTTGTCGAAGTCAATCTCTACATCGTCATCAGTCTCCGCATCGTCGTCAGTTTCTTCAGTTTCCACCTCTTCAGTTTCTTCAGTCTCTACTTCTTCTTCTTCGGTCATTGTTTCTTCAGAATCAAGTTCTGCTAAGAGTTCTTCTAAGTCGAATAGTTCATTCGTCTCTTCCTTCTCTTCTGTGTAAGTTTCTTCTTCTTCGTCCATTTCAGTTAGTTTTTGTTCGAATAATTGTTTTAATCGAGGTGTAAGAGCTTCTTCTAATGCCGCTTTTGCATTGGCAATAGAAACTTCTTTTACTGCTTTTGCTTCTGCAATAGCTTCTTTAAATAAATTTCGGTTGTTCTCCATTTTCCTAATAATAAATTTGTTTGGGAAATACGCTTATTATAATATAGCGTAATAATTTTTAAATGTGATTTGAGTACCATATTAGATGATGGTACATAGGTAAGGTGCTCTTATGAACATCTACTATTATATATAGGCAGTATATCTATATGAAGCTTGTTTTATTTAAGTTTTTTCTATATACCAAAAAAAAAGCCCGAAATCAATCGAGCTTTAAAGTCTTTAGGCGTTAATGCTTATATCGGACAGGAACCAAAGCTGCATAGAATTTCTTGAATGGTCTTATGTGCTTTACTGTAGTCCTTCAAGTTCCCTGTTAGTCCTTCTTTTAGTACGTTCATATAAGATCCTGGATTAGATGGGGTTGATACAAAGTCCCAGCATAGTAGTTCGAAGTCGTCCTGTACTTCCATTACTGCTGCTCCTGATTTTAATGAACCTGTTCCTCTGGAGGATACTCCTACAGTGATATTTGATTCGATTAGAGCTTTTAGTATATTACCGGAGGGAGTTGGTAGTATCTCTAACTTACCCATTATATTATTTCCATCCCACCATATATCTAGTATATTGTGTGAAACGTTTTTTAAGTTTATAACAGTAGTGTCTGGATGGTCTAGTTCTCCTACTGCTCTATTCTCTGATATGTTAGTTTGGTACTTATCTATTTCTCTCTCCCATAACCCTTTAGAGTAGTACCTTCCGTTACCGTTTTCGATTTCTGCGGTTGCGAGTATACCTTCTACTAAAGGATTTCCTCTATTGGAAAGTTTACCTTCGAGCAAAGTACCTTTAACAGGTCGGAATATATTAGTTTCTACTAGTAGGTTATTCATTCTATACCTTACTGCTAAGTACCTCTCCTATAAGTTTTTCAAGGTCCATCAGCCCTTCCTCATCTATCTCTTCCTCATCTATCTCTTCCTCATCTATCTCCTCTTCTGCTAAGTCCTCATTGTAGGACTCTTTTATAGTTCCGTATCCACTTGATTTGTATTCACCCTCTGCTTCTTTTGTAGGAGTTTCAACATAACCTAAGCCTTTTACTCCGAACTGTCCGTCTTTTACATAGTAAAGTTCGTCTTTAGCTAAGTTCTTAGCGACAATCTTCTTTATGTCTTCTTCAGTTTTTTCAGCATTCTTTGGATCTTTCATTTCAGCATAATACCCTGTTAGGAATTCCTGTCCAAATACGTTATCCATGTTATCAAGGTCCGAGTAGTCGTATGCCTTAGATTGAACTTCTTCTACTTCTTTACTAGTTTTCTTTTCAGTAGCTTTAACTTCGTTTAGGTTTTCCTGGAATATATTAAACCAGTTTACATCTTTTATAGGAGCAGTTATATTGCTCGTAGTGTTTTCTGATATTATACTCTTCTCTTTAAGTTTGGTAACGGCCTGATCAAAGGTCTGTACGTTACTTATATATTGAGGAAACTCTCTTCTGACTTGTTTCATAAAGAGTTCTTTACTTCCTCTCCCTTCTGTGATAAGGTTATAATTGTTTTGTAGGCTTCTCATTGTTGATAAATATGTAGTATGTTACTGTTTAGTGTTACTTCCAGAGATCTTTGTAAACTAAACCTTTTGCTTTTTTCCTAAGCTGGTTCTTATTAACTAGTTTGTATCCCATTTTAAGATAGTAGTTCCTTGCTGTACCTCTAGCGTTTTTATTGCTTCCAAAGGCATACGGGGTACTATAGGCCCCTGCTCCTGCAGAAGTACTCATCTCCTTTAACTGCTGCTTTAACCAGTTTTTCCTCTTATCTTGAGGTTCTATCATAGAGCGTTATCTAGTTCGTAGTACTGTAGTAGGTTTATAATATTTTCATCAGAAACTGTTCTAGTCTTCTCAACTGGTAATATATACTTTAATACTTCTTGTATTTTTATCTTAATAACTTTATCTTCTAAAGTATCGAGCTTGTGGGTAAGTTTCTCTCTTACCTCTGTTATCTTAGTATTGTAAAAATCTCTAAGTTTACTTGTATTATCTATAGAAGTTACTACTTCCCGTAAGATATTCCTTTGCTCTGGTAAGAGGTGTTCGTACTTGTCGTTAAACTTCTCTAACATTATACGATGGGTTAGAATCTTAACATCTTTAGGGTACTCTTTATACTCCTCCATTAGGGTATCAGCAGGTTTAGTTGCGAGAGGTTTAATAAGGTGTTCTAGGAGGGTTAATTTATTGTGTATAGTATCTTCTGGTGTTATATCTTTATTGCTTTGATTCTCTACTAGGTTGTTAAACGCTGCATAGATCTTATAGTTGTTAACCTTTACTTTAAAGAACTTCTCCTCGCTGTATTTATTCCTAACTTCTTTAATTAGGTTATACCTTTGTTTTTTTACTTCAGACCTGTTCAACTTAGCAGAAGCTTCTAAAAGTGAACTTATAATTATTTCAGATTTAGTTTCGCTTTGGTTCTTATAGTTGCCTAATTGCTCGTACAACCTGTACTCTTTTCCGAGTTCGGTATTTACGAAATACTTTTTTAGAATAGTTATTGCAGGGGAGTTTGTATCGTTCATCGTATCCGCTGTAATTTGTCTTACTAGCAGTTCGAAGAGGAGTCCGGTATTTTTATACTTTGAATGTTTAGGTGTTGCCATCTATAAGGTATTTTATGATAAATAGTGTTTTAAATCTCTTCTCTTATCTGGGATTCATCTAATAAGTCGCCTTCTGCTTTATTCTTTTCAAAAAGAAGTACTTTTTTATCTTGAAACTCTTCTATAGATCTGAGGTGTTTATTATATTCTCTTTTCGCTCCTTCAAAGGTTGGTTGGGATGTTTTACTTTTCCCGTACCCTGCTTGATTGTCGTTTTTCATTGCATCTCGTCCTAGTCTATCTTGTCCGAGTGGATCATCTTGAGTATTAATGAAGCTAGCTTTTTCTTCCGGTCTACCTATTGGGTTCTCTTTGTCTTCGTCGTATCCTTTAGGGACATTACCCGGTCTATCGTAGACTCTACCTTTACCGTATGCTACTGCTATTTGATGCGGTGTACCGTATGATTCTCCAGTCTGCATTGGGTCATTACCTTCTGCTTCTATTTGAGACATTCTAAACTCCCTCTTAGCATCCTCTGCGGTTAGGTCTCTCATCTCTTCATACTCTTCAGAAGATAGGTGGAAGATGTTTTCATACATCCAATCGCTAGAGAACATCTTAGTTTCTTTCATTGATGCCATTAAATCAACCTTCTCTTTTAAAAGTGCTACCTTCTCTTGATCGTATATTATAGAAGGAGTAGTTAGTGAGAGTTCGAAATTTACAAGTTCTTCTTGAGTGTATCCTTGAGAGTATAGGTGTACGAAAGCTATTTTATATAGCTCTGAGATCATTATTCTCTGTATCTTCTCCACTGTTCTAGCAAAGCGTATATCTTCTGCTGCTAATGTTGCTTTTCCTTGAAGGTTTTCATCGTATCCTAGAAATGCTTTAGGTACCTTAAGAGCGGCAAATAGTTTATTACGTAAATACTCTACGTCTTGTATTCCGTCGTACTGTAGGCCTCCTAATGTGTCTATCTTTGTTGTCGTATCCCCGTTTCTCATGGGTATGTAGAAATCCTCCATGAGGTTCTGCATGTTATACTTCAGGTTATACTCTCCTGTCTGCGGATCCATAAAAGGAGTCTTTTTTATCTTAGATATAGCTTTTTGTATGAAGTTTTCAACTTCAGCAGGTGCTATCCCTCCTACGTTCATGTAGAATATTCTTTTTTCAGGAGCTCGAACGATTCTATGTACTAGCATTGCATCCTCCATCATAGTATACTGTTTAAATAACTTTCTAGCAGGTTCTAGGTATGATCTTCCGTAGGGAAGATAGTTAACGTCGGTTAATAACCTGAAATGAGCCATTTCGTAGTTGTCGAAGTATACAGATTTCTCGTCATTAGTGTTAGGTGTACTGTAGTACCCGTAACTTTCTCCTGATAAACCTCCTTCGTTATACTTAAACCTAGTAGACATTGGGTGATCCTTATCATAACCGTCTTGTCTCTCTATATGGTAGGCAGTGAAGGGGATTACGTTGTATACTCCGTATTTGTCTGATATTTCTAATTTTAAGAAGAAATCACCGTACTTACAGGCGTTTCGTATCCACCAGGAGAGGTTAAATTCTATGTTTAGTACATCGTAAAAGAGATTATACAGTATTTTCTGTATGTTTTCGTCTGCAGATTTGATATGAAGTACTTCTCCCATATCATTCTTTAGTGTTGACTCTTCTGATAGTATGTCTAGGGTAGAGGCTATGATAGCGTCTGTGTCCATTACATCATATTCAGAGTATAGTTGTGTTCTTAAGGTCTGGTAGTTGTACGCTTGTTGGTTGCCGTACATTGATGAAGGACTCGTAGAGTGTATACTGGAATATCTATCGTGGAATGAGTTATTTTCTAGATTACCGGACATCTGTATTTGGTTAACGTCTGCAATCTTGAGTTGGTCTCCACCAACGTTTCTAATTATAACATCTGTAGAGAATAATCTCTTAAGTCTGCTTAATATACTTGTATCTGCCATTCTATATTTCCTAATATACATATAAATATCGGGAAAGGCTACTTATCTTTATTTATATATCCATGATATGTCTTCCACCCCGCCTTTGCCGTTGTCTATTTGGGTAGGATTGTTGTTATTTTGAGGTACATATATCATGTCTGTGTGGTTGCCGGTAGAGGTTACGTTCTCCCATATGCTTCTTGCAATGTTAGCATTTCCTGTCTGTATCCTAAAGGCTGTTTCTCTAACGTACATTGCTATTGCCCAAGCCATTGTCAGGTCATCATTATACCCTCCTTGTGCTTCTGCTCTATTATTCTTCCATATAAAAACTTTTAACTCATCTAACATTCTTTTTGAATGTATGATTGCAGACTTATCGTTAATAGATTCTTGTAGTTTTGCTATTATAAGAGGTCTTGTTTTTGATGTATTCGAAAAGCCGGGTGTCATGTTTGAATTTAATCCGTGCGGATCAAAATAACTTTCAGCGGTTACGTTTCCGGATTTCGGTGAATGGTATAGGTTAGCGTATCCTCTCTCTTGTACTGTTTCAATAGTAGACCATCCGATGTTTGCATTCTCTATTACTAAGAGTGCGTTGTTGTATTCTGTTGCTATACCTACTAATAGGTGTGCAAATTCCTTTGGTGGTAGTTGTCCTTTATACTCTCCTACTTGGCTACAGTTTTCTATATCTACTATATGGAAAGTAGAGAAATCTTTACCGTCACCTCTTGCAACATCCGCTACTACCATGTAGCTTCTAGAGTAGTCTACCGGTTCCCATATCCATAAGCTTCTATCTACTCCTCTTCTCTCTGCTGGATCTTTCCTGTATGTATTTTCATAGAATTCTATAAGGTCTCCGTATATTACAGTATCTCCAGAGGTTGAGAAGTCGCAGTCGCATTCCTGTGCTGCTAGTCTAGGATCTCCTAGTTGAGCGTCTTGGCTATCTCTCCATGCTTGATCTCTTTCCGGGTGTACGTACCAGGGTAGTTTGATAGGTAAGAAGTCGTTTTCTTTATTCTCTGACGCTACCCATGTTTTATGGAACCAATTACCGGTACCGTAGGGTGTAGATAGTATTATTGCTCCACCTCCTGTTGCTAGAGTCTGTTGAGCTGATGCCCATGTTTCACCGATGTTGTCTATAAAAGCAGCTTCATCTATCAGGAGGAGTGATACTGCTTCAGATCTAGCAGCGTCTGCGTTAGATGATTTAGCGGTTATCTTTGATCCGTTAATTAGCCGTAAACTTAGTTTGTTCTTCTCTAGGGAACCTACTCTTAACCAGGAAGGTAAGTTTTCGTACATAAACTGTACTTTTGAAACTAAGTTTCTAGCTGTTGCTTGTGTTGTAGCTAATGTTAGTACGTTCTTATCTTTATGGAAAGTCATTAACCAGAGAGAGTATCCTGCTGCAAGTGTGGAGATACCTAACTGTCTAGATTTTAATATTATAGAGTAGTCATTCTCCTGAAAGTGTGTTAGTGTGGTTTCTTGAAAGGGGTATAGTTGAAATAGTATTCTCCCTCTCTGTGGATGCTGTATGTAGCAATACTTCTTCATGAAGTGTACCGGGTCTTTAGCACATCTTACATATTCCTGACGGATTATCTGCTTTAGGTTCTGTTGACTCATTATAATAACTTTAGATTTAATTTCGGCTTCTTTACTCTTATCTCCCAATATAGACCGCCACTTACTATAGGTTGTAGATCTCTATTAAAGCCTATTCCTATACTATACATCTTTGATTTCTTAGTCTTTAACATTAGATTAATACCAGCTTGATTCAGTGATTGCTTATTAGCAGACATATTAATTCCTGTATATAGTCTGGTTTTATTAATAGTTGTGTTCGAATGTATTGTGGTTGTTGGTATGAATACGTTAGATTCAATTCTTCTTGATATTATTGTATTTCTACTTACGGTGTCGTTTATAACAATACTACCTAATGTATCTAAGTGTAATGTATCTGTATAGTAGTATTTTGCGTAATAGTCTCTTAGGATACTTAATGTATCTATATTAGCAGGTACTGTATCGTGAATAGTTTCTGTCTTAGTTTTCCACTTAGGAACATACATTAGCTTATCAATTTTTAACGTATCCCATTTCGTTTCAACCTTAGTGATAACTGTAGGGTCCACAGGGGGGTGTGGGGATTGACATTCTCTCTGTAGTATTAGGAGAACTATCAGTACTAGTATTAGGAGAGTACTGGGGTTTATTTTAAGATTACCTATCATTACTCTTATAAATATATACCTATACTATCTTTGCATTCTAATGGCGTAAGTACGTATCCAGTCTTTATGTCGCATTAAGCCTCTTTTTTAATACCAGCTAATTTTTGAAATCTATTTCTCATTTTATTTTCTTTTACACCTGTGATGGTTCTACCCCCATATTTTTTTTTAAGGTAATCTACCATTTTCTGGTTCATATTAAAATTTTGTTCTAAAGGAGAATCATCACTTTCAGATTCTATAGTTTTAGTAATCATTTCTAAAAACCCATTTTCTACAGTATCATCTACAATAGATGACATCTCATCATCTATATCTAATTTATCTAACCAGCTATTAGTTTTTTTAGTGTCGGGCTTAAAAAAAGCTGCTTTAACAACATCAAAAGTAGTCTTAGCAGCTCCTAATCCGGGGATTGCTCCTAAAGCTACATCAATAGCTACATTACCTATTTTAACACCTTTTTGTTTTAAGGAAATAGCTTTTATTGCTTGTTTTAATTCTCCGTAAGTTTCCATAATTATATTTCTACCTCAATATCTGATTCATCATCTACATCAATGTCAAGTGAATTCTCACCAGCATCATCTCCTCAACTTATGTCTAGTTATAAATAGGTTGTTTTTTATTAAACGTCGGCATACTTTATGTATAATCCTTTAGCTTTCGGGCCGAATTCAGCGGCTTTTCGAGGGACTATTCGGAAGTCTAGTCCGTAGGTTTGTTTTTGGTGTTGTGTTATTGTGAATGCAGGTTCTACTGCTGTATCTTGTATTTGGCTGATATCAGTATATAGAGAGGTGCACTGTATGGTTAGTACTCCGGTATTACTATCGTACTCGAAATCGCTATCTTTGAAAGATCTGGTAGCTATAATAGTTTTAGGGCTGTCGGTGCCGAATAGGTATTCTTCATTTGCATCTGTAGGAGCATCTTCTACTACTACTAAGGTGACTCTTTCATCTGTGCCTCTTTTAAACATTTCGTACTTAGGTGATCTGTCGGTATCTAGGTGATGTCCTGTTCTTCTAAGCTCTATAGGGAATGACCTGTCGTTTAAGGCTTTGCGTATAAAGGAATCCCTGAATGGGGTTTCGTTGTTGTTCACGGAAGCCCATCTAAACTCGGATTCTGTTCTACCGTCTTCCTTTACTGATATGTTGGCTAAGATTGCACCTTTTGCGTCAGGTTCGGGGTATAAGGATACGTCAGCTTTTGCTCCTTTTTCTTCTTGCTTACTTCCGACTTTTTTAGCGGATCCTACTTTTCCTTCAATAGTTACATCTCTTTTTCCGCTTGTAAATTTTACAGTTACCGG
>Ga0307992_1002271_pt1 | contig 11012 bp, 9 predicted proteins | sample EllFjometagen133_FD_203162 | JGI IMG/M metagenome (GOLD analysis project Ga0307992, IMG submission 203162) | Marine microbial communities from Ellis Fjord, Antarctic Ocean - #133 | ecosystem: Environmental > Aquatic > Marine > Unclassified | place: Southern Ocean | collected 2014-10-08
CCCCCTGCTTAGGAAGCAGGGGGTCGATTGATTCACTCGAAGTATAGCAGGTTTAACCTCCCTCTCCTACCTATCATGAGGAACTGCTCTGATTTGTATTTCTAAATTAGATTAGCACCTGGAGGTGATTGACCCCCATGCTTTGAGGTAATCGTTTACTGTTGATTGTGGTAAATTTAGAGCACTCCTGATCTCACGAACTGATAGGTCAGTCAGTTCGCTCAGCTCTATTATCTTGCGGATGTGTTTCATTTTTAATTTCCCTGCCCACCTCTGCGGTGGGCGATTCATTGAGTGTTTTCTGCGCATTTATATCCTCTTTATTAAAAGAGAACATATTCACTCTGAACAGGAGGTGGGCAACCAGGATTAGTTCGCCAAGGGGTTTTAAAATATTATTCCGGTCAATACCTCGAAAGTGTCTGAAGCTTTCCGGAATCGATGTCCGAAGTTGCCCGGATTTTCCAATGAGGAAAAGCTATAATCAAAAAGTGAGAGATTGGGCTATTCAAAGGTTGTATTATAAAAAATGAAGGACACTGATTCACTAAAGACCGCGGAAATAACTATTATATGAGCCCAAGATCTTTTTTGATGAAAATCATCAATCAAAACTACATATTAGTTTTCTATAACGGAATCGGGGATGTTATGATTGATAAAACCATTATTGCTGTTGATCTCTTATTATATTCTATATTAATAAGGTTTGGTCGGGAATTATGATGCACAAAAGACTCACTAATTTTATATTAGCATTAGTGACATTCATTTCAAGTACTGTTGCACAAAATACAGTTGGGATGATACTCAATGACCCAGAATCTTTCTCTGGGTATACCCTGTTTTCTCCCCTAAGATCCACTTCAACATTCCTAATTGACAATAACGGCTTGTTGGTTAATCAATGGATCAGCGACTACTTACCTTCCATGACGGTGTATTTGCTAGAAGATGGCAGTCTGCTGCGTGCGACTGCAATTTCCTCTGAATCTAATCTAAGAGCAGGAGGCTTTCAGAAATTCAGCTGGGAGGGTGAATTAATTTGGGAGCACTACAATGGGTTTCAGCACCATGATGTAGAACCCCTTCCAAATGGCAATGTCCTCATGGTGGTAAGCGATGTAAGATCAGCCGATGAAGCTTTAGTCGCCGGCCGCAACCCACAGTTACTCCTTGATAATACGCTAACTTCAACTTCTATCCTTGAGATTCAACAAACCGAGTTCAATTCGGGAGATATCGTCTGGGAGTGGAATGCCTGGGATCACATGATTCAAGACTTTAATCCTTCTCTCGCTAATTTTGGGAGCGTAGCAGATCATCCTGAATTGATGGATATCAACTTTATGAGATCTGGTGTTTCAGATTGGCTTCACACAAATTCTGTTGCTTACAATCAAATCCTTGACCAAATCGTTGTTTCCAATCGATCAACAAATGAGCTGTGGGTGATTGATCATAGTACAACAATGAGTGAGGCGGTTTCCCATGCTGGTGGAAATAGCGGGAAAGGTGGAGATCTCTTATATCGATGGGGAAACCCACAGAGCTATGGTGCTGGTGATGCTAGTGACCAACGCTTGTTTGGTCAACATGATGCTCATTGGATACAACCTGGACTACCTTCTGCGGGAAACATGTTAATTTTTAATAATGGTCTAGATCGTTCTGACCAAAATTTTGCATCCGTTGATGAAATTGTAACTCCCATCGATTCATCAGGGAACTATAGCTTTACTCCTGGTTCTGCTTACGCTCCTGAGCAATCTTATTGGACTTATTTCTCAGCTATTTCAGCAGGAGAATCTAGCCAATGGATTGCACCGCACTATGGCAGTTCACAGCGCATGCTAAATGGGAATACCCTGATTGCTTCTCCTGAGGACGGTAGGTTATTTGAGGTAACTCCAACCTTTGAAATTGTTTGGAGTTATATTAACCCTGTCAGTGTAACCGGTATTCTTAGTCAGGGTGATGATCCTGTTCAAAATAAAGTTCCAAGATGCACGAGATATTCACAGGATTATGCTGGACTTATTGACAAAGATCTGACTCCGGGCCATCCAATTGAAATTTATGCCACATCGGTCTTAAATGAGAAGCCCCCAATCGATGACTATTTTCTTGATATCAATTTTCCCAACCCATTCAATTCATCCACAACAATTCGATATTCTCTGCCTGAGGAATCAAGCGTAAAACTTTATATATATGATCTCAGTGGTCGGCAAATTAGCATTTTGCAGAACCAAAAGCAGGCAGCTGGTACACATTTTGTCACCTGGAATGGGACGAACCAGCTGGGTCGATACATGAACTCTGGTTTATATTTTTATACTCTTGAAGTCGGTACGTTTTCCCAAACCAAGAAAATGCTTCTCTTGAAATAAGTTCGAAAATTGCAAGATGCATAAAACCTCCTTCGAGAGCATTTGGGGTGTGAATATAATAGACAAAGCCCCTGATTTTTAAGGTCAGGGGCATGCCAAGTGACGTTTTGCTAGGTTGGGCAACAAGTATTGCCGTGCACAGCGCTAGAAAAATGATGATTGCTTTGATTGAGCTTTTGTTAACATTCATACTTTTACAGTCTCCATGATTATTATTATCGTGATTTGTAGCTATTACTTTTATGTTTGCTAGAAAATGTTGTTTGCATCTACTAAGAATGCTTAATAATATGGGGTAATCTCAAAAGTGACATCTTCATTTTTGTCGATCCACTCCGTTGTATAGTCAGTAATATTGTCGGTACTTGAAGTGTAAGAACCGTTTCCATCCACATCTAGATAGATAAAGGCAGTATACATCTCACCACCGCCAGAAGTGCTAAAGCTGACACTCACATCTTCACCTGATGTAACTGCTTCTTGGTCGAAAGCGTCTTCTGCGATACCTGAATCAACAAGGTAGGATCCAACCGCTGCTGCCAGGTACCAATCGCCTGTTGCGGTAAAATTATTGTCATCCTCCCAAGCCACATTGACATCCATCCCAACATCACTTTCACAACCCATCAAAAGCAATGTCATCAGAATAAAAAGCTGTACTGCACTTTTCATATTCCAGTTCTCCTTTTCGTTGTAATTTGTTTCATTCCCTCCCTCACTAATTCAATTGACATGCCAATCGGACTACAGGCTATAAGTCCATAATAAACAGCGATAACATTTTGCATGTTTCAAATTTAGGTAGATTATTTGTTGCCTAGATGTGCAACAGTGATATAGTGTAGTGCAACAGTATTCTGATATCTCAATCGCATATGAAAAGACCTATCTCATCATAAACAACAGGTTAGCTATTTGAATAATAATGGTACGAGGATTGCTATTACAAAATAATATGAAAAAGACCACAGATAGACCTCAACTGTTTAAAATTTGTCCAAGATGCCCCCAATTCATGAATATTCAAGAAGAGGGAGACTTCTGCACTCTCTGTGGTCAAACTTTAATTAGTCAGTGTCCACACTGCTCTACTGATATCATCAACCCTTACGACAAATTCTGTCGGCATTGTGGGGCTGCCTATCGAAATGAAAAGATTTCCCCTTGAGATTAATACTCTTGTAATAAGAGGAATTTTGAAGGGCTTTAACATCGCAATCTGACTCAAATCAGATTCCGCAACGAACCTTTTGACAACCATGTTCATCAACCTAAAAAACCAGGGGTTTTTCGTATATATGTATTCTAGCCAATCGCTGAAACAATAATATACTCCTATTCTCAATTCAGATAGATTCAGACTCAAAACGCAAAAATCCTTACAGCTATTACACAGTAAGGGTTCTAAGTGGTGGCTACGGACGGAATTGAACCGCCGACACAGGGATTTGAGTCTATCTCCTATTGCAATTTCAAAACTTTTTCAATTCGGTCACTTTTTAGTCACCGACACCCCGCAAAGCCTTATATAGCTTAAAAGACAACGGATATTTAATCCGTAGGCAGGCCAGCATCAGTTTTCGCATCTAACCTTGAACATCAAGAGAGCTTCATTTATTGAGCAAATTTGCGTATCCGTTTTAAATAACTATCTTGTATATCTAGATATGAGTAAAAATTATAAACGTAAGTTCTGTGAAAAGAGGGAAACCATATGGATTTGTTAAAATTTGGAGTCATTGGCACTTCAAGAAAAGAAGATGAGCGGCGTGTTCCTATTCATCCCGAGCATCTCATGCGACTTCCAGAACAAATTCGTCGTCAGTTGATATTTGAAGAAGGTTATGGAATCCCTTTTAATCTGAGCGATTCAGAAATATCTGAACAGACAGGTGGTGTTGCACCACGCCATGAACTGTTAGCTGATCTCGGAAATGTTATCCTTCCTAAACCAGTATTAGCGGACTTCGAAGAGCTTCGGGAGGGTGGAATTCTCTGGGGCTATCCCCATTGTGTACAGCAAAGAGCGCACACCCAGACTGCTATTGATCGAAAGCAAACGCTTATCGCCTTTGAAGATATGTTTGTTTGGGGAGCTGGAGGGCAGATGGGCCGCCATACTTTTTACAAAAATAACGAAATGGCAGGCTACTGCGCAGTCCTGCATGCCCTGGAACTTAAGGGAATTGATGGTCACTATGGGAACCAGCGTAAGGTGCTCATCTTTAGTTTTGGTGCTGTCAGTCGCGGTGCTATATACGCCCTTAAAGCCCGTGGTTACAGGGATATTACCATTTGTATTCAACGTCCCGATCATGAGGTGCGTGAGGATGTACTCGATTGTAAATATGTCCGACTTCGGGAAGGAAAAGAGGGTGAAGCCCGGATGCTGGTGGTAGAGCACGATGGGACCGAACAACCTTTAAGTGATTTGATTAACCAAGCAGGAATCATTGTAAACGGAACCCTCCAGAAGCCAGATCATCCTCTGCTATTTGTGAGTGAAGATGAAATATCCTCACTCAAGCCGCGCAGCCTGATTATTGATATCAGCTGTGACGAAGGTATGGGTTTCTCCTTTGCAAAACCAACCTCATTCAAAAATCCTATGTTTGCAGTTGGCAATGCCAATTACTATGCTGTCGATCATACGCCGAGTTATTTGTGGGAAAGCGCCTCTCGGTCTATCTCTGCTGCTCTCATTGTTCATTTGCAGACTGTGTTGGAGGGTTACGATAGCTGGCAACAGAATGAGACCATTCGCCAAGCCATTAATCTGGATGTCGGTGTGATTCAAAAACCGGATATTATATCATTTCAGAATCGTGAAGCACTCTATCCCTATGCTCCCATCAATGTTGGGTAATTAATGTTTCAGTGAATGCTTCATGATTTAACCCCAAAAATAAACTAAATGGAGCCTCGATTTTCGGGGCTCCATTGCGTTTAAAGATGGCGAACACATGCGAAATTGTGAGAATGGCCTGCCTGGGAGTTGACCAGCTCGTTTCAGTGAGTAAAGTCAGACATTGGATTAAGAAATCACCCCTGCTAAATTCATGCAAATGCGAACCAGAGCTTTATTTGATGAGCGATCAATACCAGATATCGTAAGATACCTGAGGTCGCATCGGACCCATGTTGGTGCTGTATCCATTTTCATTGTGTTGATCAGCATCTGGGGATTGTCCATGATATCCATGGAAAATTCCTTTGATTCATGGTTCTCACCTGATGATCCCATCGTTCTGGCTACAGAGCGATATACCGGAGTATTTGGAAATCATGAGTCCGTTTCAATTCTGGTGACCTCAGACGATATTTTCTCTTCTGCCTCACTAACTCAACTTCAGAAATTAGAGCAGGATTTGCTGGAGAATGTCCCCTACATCAGGCGTGTTTCATCGATTGTATCCCTGTCGCTACCAGAACCCATGCTGGTCGGGTTTAAATTTTTCCCACTCATATCAAAAGAAATCGTGGACGACCCCGAGGAAATAAAAGCCCTCATCCAACGCCTTGAATCACATGACTATTTACGCGGACGCCTTTACACAGATGATCATAAACAAACCTGGCTCACGGTTGAGTTTGCAGCCTTCCCTGCTACAGATTCTTTGGGGCAGGAAATTGATCCTGTGATGCTGGTGGGGGGGTCAGTACAAGAAGTTCTACAGAAATATCAGGGGCCACATTTCAATGCCATCGCCACGGGGATCCCCATCGTAACATATGAACAGCAAACCTATTTTTTGAAGGAGGCTAGCCGGATCATCACCATGGCTCTGTTGGTTGCTCTGGCAGTTGCCTATTTGCTCATTCGTTCACTTAAAGAGGTTATATACATTCTGTTGACTGCCACTGTGTCAATTATAATTACTTATGGTCTATTCGGGTTGGCTGGGTTGGGTATTGACACAACACTCATGACACTGCCTTTGTGTCTGGGTCTGGCCACATCAATCGGGTACAATATTCATCTTCACAATTCAGTTCAATGGGTGGCTCATCAATATCCAGATGCTGAGGACCTAATTTACCAGGCCCTAAAACACACCAACAAACCCCTGTTTTTCACCGCTCTCACTTCGATCCTGGCGCTGCTATCCTTCAATTTGATCCAGATAAGACCTGTCCGCTGGGTAGGAAATGCCTCAGCCCTGGTTATTGCAGTTGTTTTCCTTGTCACAGTCATCATTATACCCGTATTGCGTAGCTATCGTTCGATCCCTGAATATCCTAAATCAACAACCCTCCCTCGTAAGATCAGCTCTCTGATGACCAATCTGTCCACAGGGGTGTTTTTAAATAAAGGGTTGATAGCAGGAATAAGCATTTGCCTGTTCATCCTGGGTTTGATAGGACTTACTCGAATTGATATTGATATGAACTCCACGAGAGTCATCGGCAATAGAATTCCTTATATGCAGCGCTTTCAGGAGCTGTCTGAATCCGATATCGCAACCTTATACACATACGATGTCATGATAGAACTTGAAGATGATATTGCTTCTAATCCCGATATAATTGCCAGCTCCCTCCAGGGGCTGGAAACCTTTGCTAAAAGTCTGAGTCTCACTAAAAACACCAACTCGGTTTTGGATTATTTTCGAATTTCCAACTGGTTGAGGCATCACAAAAATCCACTTCACTTTAAAATCCCAACCCACAAATCTGAGCAGCAGCTTCTACTAAATATGATGATGTGGTCAGACCAGCAATTGATTGGGAAATGGGTCAATTTTGAGCGAGGTGTCCTGCGTCTACAAATTGGAGTGGATGAATATGACCCGGACCGCGTTATCGGGGAAATTGAAAAGCTTAAGCAGCATGCTGGCGAGCTATTTCCAGATGCCCGTATTTCTCTGGTAGGTACCTTTGTTCAATTTTCCATGATTCAGCTGTATATCGCTCATGGACAGATTCTATCCCTGCTTTTTGCCATCATCACCATAGGATTGATGTTGATCATTGTTTTCCGGAGCTTTAAAGCCGGCCTGATAGCCATGGTTCCCAATATTGCTCCCATCATTTGCATTGGCGGTGTCATGGGATGGTTCAGGCTGCCACTGGATAGTATTACCATGACGGTGATGCCCATGATCCTGGGGATTGCGGTAGATGATAGTATCCACTTTGTGGATCATACGAGGCGCTTAGTGAAAGCGGGTGTCGGCTACGATGAAGCCATTGTCAGGACATTCAGGAATATTGGTCCGGCACTTTTAAAAACGACTCTGATTTTAGTCCTGACGTTTTCTGTGTACTTCCTGTCGCTAGCTAATTTTTATAACGTACTCGCCTTATTGGTGCTGGTGGGTTTAATCGCAGCCCTTCTGGCTGATCTTACACTCACCCCGCTTTTAATCAGATATTTTAAACCATTTAAGCTGAAGTAAGCACCTTCTCGAAGGTCCCAAATTCTCGAGCGGGTTGTCCCTTAAATAATCGACTGAGCCGTTGAGGGGGAACATTGGATTTATAGATCCATGAGGCTTCTGCAGACACGTATCCTTTCTTGATCAGTGTCGACGATAAATGCGTAGCCAACATAGCCCCCAATGCCCTGCGACGATGTTCACGCAAAATACCTATGGAAATGATCCTGGCGCGATTGAGAACACTTTCCTGATATTGTTGGTAGACATCAGGAATACAAATCATCAAACCCACAGGATTGCCAGAATTCTCCTCAGCGATGAGAATGAGCTCATCATCAATGAGAGGTAATAACTTGTTTATCAACTCCCGATCTTCATTCAAGGTGCGTGGGATGTAGTTTTCACTCCCACTGAATATCTCTTTTTGAAGACGATGGAATATGCTAATTTCATTCTCAAGGTCATCACGTAAAAAATGACGAATTCTGTATCCGGGAGCCTTAAACCTAATTTTTGCCACTAAATTTTTCTTCAATTCGAAAGTACGCATACTGGCTGTTCTATTGAAGCCTGCTGCTTCAAACATTTCTGCGTAGGTGGGGGGATGGTGGGGAGTGAGAACAGTTTGAGGCCAGTCAAAACCAGCTATTTGAATGCCAACAAATTGATTGTCTGCTTTCAGGGCAATAATTTTTTCAGCCCCCCAAGATTGCAATGTCTCAACGCAGGCATTGAGGATAACACTTGCATGATCGGTCTGATCAGGCAGTATTTCAAAAAAGCCTATCCACCCCTGAAGGGATTGATTTGAGCGATTGGGAATTGAGGGAAGCAGAACAAGTGCCCTGCCAATTGAAACACCATCAATCCGAGCTAACAAAAATGAAGCATGGTCCATGGGCAGTTCATAGTCACCCCGGGTGAAGGGGTTGACCAGGTCCTCAGATTGAGAAACCCAGATGGGATCATCCTCATACACCTTGACAGCAACCTGACGAAAGTCTCTTGCGAAATCTGGTGTCAGGGGAGGTGCAGCCCAGGTGAACTCAATCATTGACTCTCCAGACGCGAATCATTTTTTTGGAGATGGGGTGGAGTTCAGGTGAGCGATATTCAAATCTGAGGTCTCCAATATTACCATCGATTCGCTGGCACCAGTAATCAAGATTTTTGCGGATAGCTCTCTCAATAATTGAGTGATCTGTGTCTGCATCAAGCACGAGGCGTATCTCTATGGATCCATTTTGTCTCTGGATCGCTTGATATTTTTGAATGGCACCGGATGCCTGACTTATAGACCTGCGAACATAATCAGGGAAGAGTGTCACCCGCTCCCCGTCCGCACCACTGACAAAGAATAGGTCATCCATACGACCATGAATTCTTTTAATTACCCTGAAACAAGAACCACATGTGCAGGGTTGGGAATCAATTTCCAGGATGTCATTTAATTCATATCGAATAAATGGCAAAGCCGTACGATATAGATCGGTAACGATCACTCTTTTGATGTTTCCATTGGGATCATCAATGTCAGACAATTCAATAAGGGAGACATCTTCATTCAAATGGAGTGAACCGTCGCGACATGTCGTCCCGATAAACCCCTCAGCACCCTGATATATCTGAATCACAGGTGTTTCAAAGGAAGCTTCCAGATGTGCTTTGGTTTCGTCCGACAAAACTTCGGCGTAACTGACCAGAGTTTCAATTTTATGGTTAAGCTTATCTTTTCGATCCGCTATCATCTTTAAAAGTGATGGGGGGCCAGCTAGGATGTTTAGGTTTTTGTCATTGATTAATTTTATGAGGGCATCTGGGGGATGGGTGTAATCCACATAGACCATCTTAACACCAAAAGATTTGATTTCCATAAATGACGGGTTGTTGACGCGTAAGGCGAACAATATCCTGAAGTGTTTGACCTTTGAAGGGATTCCGTTGCGAGCCCATAAAAGCGCGCTGTAGAGTTGCATCTCCTTTGAAGAAAGCACCGTTACCGTTTTATTTCCTGACGTTCCCGATGAAAGACCAATGGAATATTCCCCCTGATACAACTTCAGTGATCCGGTCCGTTCCCGGTCAATGGCAAACTGGATCAGGTCATCGCGATGAATATCAGCAGAGATAATCTCATCAAAATTTGCCATGAAAGTTGCTTTGTTGATGCTGGGGATCTGGGAAAATTCCTCTTGGGATTGGGGGATAGAGAGTTCCCCATAGTAGCTGGAATGCGTTTTGACATAGCTTAATAATTTGGTGAGTTGCTTTTGTTGATGCTGTTCTAAACGCTCCCTGGACCAGTTATAAAATCTCCACTTCAAGTATTTTGCTATACCGGCTTTGATCAGAATAAACATGTCGAGACCTATGCTTCCAGTTGGGATTTGATTTTATCGAAGTATGCTCGGGTTATCTCATATTTTTGCAATACCAGAGCACCTAATACCAGGAAAAGTCCGGGAACCAAGCCAAATACCAATCGAACTGCAGCTGTACTATTTGTTTGATCCAGGTTTGAGCTGTCATATCCCATAAGGGTAAAAACCAACCCGATGATGAGTCCGGCACCAGCCAGACCCAGTTGGTGCATCATGATCCACATTCCGAAGAAAACAGACTCATGTCGTTGACCCGATTTTACCTGGGAGTAATCAACCAGATCGGGGACCAGAGAATAGGGAATAAGGAGATATGCAGACATGATTATTCCCAGGAAGACACACCCGATATAGAAGTGCGTCACAGCTCCCTCTGCCACGAAAAAACCAATCCCCGCCAGTATGAAAGCCGTGATAACATTACTGACCAAGAGCAGATGGCGTTTTTCAAATGTATGGGTTAATCGATTCCAGACAGGGATGCACAGAGCTGAAACCAGCACATATATGGCCAGGCCTTTTGAACTGACTGATGGATCTCCCAACACGTATTTGCTGAAGTAGGGAATAGATGCGGATAAACTCCCTGTTCCGATGGCCCCAAAGAATTTGAGCAGGAGTAAAATCATGACGTTTTTATCGGTGGCTAACTTCAAATATTGTCTGGGCGTCATGGAAACGATGGGTTGATCCTCTAGCTCCATACCCCGAACGCTTCTGGCAGCGATGAGGATGGACAGGAACGTGAGTGTCCCAAAACCAATAGCCATGGAGTGCAAACCCAGCAGCTGATTTTCAAACGAGGAAATCCACATGGCAATGCCGCCACCCATGATGATACCAAAGGTGGATAGAAC
>Ga0307992_1002272_pt1 | contig 11003 bp, 8 predicted proteins | sample EllFjometagen133_FD_203162 | JGI IMG/M metagenome (GOLD analysis project Ga0307992, IMG submission 203162) | Marine microbial communities from Ellis Fjord, Antarctic Ocean - #133 | ecosystem: Environmental > Aquatic > Marine > Unclassified | place: Southern Ocean | collected 2014-10-08
CAGCCGTTTTTTATTGTCTCTTCTACTACTTTTATAATGTTGAAATAGATGTTATTTATTTCTTCATCTTGATTATCTTTATTCTCAAAATAAAATTTTGTTAATTTTATTAACTCATTCCAGTAAAGATACAGCTTATCTATTTTATTCGGCATAATCATATAAGCAAGCGTATTATGCTCGTTTCCACTTTTGTCGTAGTAGCAAACAAAACCACCCGGGTCTTTGCATTCTTGCCACATAAGGCCTTTGTCGATAAAAAAATTGTCATATTCTAAAAAATTATTAAATTTATCCGTAGTTTTTTTGGCAAGCTCTTTGTCCCCGTTATGCATTAAGGGATGGCACGCTTCTTCAATAATTTTTAATAATGTCTTTTTATCTTCTTTTTTTTGTGAAGACGCAAGCGTGATTAAAATTGAATAGACCATCTTCCATTTTGTGCCCGTATATTCAACGAGTTCTCGCTCAACTCCACAGTTAGCGAGAAATTCTACCAGACTTGAGCCACTATCCAAGTCGCCAATTTCTTTAGCAATAAGCTCTAAGCATTTTGCTTTTATGATGAGTCGAGAATTATTGATTTCAGTAGTGGCTTTTTGTTTTCCTGAATAAGATCCGCCATTCTTATATAAACGATAAAGTTCATCAAATTTTTTAAGAATAGTTAAGATATAGGCCATTGGTTTAGTGAAGGGATCATCAAGATACATTCCAGTTGGCTCTAAATCAAAGGCTTTCCATTCTTTTAATTTATATAAGAGTTTTCGCTGAGTATTTGCTTGTGGAAAACCGTAATCAACATCCTCCCGTTTTGTGCTGGAAGTTCTTGGCAAAATTCTTAGCGAAAAACATACTTTTCCGCCCTTGGTGGTTGCGAGTTGTTCTTTCTTGATTTGCTGTAAAATCCACCAAATCTCTTGATTAAATTTTTTCTCTGGGGTCATAGTAACTTTTATTGTAGTTTATACCCTAAACTTAACTCTTTTAAACGTGTTTTTCAAGACTTATTGTATTTATTATACTTTTTCAAAATATCCCTTTATTTCCCGCTATTTTTTATGGCTTTTCAATAGAATTATTTGATTTTAATCAATAAAGGTGACAACATTAAGCTAGCCTATAAAATTTATATAATAAAATATTAAACAACATTATGTTTGAACAAACTTTTAAAAATATTGATGACATTTTACATAAGGATGCTGGGTGTAGTAGTGAGTTGGACTATGTAGAGCAGACATCGTGGGTGTTATTTTTGAAATACCTAGATGATTTGGAAAGAGATAAGAAAACTGCTGCAGAACTTTCCGGTAAAAAATATATCGATATCATTGATGAAGAATTTCAGTGGAATACTTGGGCAGCTCCGAAATTGAAAGACGGAAAAATAGACCATAATGCATTAACTGGAGATGACTTAAATGATTTTGTAAACATTAAACTATTTCCTTATCTTAAAGAATTTAAAATTTCAACGGAGAGGGCAGACACTATTGAATATAAAATTGGTGAGATTTTTAGTGAGTTAAAAAATAGGATACAAAGCGGTTATAATCTTCGTGAGGTTATCAATCTTATAGATCAACTTAAATTTAGAACTAATGTTGAAAAGCATGAGATGAGCCATCTATATGAATCTAAAATTCAGAAGATGGGTAATGCTGGTCGTAACGGTGGTGAATACTATACGCCTCGTCCGCTAATCAGAACTATAGTCAAGGTTGTTGCTCCTAAAATTGGAGATAAGATTTATGATGGTGCGGTTGGTAGTGCTGGCTTTTTGTGTGAAGCCTTTAATTATCTCAAAGAGAGCAAAGACTTGACCACTAAGGATATTAAAACTTTGCAGAAAAATACTTTCTATGGCAAAGAAAAGAAAGCCTTGGCTTATATCATTGGCACAATGAATATGATTTTACACGGAGTAGAAGCACCAAATATTATTCATACTAATACTCTTGCTGAAAATATTTCAGATATTCAAGAGAAAGATCGTTACGATGTAGTGCTAGCCAATCCACCCTTTGGTGGAAAAGAAAGAGTAGAAGTTCAACAAAATTTCCCGATTAAAACTGGGGAAACAGCCTTTTTGTTTCTTCAACATTTTATAAAAAAACTCAAGGCAGGTGGTAAGGCTGGTATAATTATTAAAAATACATTTTTAAGCAATGGCAGTACTGGTAGTGCTGATGCAAGATTGCGTGAACTGTTGTTAAAAAATTGCAATCTGCATACTGTATTGAGCTTACCGGGTGGAGTGTTTACCGGTGCAGGAGTGAAGACGGTAGTTTTGTTTTTTAAAAAAGGAGAACCAACGAAGAATATTTGGTTTTATCAATTGAATTTAGATAGAAACCTAGGAAAGACAAATCCATTAAGTGAAAATGATTTGGCTGACTTTGTAAAATTGCAAAAAATAAAAGCTGATAGTGAAAATTCTTGGTCTATTAATGTAAGAGATATTAATCAACAAACTTTTGATTTGTCAGTAAAAAATCCAAATAAAAAGGAGGAGGTAGCCTTGCGACAGCCAGAAGAAATAGTAGAAGAGTTGAAAAAATTAGATAAGGAAGGTGCTGAAATTATTAACTCAATTTTAAAAATTGTATGAAGCAAAATTGGCAAACGAAAAAACTTAGTGAGATTTTTAATGATATTAAAGTAGAGAAAGCAAAAGAGGGTAGCGTCCCATATGTTGAAATTGGCGACGTTAACATTAATACAAAAACAATAGTTTTTAAGAAAAAAAAATCTGTAAAGAGTGCTGTTGTTGCACCACTTAACAGTATAATCGTTTCAAGAGTAAGACCAACGAGAGGGGCAATATCTTTATTAAAAAATGAGCTAGTTATTTCCTCTGCATTTACCGTTCTAAAGCCCAAGAGTTTTTTAAGTCAAAAACTCTTATTTTATTATTTAGCATATTCTGAAGATTTCTCTAAATTTTTAAGTAAAAAGCAGGCAGGACTTCTTTATCCATCAATAAGAGAGAAGGATATCTTAGATTATAAGATATGTTATCCAAAATCACTTTCCGAACAAAAACGTATCATATCCATTTTGGATAAAGCTTTTGCTGACATAGTCAAAACAAAAGACAACGCTGAAAAAAATCTTAAAAACGCTAGAGAGCTTTTTGAATCGTATTTACAAAATATTTTTGAAAATAAGAAGTGGCAAATAAAAAAACTGGAAGAATTTTATAAAATTACATCTAGCAAAAGAGTCTTTAAGTCGGAATGGGAAAGAAAAGGTGTGCCATTTTATAGGGCTAGGGAGATTATTAAATTAGCAAAACAAGGCTTTGTTGACAATGATTTGTACATATCTGAAGATATGTATAATGAATATGCTATAAAATATGGTATACCAAAAGAAAATGACATAATGATTACAGGAGTTGGAACGTTAGGTATTTGTTATGTAGTAAAAAAAGACGACAAATTTTATTTTAAGGATGGAAATGTTGTTTGGCTAAAAACCAAAGATGATATTAATTCAAGATTTGTAGAGTATGCCTTCAAATCTACTTTTGTTAAAAAACAAGTAGATGATGGATTAGGGGCTACTGTTGGTACATTTACCATAATTAAAGCCAAAAATACGCTTATCCCAACCCCCTCAATATCTGAGCAGAGTATAGTCGTTAAAAAACTTGATATTTTGAGCAAGGAAGTTAAGAAGTTGGAAGGTATCTATCAAAAGAAAGTAGTAGATTTGAATGAATTGAAAAAGAGTATTTTACAAAGAGCATTTAATGGTGAGTTATAAATTGCAATCATAATAAAAATATGAATGAAGCAGAAACAAGAGCTGAACTTATAGATCCTATATTAAAATCCACTGGTTGGGGTATTATCGATGGTTCAAAAATACTTCGCGAATATCATATAACCAAAGGAAAAATACAGATTGGTGGAACAAGAGGTAAAAAACTTATAGCTGATTATATTTTAGTTTATAAGGGCATTAAATTAGCTGTTATTGAAGCGAAAAGTAATGAATTAGGAGTTGGTGAAGGTGTGGCACAAGCGAAACTTTATGCTGAAAAATTACATGTGGGCATTGCTTATTCTACAAACGGGAAAGAAATTTATAGTATTGATATGAAAACGGGCGAAGAAAGAGATGTTGATAAATACTTAACTCCTGATGAACTTTGGAATGAGACATTTTCAAATCAAAATGAATGGAGAGAAAAATTTTGTAAAATACCTTTTGAGGACATAAACAAAACAAAGCTACCTTATTTTTATCAAGAAATCGCAGTTAATAATGTTGTGGAAGCAGTCGCTAATAACAAAAATAGAATATTATTAACTCTAGCAACGGGAACGGGTAAAACTTCAATTGCTTTTCAGGTTGCTTGGAAACTTTATCAGTCGCGTTGGAATCTTAAACGCGATGGATCCAGAAGACCTAGGATATTATTTTTAGCTGATAGGAATAATCTTGCAAATCAAGCATTTGGTGAATTTTCTGCATACTCGGCATTTCCTGAAGACGCTTTGATTCGTATTAGCCCGAAAGAAATTAGGAAAAAAGGAAGTGTGCCAACTAATGGTAGTATTTTCTTTACTATTTTTCAGACATTTATGAGTGGTTCCGATGAAGACGGAAACTCTTCACCATATTTTGGAGAATATCCTACTGACTATTTTGATTTTATTATCATTGATGAGTGTCATCGTGGTGGAGCAAATAATGAAGGAAATTGGCGTGGTATTTTAGAATATTTTTCACCAGCTGTTCAGCTCGGATTAACTGCTACTCCAAAACGAAAAGACAATGTTGATACATACAAATATTTCGGAGAGCCAGTTTATATCTATTCACTCAAAGAAGGTATCAACGATGGATATTTAACCCCCTTTAAAGTGAAACGCATTAAAACAACTTTAGACGATTATATTCACACTAACGATGACCAAGTTATAGAGGGTGAAATTGAAGAAGGAAAAATTTATACAGAACCAGATTTTAATAAGATCATTGAAATAAAAGAAAGAGAAGCAGAGCGCGTGAAGATTTTTATGAACAAAGTAGACCAAAATGAAAAAGCTATTATTTTTTGTGCTACACAAGATCATGCTGCGGCTGTTCGTGATCTAGTTAATCAATACAAAAAAAGCACTGACCCTAATTATTGCGTCCGTGTAACTGCTAATGACGGAGAGATGGGGGAGCAGTTTTTAAGAGAATTTAAAGATAACGAAAAAACAATTCCAACAGTTTTAACTACTTCGCAAAAACTTTCAACGGGTGTTGATGCTAGAAATATTCGCAATATTGTTTTAATGCGTCCGATAAATTCAATGATTGAATTTAAGCAGATTATCGGACGAGGAACACGTTTATTCGATGGTAAAGAATTTTTTACAGTTTATGATTTTGTAAATGCTTATCATCACTTTTCAGATCCAGAATGGGACGGTGAACCGATGGAGGAAAAGATTTGTCCTAAATGTGGTCAGTCTCCCTGTGTGTGTGAGAAAAAACCACCAAGGATTTGTCCTATATGTGGCAAGAGCCCCTGCGAATGCATTATAGGCCCACCATCAATTTGTTCTAAATGTGGTCAGTCTCCTTGTGTATGCAAAAAGAAAATCAAAGTGAAACTTGCCAACGGAAAAGAATTACAAATACAACATATGATTGCAACTTCTTTTTGGAGTTCAGATGGAAAACCAATCTCAGTTGAAGAATTTTTGCAAAATTTGTTTGGTGAACTTCCTAAATTTTTTAAAAATGAAGACGAATTAAGAGAAATTTGGAGTAATCCAACAACTAGGAAAAGTTTATTAGAAAAATTAGAAGTGGCGGGTTATGGTAGCGATGAACTTGCAATGTTACAGAAACTTATAGATGCTGAGAAAAGTGACCTATTTGATGTTTTAGAGTATGTTTTTAATAGCGATATCAAACCGATAACAAGAGAAATAAGAGTAGCAGCAGCTCAATCAACAATTTTTTCAACACTTAATAATCAGCAGAAAGAATTTATTGAATTTGTTTTAAACAAATATATTGAAACGGGCGTTGAAGAGCTTAACCAAGAAAAATTGCCAGATCTACTAAAAATTAAATACCAATCTTTAGAAGATGCTAAAGAAGAACTTGGGGAAGTTAAAGACATCAGCTCTTTATTTTTGAGCTTTCAAAGACATCTTTATGCATCAGACTTAGTTTTTAGTAGATAGTTATAAAAATAAAAAATATTTTTTATAGATAAATTAAAATGATTTTAACAGCAAAAATTCAAAAGGCGATTAACTTTGTAGCAGAAAAGCATGCTAATCAAAAGCGTAAGGGCGTTAGATTACCCTATGTTGTACATCCGTATTCAGTGGCTATCATTTTATCTAATTATACGGACGATGAAAATATTATTGTTGCAGGGTTGCTTCACGATGTGCTAGAAGATGTGAAAGAATATTCTGAGGAAGATATGAGACAAGAGTTTGGTGAAAAAATAACAAAAATTGTTAAGGAAGTTTCAGAAGATAAAGATCCTAATGTCTCCGAAGATGATAGGGCTACATGGGTTCAACGTAAGGATAAATATTTAGCTAATTTAAAGAATGATAGTCAGGGGGCATTACTTGTGTGTGCTGCAGATAAAATTCATAATCTACATTCAATAATAGATGATTATGCTGTATTAGGAGATAAACTCTGGGATAGCTTTAACGCGTCTAAAGAACAAAAAATTGAATATTATGGAAAAATATTAGAAGTGTTAAAATTACGACTTAGAAGCGATATTATCAAAGAATTGGAAGATATCTACGCTGAGGTTAAATCTATAGCTTTTCGGCAAGATTAGAATATAAATATGAGCAAAAGATATATAGTAAAAATTGATGATAATTATCATTATATGTGCGAAGAAGACCGTCTTAGTGATGAATCCTATGATAACCTCAAAGAAGCGATTAAAAGATGTGAAGAAATTACTATTAGAAGTTTAGAAAATCTTTACGAAGAAGGAATAACTTCAGAAAAATTATCTGCTCAGTGGTCTATGTTTGGAGAAGATCCTTTTATTGTGCGAGAAGAGGGAGAAAAAGACGAAGTCCCTTTTTCAGCAAGAAGTTTTATTACGGATAAAATTTGTAAGGATATTATCAAAAATAAAAAAGAATAAAAAAAATAGTGTCAACTCTGATTTTTATGAAAGATTGAAAAATTAATTGAGAAATAAAATTTATGGAGACTAAAAAAATAAAAATTGAAAGCGATTATTCCATTCCTGATTTAGCCAAAGAAGTTAAAAAAGGTATTTTAAGGATTCCTCGTTTTCAACGAGATTATGTTTGGCCAAGACCAAAAGTAGTTAAACTTTTAGATAGTATTTATAATCAATATCCCATTGGTAGTTTTTTTCTATGGGACGCACCGAAAATATATAATAATTTTTATCGAGATATTCCAGAATTAGGAATTGATAAACCAGACGAATATAGTGATTTAAAATTCATTTTAGATGGTCAACAAAGAATAGTATCACTATACGTGGCTATTAATGGGATGAAGATTGGCGGCGTCGATTACTCAAAAATATATTTTGACCTTGAAACAGAAGTCTTTTATGTTCCACCACGAGGTATGCCTAAAGATGAACGATATGTTCAGTTCAGAGAAGTATTCACTGATAATTTTAAGATTTATGACAATTTATCAGATAAACATAAAAAGGTTTTTAGTAAGTGCAAGGATAGGTTTAAAAATTACCCATTATCGGTTATTTATGTTCGTGATTCAAAGCTAGACGAAGTAGTCGAGATGTTTGAAAGAGTCAACCAAGGTGGCAAACGGTTAACCTTGTTTGATTTGGTTGTCGCAAGCACCTGGGCAAAAGATTTTGATCTAAGGGAAGAAGTTAAAACAGTAAATAATTATTTTAAAGAAAAAGGATTTGGGGGAATACGACCAGATAGTTTTACGCAGGCGTTGGCACTGATTTTAAAGGATAGTTGTGCCAATTCGTCGCAGTTAAAAATGAAAACATGTGAGATAAAAGAGATTTGGAATAAAACGATAAATTCATTCCAGATGTCCGTTGATTTTATAACAGAAAACCTAGGCGTTAAGATTTATGATTTCATACCTTATCCATCTATTTTGTCACTGACTGCCTATTTATTTTTTAAAACAAACAATAAGGCCTTAAATTCTACGCAGACAGAAAATCTAAAAAATTGGTTTTGGCGAGTTTCGTTTTCTGAGAGATATAGTTCGGCTACCCTTACTAAAATGGTAGAAGACAAGAAAAATATTTTTGATGTTATTATTCAAAACAAAACTCCGAAAATTGATTATTCTATCAATATAACCGTTGATAGCATAAAGAGAATAGTAATGCACAGGAAATCAGCTATTAAGAACGGGGTGTTGTGTATTATGGCCCTGCAAGAGCCGAGACATTTTAAAAATAACAATATAATCGTTTTGGATAAAAGCGTTTGCACGAATGCTAATAATTCTGAAAAACACCATATCTTTCCACTAGCTTATGTTAAAAGAGAAATGAAAGGCAAGGAGCCGAATTTGCTTGCTAATTTTTGTTTAATAACTGCTGAATTAAATAAAGAAATTTCTGACAAAAAGCCAAGTGATTATATTAAATATTATCAAGAAAATAATCTTAATTTTGCTGATGTATTAAAATCTCACCTTATTCCCAATATTAAAAATTTATTGAATAATGATTTTGATGAATTTATTAAGGAACGAGTTACTTTGATTTGTGAAACGATAGAAAAATATACTGGAGGAGAAATAACTCAATCTTTAATTAATGATAGTATTAAGGCGATCGAGAATATCGAAAATAGATTAAGGCGATACATCAATAAAGAGCTTTCTGTTAGCGATAAAGATTATTGGAGAGAAAAAATTCCAAGCGATATTGTCGGAAAAGTAAAAGAGAGAGTTAGTGCTTATGCTAATAAAAATCCCGATTTCGGTATTAAAAACATTACTAATCTACAAAAGTTAGACTTTTGCGACATTATGCATTATTCAAATATAATTCTAAAAAATTGGAATGACTTTGAGAATAGTTTTAGATTGAAAAGTGAAGTTGAAAAGAAGTTGAATAATTTAAAAGAATATCGTAACGCCTTAGCTCATTCGCGTGAGGTGGATAGTGTTATCAAAAAGGAGGGTGAGGCGGCCATTGAGTGGTTAGATAAAATACTGAAATAGTTTGGAAGATTCGCAATAAAGTAGAGAAAGATAGAAAAAAATCGGTTATTATTAATTATGTTACTCGAAAAAGAATATCTTAAGAAAATAATTGATGTCGGCAAGAAGGAGTCTTCTAATCCTGAAGAACTTTCTTATTTCCGTTCAAAATTACCCGATATTTATAAACTACGTAGTTTATTAAGTCCTGTGACATCCTCAACGATAAATCATCTTAATCGATTGATGGGTAAAGAAAATGTTGATACAAAAAATGAGGATTCATTATTTATAGATTTTATTAAGGGTTGCCACATAATAGAAACAGGAATCGGCGGTTTGGGTAGTACCAGTTTTGTAACATACCAGCTAATCGAATGTTTGGGGGATGAAAGTTTATCAAGAGAAATATATGACTGGGTGGCATTCAATGGTGGTAACTATTTTATAGAAAAAAACGTTACATACGAAGAGAGTAAAAAAAGGGCTAAAGATGCTGAGATTAGAAAAGCTAAGATATTAGAAGATGACCAAAAAGTTCACCTTGAAGCAGTTGTTAAAAAACAACACAAGAGAGACTTGCACACTAAAAAATCTCATGAAATTAATAATTATTACAAAGAGTTTAAAGATGGATTCAAAAAAATGAATGATGGACAACTTATAGATGTATTTAATAAAGAGGTAGGAAATACGGGTTGGGTTAGTGCAAGGGGAAGTTATCTTTTTGCACTTCATACAGAATTTGAAGATCGTGGATATAACTATTCGGCTATTGGCAACAAAAAATATCTTTCTCTAGCAAAAAGAGTTAAACTAGTAGGCAAAAAGATTGTGTTAGACGAAGAACACAATTGATAAGATTATACTAAACAGGTTCGAATTTTGTCTAATAGAGGATGTGTGGTTTAGAATAATATTTCTATATGAATAAAGAAGAAGTGAAAATGAAATTTATCCTAGATAGACTTCTTGAGTTTCATGGGGTTTTAGTTTGGGCGGTTAGTACCTTGGCTGGAGAAGAAGATAATGGCCCAGAAGACAAGATATATTATCCGGTGCCATCACTTTTATTAATTTTTTGTTTTTTAGATTTTCTAAAAAGATTTGATTACATTTGGAATTATGGCAAGGATGGGAATGAGAATAAGGACAATTGTATCAATTACAAAAAATTCTTAAATGATTTTATAATAGGAAATGAAAAATATAGCGAAGGAAGATACACATTTAATGCCGGAGAGCTATATGGCATTCGTTGCGATTTGGTTCATTCTTTTTGTCTAAAAGAATTTTATGATGGAAGCTATATTCACTTTGTTGACGGCACTTATTTTGATGAGAAAAGCATGAATATTTTGAGGGATGGCTGTAGTAAGGAGAAGAGAATTAATATAAATAAAGTTAAGGTAATAAAAATTCATGATTTTCTGTCGATAGTAAAGAGCGGTATTCTGGGAATGATAGAAAATTATAAAATGCAAAGAGAAAAGGACAATAAGTTACCCTTTAGTCTAGATGAATTATATGAAGATTTAGAAAAGAGCATAGTCTATTATTTACATCTTTCTCCTGGTTTCCAAAAAAAACAATAGTTTTAATCTGTTAACATTGAGTTTGTCTTATATAAAACAGGTCCTAACGTCGTCCCATTTCCCAAGAAAAAGAGAAATAAAATATACAAGGTTTTTTAATTTGTAAATAATATATAGTGAGTCAGGGGGTGGGGTAAACTAGATTTGGAATATAAACAGAATCATTTTGTTGTTGAATTATAGTTCTAACATCGTTCACGATGGCCAGCCAACTTG
>Ga0307992_1002274_pt1 | contig 11001 bp, 26 predicted proteins | sample EllFjometagen133_FD_203162 | JGI IMG/M metagenome (GOLD analysis project Ga0307992, IMG submission 203162) | Marine microbial communities from Ellis Fjord, Antarctic Ocean - #133 | ecosystem: Environmental > Aquatic > Marine > Unclassified | place: Southern Ocean | collected 2014-10-08
TTTATCTTCCATTTAATCACCTTTAAATATTCCTTCTGGAAATTCTTTTGCCCAGCCTAATAATATGCTCAATGCATAACCTGCATTATCGGGTGTTGGACACCAATAACTACATCGGTCACTTATGTTAGTACCTAGTTTATCAACTGCATTCTCTAAAACCTTTATACAATCTTTAGCTTTTCTATCATACAACCATCTTATACCATATTTCTTATTAATTAACAAATAATAAAACCAGCTATAATTATAGGTAATGTTCAAATGTGTTTTTTCAGTGCCACCCATTACATATGTCCCGCCTTCTTGAATCTTATTTTTTGATTCAAATAACTCTCCATCTTTATCTACTAATTCTATATCATAACTCATTCACAATCACCAATTATATTTCATCTTTCCGTCTATTTCTTCAATCAATACTTTACCGCATCTATCACACTGTATGCCTACATATAATGTCATCAGTCTATTATCTTTTTTTAATCCTAATTCTTTCATGCAATCATTACAATATACTCTGCTCATTTCTTATAGCACCAGCCATAATTTAACACAAACTCGTTTGCTAATTTGCTAATGCTCTTTTTCTTTTTAACAGGAAATCGCATAAGCTCTTTACGTGATTTAGAATTGCTATAAACATAATTTACAAACCAATCTTTAAATTCTTGCTCTCGTACTTGTGACCAAGTATACTTATTATAAAACTTTTCTTCTTCAATAGTTTTAACTGGTGCTTTGACCATACTGCACATCTTCTGTACAATCTTATAAGTTTCTGGAAACGTTGCTTTGAATTCTTTTATGCTATGCTCTAATACCATTATATCACCATTTTTTATTTTATATTTATTATATCAAACATATAATAATCTGGAAATTGAAACATATTATATTGTCTCGTCCAAACATCTTCGCTTATGCTCTTGTCAGTTCTATTTTTGTTTCTTGCTTTTAATAATTCTTTATTGGGCAACCAAACATTTGCAATCATTCTGTAATCAATACTATTCTTTAAACTTCGCAGTGTTAGTCTTCGTGATTTGGTTGTTAAGTTTGTATTGTCAATCACAACCTCGTCATAGTTTTTGTTATATATGCTTTGCATTCTTTTGCTTAGTACATTTTTATTCTTATTACAATATTCCCAAGCATTATTATAAATTTCGTTATCAGTCATTTTGTTTATATAAACATATTTAAAAGTATCAATACTAGTATATACTATATTATTTTTTTTATAACAATATAATCTTTCTTTGTCTAGGCTTATATATGCAGTTGTTGGCTTTTTATAAGTATTATAAAATGTGGTCTTGCCACTGCCACTACAGCCAATGAGCATGATAATGTTCTTTTTTAATATTTCAGTATAATCTTTCATACAATAATATTTGTCAACATCAAGCATATTAACATTGCCTATCAAATTAGTTTGTTGCATTTCCATACCCTTTTCGGATATTCTGCCAAGACTGTCTGCTAAACAAACATTTAGAAATATGCTTAAATAAATGCCATTACTGAATGATTCGAATATTTTTTTCTTATTATTATCATTAACATTCCAAATGTTCAAATGCCATCTTTTCATTATCATTATATTATTAATATCCAAATCTGTTATTTTTAATTCTGTATTTTTAAAATTGTTTTGCCATTGTTTTAAAACATTATAAGCTTCTAAATCATTGTGCGTAGCATGATTATAATATACTACTCTTTTCTTATCATGTCTTTCACAGTGTGTTTCAGGCTTGCCAAAGTCATGAACAAGACATGCAAGGTATCCTACAATGTTATCAGCTATACTATCATATTCAGTTATAACCATTTGCGTATGTATCCAAACATTCTCTTCATTGTGCCAGTTGTTTAAAATTGGCTTGCCATTATCAATATATACATTAGAACAATTTTCTAACTTTATTTTAATGCTTTTAAAATTGGTTTGAAACCAGTCCAATACTATTTTCTTTTTATCCAAATACATTATAATCATTATTTATATATCTTTATATATATTATATGAACACAAATGTTTATAAAGTGCACTGTATATTTTCGTTATTATTATTTTTAACAACTATACTAAAGATTGGAGCATACTTGTTTCCTATCCATTTGATGTTGTTTCTAACCACACTAAATGCTTGCTCCCTGCTCTCTTCTAATATGCTTATAATAGATATTGTTAATTTTTTGTTATCTAAAGAATATTTAAACTTATGAAAAGGAAATCTGGTAGACAACTGTTTCTTCAATGTTGCCAAACTATTATTTATATCATCACTAGTTTCAAATACATCAGTCATCTATCATCACACCTATTTCCTTTTCTTTCCTAGCTTGTCGTTGCTAATTATATATAACATATTCTCTTTAATATCTTCAACTGCACTGTTATAACCATTGTCATATTCTTTGTTAAACTTGTCTGCTTGTGGCATAATATTGAAAAGTTTCTGAAAAATGTTTCTGTCTGCGCTTATGTAAACTGTTTTAAACTTGTTAAAATATTTAGACAAGTCAAACTCTTCGCTTTTGTAAAATCTGCCATTTCTTTTTTCACCAATTACTATGTACTTTTTAATTGCACTCATAATTTATTTCTCCATTCATTTTAATAATTTACGTATGTTTAAAAACATAAAAAAACAAATAACTATTAATATTAATAATCTAAAAAATTTGTCTATTATGGTGTGAGTATTTATAAATATTACAGATGCTAATGTAATACCTATAACTATACCACCACAATATGCAAACATTTTTAAATTATCGCTTAAATTATTGTCCATAACAATCATTCCTCTTTTATAATTTCTATGTCTTCTTTTTTTAATCTTACCATTGTATTCCAGTTGTTTATTTGTTTAAAACCATTCTTTAATTTTCTGTATGGTGTGTCCCTGTGCACTTTTCGCTGACGCTCGGTTGTGCCTTGTAATTCTATTACATATGGCTTTTTATTACTATCTATTTTCACAACTTCGCCTATTTGGTCTTTATACAAACCATTCAAGATTCTTGCTCTTTCCATATACTTATTCACCTATTCTATCCCATTAAACTCGTCATCGCTAATGTCATTTATAGCATTTGACGAATCCAATATTATTGATTCTGCCGGCTGGTCGTTTGCTTTGCTCTCAGCCTCGTCCTTTAATGCTTCTATCTTGACCTTGTATTCTATTTCTCTTTCCTTTTTAATCTCTTCAAGCTCATCTTGTATTTCATCAGCATTAATGTCATAGAATGTTATGTCTATTATGTTCTTATCAAAATTATATTCACGCTCGCTTATGCCTCTTTTACATTTTAATAATATAACCCTTGACCATTTCTTTACATCCTCTGTTAGCTTTATGCTGTCAATGTCCTGTGTTAATTGTAAGAATGTTATAAGCGCATACGACAATGCCTCAATCTTCTCATCAATCTTGCCGGTGTTATCACTAAGATGTAATCTTAGCATCATTCCATCATCACTATTCAACCACTTCGAAATGTCTGCTCGAATTGTCATAAGCTGTTGGTAATTGGTTTCATTATTCTTGCTATTATCAATAATATTCATGTGCTTTTTTTCTGGGTCAAAGAAATGTTTTATGCTTTCTATGAACTCATCACGCGGAAGCGTGTCAACTTCAATATCGCTTAGGTCTCTGTATTGTGACTTGTAATGTACATCTCTCTTACTCAGATTATTCCAAACTACTGTGTCAAACAAGAACCTGTTTATTGCTGGTAATGTGCTACCGGTCTTCCAATCTATTTGTGCTTTTTTGTATCTGTTTCTAACATACATAACAGTATCTGCTAACAATTTATTTTCTAAATCTGTCATATAATATTGTATAGGCATATACATATTCACATTTGACAAGTACGAATTTATCTCGGTCTTGCTCACGCCATGCTTGCATTCATCACCATTTCTGTATATTCTATTCTTATAAGTCTTAGAAATTTCTGTTATATAATCTTCACTAAAATGACTGAAATTGCTTAATAGAATAGGCGTGTAGTTTATCTCGCACTCTTGCCCACCAACCTTTGCAATTACAAATCTTTTGCTAAAGAACGATTTCAATGATTCGTTGAACATTTGCTCTGAATAAAACTTGGACGCTTCATCAAGCACTGTCAAGCCACCAACACTCATAATACCCTTTTCAAATATTTTAACTGAATCACCATTTATGACCTTGCCAGTATTGATACCACCAGTAAATCCTGGTACTGTTAAATCATTACTAGCATGAGTAATCCTTTTAAATTTCTTGTCTAGTATCATACCATAATTATTCGCAATGAAAGTCTTGCCTAGGCTCTGATTTCCGATTACACTTATTGCAAACTTGTCATCACCGAACACAATCTTGGACACTCCGGAAATAACAGTCGCGACTTGTAGCCACATACCCTTATTGTCTATTTGAAGCCTAGCATATTTCTTGAACAATTTCCTAATCGAGAAAACAATGTCCATGAATCGCATGTATGGCAAGTCTAAATACTCACAATAATGCTTAGATATGCCTGGCTCAATCAGTTCGCTATCAACCTTTGGTTTTAAATATTTATAGCCAAGTGAGAATATTAATGTCCTTTTCTTTCTCGTGTCAGTGCAATCTAGTGTGTCTTCGAATGTGATAAGGTTCATGTTATACCTACCAGTATCAAGATTATCATTAAACGAATAAATATAAACAGTCTTCCAGCAGTCCTTAGACACGCCATTTGCAATCTTTACTTTGCACTGATACAAATATGCCTCGTGCATATTCAAAATTTTTAATGCCTTATTATCTGTCGAGTGCTCTTTTTGTTTACCATTAATGTCTGTATAACCTTTACAAGCATGTTTAAGCTTTTGATAAATATTAATAGGCAAAATGTCTATCTTGTCGTTGCATCGTGAACAATAATATACATACTTGGACACAAACTTTTCACCACTATCTTCTTTTATGTACACTCTATTCTCAAGTTCAATGTCAACATTCTGTATAGTATTTCGTATCTTGTTGTCGTACAATCTCAATGGTGTCTCAGGATTCATTATGAACCTTAAATACTCGTCCCGGTTCATTATACTATGCAGATTATAAATGTTAAAGTTTCGGTTTGGTATATAATAATGTGCACAGTCCTCGATTGGATTAGTTCTGCCGTCCTTGAATCTGTTTGGTATGTATATAACATCAACATTATCTATCTCAGAAATAGCAGTCTTGTTATTATCTATTAAATACTCTGTAACAGTCTTGATAGGATTGTTTTCTTTAATATCACTGTTGCTATCTCCTGCTTCAAACTCTTCAATTTCGTCTAAGTATCTAGTATCATCAATAGACTCATTCTTTAATATTCTATTAAAATATCTAACAATCTCTATTGAATTCTTTTTACTAAAAAACAGTTTGTCAGTAGTAGCATACATAACATTTGAATTAGACTTATAAACATCCACAAATCTGTTAAATGTTTTTTCTAGCTTAGGCTGGTTAGAAATATTCAAACAAAACTTGGCAGTTCTGCCATCATAATCGCCAATGCACACATAATCTTTAAACACATTATTCTTCAAACTTCTAAAATGCTCATTTGTATAAATTATATACAACAACAACAGCATTTTCATGTTCAAATAACTAGACTTTGGGTCACCAAAGTTGTTCAAAAGATTAGTCCTAAGCATTTTGAACTTGCTCTTAATAGGAATAGAAGTATATTTATTAAGGTCTAAGCTACTATATTGTTCCACACTGTTTTGTTCTGACATGCTTATTCACCCCTAATATTATCTATTCTTCAACTTTATTTTCTTCTGCATTTTTATTATATAAATTTTCTTTAACTTCTTCTTTAACTTCTTCTTTAACTTCTTCTTTAACTTCTTCTTTAGCTTCTTCTACAACCTCTTTGCTTTTCTCATTCTCAATTGTATACTCTTCCTCAACTGTATTTTTCTTGTCAGTTTCGTACTGTGCTATGCCTCTTTTTATTAAATTGCAAAGAGTGTCACTTTTGTTATACTTCATTTCCCTTGCAATCTCTAGCACTTTAGAATTAGTTTCTTCATCGAGTTGTAATAATGTCTGTTTCATGATTTCTTACCTCTTTTTTTTATTTTTGTTATAATAATTAGTATATATATTATGTACCAATGTGTTTATAAATGAATAGTATGAATTTGCTATTATTTATTCAATACTTTACACTTTTTATAATATGTATTTAAAAAATATTCACCACAACCTAAATATATATAAATATAATCTTTAGTTTCAATTATAATTTCTCCATATTTACAATATAAATCTTCACCAGTGAATTCTATATTAATTATATCCTCCTTTTTTAGTTTATAATCTTCAACTAAATCTTTCCATAAATTTTCAGTTGTATAAGCATAACTATTAATTTTTAATCCATCTAATTCATTTATTTTATCTTCTAAATTCATAATATCACTTTTAATGATACATTAATGCACTCGCCATTTATATTATTTTCAAATTCTTCATTATCAAATCTGCAAAGTTGAAATGGTTCATAGGAATAACTATAATCAATACCAGAAACAACAACACCAGTTTCTTGCATGAATGTGTTAATTTTATCCTTTATTTCGTTCTCAACATCAGTTTTGTATTTTTTAATCTCATTAACAGTCATTGCTCTATTTTCCACAAGCTCAACATCATTTTCACAAAATGACATAAAATTTAAATCTAATTTGCTATAGTCATCTTTACTACATACAATAACAGGTCTATTATATCTATTATATTTATTAGTTATATTATAAATTACAAACTCTTTGCCAATGTCACTAGGCATAACATTGCCACTGTTTACAATTCTAACCCTATCTCCAACTTTGAATTTCATAATTTCTTCTTCTCCTTTATTTATATATTTTAATCTCTTTCTTTTTTCCAAAATGATATGCTAAATAAAACAATGCGCCAATGCCTGTAAGGAATAGCCATAGCACAAATGCAATGCCATTAAATTTTGTTCTTACAACAAAACCATCATCTGTGTCTTGTATTATGTCATAGCCCGATGCAATTAGTTCACTTCTTAATGCTTCTTTTTTGCTCATATCCAATCACCCTTTTTATTATTATTATTATTATATATATATTATGAGCATAACACTTTATAAATAGTTATGTTCTTTATTATTATTTCTATACCTATTCATTACCAAATTCTTCTTGAACGGTACAGTTGTTCGTTTGAAAAAGTTCAGCTCGTTCCAACAGGTGTTGCATAGATAATGATGCTGGCAGCCCACTCTTAGTTTCTTGCCACACTCTCTGCAATACTCTGTGCCTAGTTCCTTTCTTCGTATGTGCGTTTGTATAAAATATTTCTTTCGCTTATCAGAACATTTTGTTGGCATTACTAGTCATCTCCTTTTTATATATTCATAAATTGTTTATTACATTATCATTATGCTTCACAATGTTTTTATTATTATTAGTATTCAAATAATAATATACCATGTGCCTGTTCATATTAATCATAACACTCTCTCGCACTAGTACATTCTTATCCACTAGCGATTCAAGTGCGTTCTTGAAGCTTATATCCTTTAGTTTCTTGGACTTGTACGACAAAAACTCATAAAGTTTCTTGTTCAGACCTGTATAGTTTATCTTATGCTCACCCTTGATTTCATACTGTTGCTTGAAATATTCAGTGACCAAGTATTCAAGGTCTATAACTTTCAGTATACTATAATTCTTATCATACACATCCTGCATATCTTTTTTTCGCTTGTTAAGCTCATCAATCTCAATGTCCACATCATTAATTTCTTCTGTTATATAGTCTATAATTTTCAAGCACGTTTCTTTAGAAGACTTTAAATAATAATATATCATTTTGCCAATCTTTCGTATGCCTATTAGCTCGTTATTGTTCAACAATTTATGACACTTGGTCTTGAACGAAGCTGGGGTGTAGTCGTGGGCAATGCTATTACTAAAGTATTTCATAATATACTCGTAAATCTCGTTCACGTTCATAAGCCCTTCAAGCTTCAAGGTCTTTACTATACCGTTCATAACCTCTTTGTTCTTAACTCTACTATGCTCAAACATAGTTTTGGATTTCTTAAGCTGTATATCACTGTCTTTCATATTTTCTGCACACTCTTTCGCTTCTTTTCTTTATGCTTTTCATATCCGTTCTTAATCTTTTTATGCTCTTTAATGGTTTGCTATCCATATAATTAATAAACTCTTTAGTACCCATTTTTAAAACATTATCAACTCTCATTTTCATTCAACCCCTAACATTTTTTTAATAGCTTCACATTCATTAACCAATTTTTGTATATTCTTATTATCTAATTGCATATTTTTATTAATATTTTGTATATTCTTTTTATATAATTCCATAACCTTATATCTATCTTTAATTTCAAGGTTTAATGCTTCCAATCTTTTTTTTAAATTATCAATTCTTAATTTTTTATTGTTTATAATTGTAGTCTTGTTCATTCTTATACATCTCCTTTTATAATTTAACTATTCCACCGGGTACATAATCTCCAATTGGATGGTCATAATATTCGTCTCTGCCTTCTGCTTCTTCTTCTATATAAAAGTTAATTTTTATAATCTTCCAATCGCTTTTACCATTATATTCCTTAACCAATACAGTTTCAATCTCATAACAATTACAGTTACCAAAATCGTGTACACCATCGTCTGTAATATCATCATCTAATACATTATTAACAATGTCTAACCAATCATTAGTTAATATATCGCCTACTGATAAAGTTTCTATTTGGTTTATAACTTCATCATAGAAATCACTTTTCACATTTTCCATTATTTTTCATCTCCTATTTTTTTAGTTCTTGTATAAAATTTTCAAATATTTCATTTGCCAATTTCTTGTCTTTAATTTTGTTATTTTTTGTGTTCTTTTTTTTGTTATTATATATTTCATCTTTATGTAATTTATAATACTTTTTGTAATATGTGTTATAATTTATTCTATTATTATTTATCCATTTCTTGTTGCTAATCTTGATTTTTTCTCTATACTCTTTATCATTTTTGTACTTTTCTTTTTTAATAATATTAATTTTGTCTTTATGATTATCATAATATTCTCTATTATATTTTCTAATCTTTTCTTTATGATTATCATAATATTCTTTATTATAACTCATAGTTTTACCCTTTCCTTTAGCTGTTTTGCATACCATTTAATAAATTGTGCTTCTTTATATTCGCCTATGCCTTGCTTATCTAATAGGTTCTCATATTTATCTCTATATTTTTCTCGTTTAATATATTCTCTTTTAGATAATCTTTTAGATAATCTTTTAGATGATTTTTTAGATAATGCTTTAGTTTCATTATTATTCAAATCTATTTTATTAAAACACATTATTTTTAAAAATTTTTTCTTTAAATCAAACATTTTCATAACACCCCATCATCCAATATTTCACTCCAAACATTATTTTTGTCTAAATCTATACCTCTTTTTTTTAAATTATATAAAGCAGTACTTTTAATTTCTTCTTCAGTATCTTCAACAATATCTATATAATCATTATAACCATTAATTATATAATGAACTCTTACTTTCATATTTTCACATCTCCATTTTTAATAATAATTATAATTATTATAAATATATTATGCTATATAGTATTTATAATCACTTCTATATTAAAAATATTTAATATTAAAAATATTTAATATTAAAAATATCAAACATTTGTGATTGACCTATACCATTTACTACATACTTAATACTTTTTACAACAATCATTAAATCCAAGCTCATATTGACCTTTGTTTGTACTTATACATAACTTTTAATCAATTTTAGCACTATTACACCTTACTATCTCTCCATTTAAAATATTGAGCCATTAGCTTCTGTTCTTTTATAAAATCAAACATCATCTCTTCCTCATTAATTTGCTGATATTTTTCTAAATCGCTTCTTAACATTTTTAATCCACCTCTTCAATCATCTCAAACTCTTCATAATAATTAGCATTTTCTTCTACGGAGAATATAACCTTATTGCTATCTTCATCAAACACAATCTTATAATTATATTCTTGTATATCTTCACTATCTGTCGCATACAAATCGCCACTTTCAGTTTTGAACTCTTTCACTAAAAGTAAAGCAAAATCGCCAACACCATTAAAGTATAATGTATCACTATCATCAAAAGGAATACCATTACAAACTTTACCATTTTTAAAAAAGTCTTTTATGTCTTTACCCCAATTTTCTACAAAACCATCGTATTGTTTATATAAAGACAATACTAATTCTTCATATCCTTTAAATTTTCTATATATCTTTGTCGTGCTTCTTGTTCCCATTTCTAATCAACCTCGTTATTTATATTTTTCATACATTTTTCACAATAATATCTAATATCCATACTACCATTTTTACTCATATCTTTTAAATGTTGTGCAGGTTTACCACACACACAACAACACATACTCACACTTATATTTTTCATAATATCTCCTTTTATATAATTTTTATACATAACTAATTAAGCAAATTGAGAAAAAAAAGAAAGAAAAAGTATCATAATTAATAATATAATACCATTCCCTATAATTCCTAAAATGCCCATTATTTTACCAGCACTTGCATTTGATGTGGCTTTAATTTTATTCTGCATATTTGCAAATACTACTGCTAATATACCTATTGGTACACCAAAATATGGTACTAAAAAACATAGTAATGAAACTATGCCTAATATTAAAGATGTTATTCCAAATCCTTTTTTTACTTTATTTGTTTTTATTTTATTTGTTTTTTTCATATTAATCTCCTTTTTTTTGTTTTATATATTTTTTTTTGTTTTATATAATTTTTTTTATTTTATATAAATTTTATTTATAAGTTTTATTTATAAGTTTTATTTATAAGTTTTATTTATAATCTATATTTTTCTATATCCAAA
>Ga0307992_1002275_pt1 | contig 10996 bp, 18 predicted proteins | sample EllFjometagen133_FD_203162 | JGI IMG/M metagenome (GOLD analysis project Ga0307992, IMG submission 203162) | Marine microbial communities from Ellis Fjord, Antarctic Ocean - #133 | ecosystem: Environmental > Aquatic > Marine > Unclassified | place: Southern Ocean | collected 2014-10-08
ATCACTGGTACCCAGTAGATCAGCTTCGAGCGTTTTCTCTTTTCCCTCGCTCATTTGGTCCTCCTATTTATTCAGTTGGAATCGCCTGCACATCGTTAGCCGGCGCTCCCTGGTATCCAAAGCTCAGATCGGCAGCAATTACCGTCCAGGATGCCTCTGTGTTATCAGGCCCCCCACGACGGTTCATGTCAGCCGACTTCTCAATCCGGCACTTAGAAGCACGTGCACTGCGGCTTGAATCCGACTCATCGAGAACCGATACCGGGAAGGTATCATCCGAATTCGCCAGACTGTCCAAATACGCCGTGTGTGCATTCACTGTCGGGAGAGTAATCACAAATGTGCCTCGCATCGACGGGTTCTTGCCCATGTACGTTGTACCACTGCCGGACTCAAAGCCTGTCCAGCGCGCATTTGCATACGCTACCACCACGCCATTCCAGTCAGTGATTACATGCCCATTGACTGTCAGCGTGCACTTCTCCGGATCGTAATAGCCTCTGTATTCAGGCATTCTCAATCACCCCTTAACTTGCGGATTCCCAGTTGAGGTAGATAAGCACGGTGAATGCTTCCCATGCCCCCACTGGCCACACGCGAATGCGAATCGTCCGCAGGTGTCGATGGATAAGCGCCTGTGGGTCATTGTCTGCCAGCCATTGCAGCGTCGGAATGTCAATCTCCCAACGCCCAACTCCGGCTCGTTGCTGCACTATGCCCATCGATGCAGCGCGATTGAGTACACCCTCCAGGCAGTGTTGCACCATATGTCGACCGTGATCGGTCTGCGGAATCTTGGGGTTCTGGAGCTTTAGGCCAAACAGAGCCTCTTCCATCTTCGCTACCAACCAATCCTTGCAGCGCCGAAGATCGGCATAGGTTCCGTTGGTAGTCCACGAACCCACCGTAACCGGCACCTCTCCCTGATAAACGTAGGAGATGCACGCCCCAGCAACAGCTTCTTTCGCCAGGAATGCAGCAATATCGCCCGAGTTCCAGTCAGCGGCCGAGATGTTGTTGAACGGCTTGGTGTCTAAGGTGATCGCACCCACAGGCATCCCCGCCCAGTATCCGGTTGCCCCTGCATCGACTCGTTCGCCATCTGGATCAGTGTGAGCCAGCATCACGACTCGATCGGAGTTGATGTCTTGCGACACCGTTATGATCTCCGATGCCGTCAACCCCGCCTTGTTCGAGGTAACCAGAATGTTGATACGCGCCGATACTGTATCAGCGAGCTCTTCCAAGTCTCCGGCAACCTCTTCATGCTCAGTGAGCAAGACGAAGTAGAACGGGTTGTAGTGCGCTTCTTCAAGCGCAGTGACCGCCGCCAACAGCCCAGTCGATAGATCCGTCGGTGTCGGTGTAGCCGATCGAGTGATCGAGTAGATGTAGAATAGATCTGGGTGTACATCTTGCGCCAGCATCTTCACTGCCGTCTTGTACTCAGCGGTAGTCACCGGGAAATCGACAGCCACCGCGGTCAGATCATCGGAAGAGTACACCTTGATCGTGTCCTTCACTGCCTCTGGGTCAGTCGTTGTCCCCAGAATGAGTGGAATGTTGAACGTCGATTCCGCAAAGGGGCGAGTCCCATCAATTACCGTTACTGATATGCGTTGGAAGCTCATGTGTTATCCCTCCCAGAAACAAGCGCAGAGCGGAAAACACCCTTGATTCCACCACGCTCAGCCTTTGAAAGCAGATCAGACAGGCAATCCTTATCACTGATACGCAACACAACCTCTTGCGCTTCCTCCGGAGAGAGTGCGTTGACATCCTTTGCCTCCACCGGCTGCGTTGTTTTTGTCTGATTGACAAACCAGGTAACATACCACCCTGTGTCTTCAACCAGGCCATCTGCTAGCTGAGCCAGTAAACGCGAACTCACCTGTTTTGCTTTCGTCCATAGATCTCCCTCGACCAGAGTTACCCCCGGGGAAAGACGAAGAAGACCTCCTTTATACTTCGTTGGATGCGGATACTTTGATACAATCCGTCTTTTCATATCGTTATCTCCTTCTCTTCTTCTTCCCCGTCCGGCTCTTCGGTAACTGCAATCGTCACGTCTGCGAATGCACCAAGAGGCATCGTGTACGTCTCCCCCACCAACAGTGGCACGTCAATTCCCATGCGGATCTCCGTTGCGTCGTTTAGCACAGTCGTTGCATCCCTGATATCGCCCGGGCTCACTACCCTCGCATCCATACCTAACAAGTCAAGCTCGCGATTGAGGCTGGATTCAAGGTATCGCTGCGCCTTATTCGCTAGCGCGCGAATGCTTTCTGGGTGTTGCTCAGGCTGTTGGCCGTAGTAATAAAGGCGCAGTGTATGCCGGCGCGCATTGCGGTAAACAAGCAATACATCGTCCGGATTGTCTGGATCGTCGATCACTTCTCGGTACGGATTTTGCGGTGGGCCGTACTGCACCTCCGACCCCGGCGAGAGCAGCATAAAGGTCATGAATGGATAGCCCGGCCGTTCTCCCGGGTCGTTTTCATTGACCACATATGCCGCGGCAAGCCCGCAGGCTCCCATTACCCCGCCCGTAGGAGTTGCCTCTTGGTCTGTTGTGCCAAAGACAATCTGGTTGATGAGATCGGTAAGATCGGAGGTTGAATCGCTCATGCTCGGTCCTCCGTCAGTGTGTACAACTCGACTCCATAGCGCGATCCCTCGTTAAGGTGAGTGAGCACCTTGAACCGCTGGCCATCGCTGCGCACAAGGATGTCAGCTTTGGCTATAGTCAGCGCAGCGCCCAGGCTGTCCAGTAGATCGCTGGAGACAATGAGCACGGGCTGAGTAGCTGAGGTTATCCCGCCAGGAGTAATCACCTGCTTCCACTCATCAGCAGGCGCGATGACACCAGTAAACGTCTTGGCAGCGCTCTCGGTGGCCTGAGTGCGGCCAAACACTTTTGTTTGCGTGACAGCCACTACCTGCAGAGATTCCTCGAAGTAGCGCATAGCCGATCTGAGTGCCGTGGCTACGTGGCTGGCCATCAGCCCTGCCTCACTTCGTATGTGTTGCTACCCACTAAATGCCCGTGATCAACCAGCGGATTCTCAGATTCCTTTCCGCGAATCGCAGGAGATCCCTTAGTAATTCCTTCTGGATGGGGTGCGCCATGAATTGTCAGCGAGCTATTCTTTGGCTTTTTAAGATCGACCATCTCTTTCTTGATCAACCCCACGATTAACGCACCCGCTCGATTCCACGCAACACGGCCACCACTTTTCTGATGATCGATCGCACTATCAATAGCTCGCTCGATGACCTTCATCACCACGGGTACTGCCTTGTCATTTGCCGCGTCGATCCACGGACGCGCAGGGATGACAATCTGCTTGGTGCTGGCCTTGAGGTGGACGCCTTGATAATTGAGCCATGCCCTCATTTTGGGAGTAATCGTAATATGGCAGCCCCAATGAAGAATCTGCGCGAGCTCAAGCATGTTGATGGTTGAGGTCTGCCCGCCGGAGCGTTTATCTACAGGTACATACTTAGTCGCATTCGCCCCGAAAATCCCCGCCTCTACCTCGTAACGATTCAAGTCTTGCAACGCATCAATGATTCCAGGCAGATAGTTCTCGTCGGTGACCCTATTTAGACTCATCGCAGAACATGCCCTCGCCCATAGCTGTGCATCCGCCTTTTGTATTCGCGGCCCGGCGCAGACCCATCTAAGGCATCCCCTGAAGAGGCTGTTTGCCATGATGTCTGTAGTGGTCCGATGCGTACCGAAGCAGCCTCGGGTTCTTGCATAACTGTGGCTAGATGTGCGGCAAGAAGTGCCCACATCGACTGACGTGAAGCCGCGGGGATTGCCGTGTTCGTCTCCACACTGTCCGCCAAGATGATGTAATGCTCAAGCTCGGGATCGGTCATCTTGAATGGCCGTATCCCGCGCACGTGAGCAGCACTAGGCATATAACTACTCATCTGTTTCCCGTCCCCCTAGCTTTGTAGAAACGTTTCTACAAAACTTGTCAGTTGCCTCGCTTCCCCACCGCCACTTGAGGTACACGCACCTCATAGTCACCGGAAGACACACGCGCACGGAAGCCCGTGTCGTTGCCATCCGTGGTAGACATTGCTGCCTTCATTTCCTGGCCATCAACCAGGTTGGGGCCAGGAACAATCGTTAGAGTGCCCCCGTCCCCTATTGGGAAATGATCAATCTGATTGCGATAGCTTAGTACTCGCATCTCGGGCATCTCATCCCTCCCTAAATGTAGTGATTAGCCTACGCAATCCCCGTGGCCACACAGACTCCACTCGGACGGTAGATCAGCGCGCCGCCGTAGCGTTCGAGGAAGTCAAGCTGCTCGGTGAATCCGTTGACCTTGTACGGATCAAACCGCTTCACATCCATCGGCAACGCATACTGTATCACGTCGGGGGTGTTCTGCAGGATCACGAACGACCCCGCTGGAATGCAGCCACTGGTGAGGATCCCCGCGGGGAACCATCCCTGTGCCACAATGAACTCGAAGACCGTTCGCTGTGCGTTCGCGCCAATGAGCTCATGCAGTTCGCCAGACGTGCCCGTGTTGAGCACCAACATCGTGGCGTGGTAGTTGTCCTGTAGCTCAACCATCTTCCACGCAGTTCTCACGTCAGCGATGATCTCCAATGCCGTCTTGAGAGACCAGACCGTACCGCCAACTCCAGCCGGAACTGAATACGTCTGAATCCCGGTGTAGTTGAGCAAGCCCTCCATCGCATGCGGTGTGCTGCCAGAGAAGAACAGATCGTTCTCCTTCTTGGCCATCACTTGGTTCACTTGCTGCACTTTCTGCGCGGCCAGCGGTACACCCGCCATCTGCGCGGCAGTCACAGTATGATCATCCAACTGGAAACCAGCCACGATCGAACGAACACTCTGCGAGTACGGCGTAGCGTACTGGTCAACCAGCGGCACGTTATCCGCACCGACGTGGTTGAAGATCTTCGCCACACCATCACGACTGAGCTTTTTGTAAACGATCGTCTCCGTTCCGGGATGATCTCCGGTGCGCGGAGGTGCTACCTGACGCGCCAACAGTGCATCTTCATCGGGCTCGATCAACTGCTTGTCAATTGAGGCAAGCGCTGTAGCATCAATGATGCTATCCCGTCTCATCGTCATGTCACCGATTTTTCTCATTGTTCTCTCCCCCTACGCCGGCAGATTGAGTTCGATCTCAGCAAGATCGCCATCAGCTGCAGCCGCTGTCAGAAACACCGCGCCCGCAATCAGCGTTCCACCACCAGCGCCCTTCTGGAAGTTGCCGGTGGTGGTGTTGCAATACACCGCAGCGCCCACCGTAACCTGATCCTCGACCTCAACCACTATCGGACCCTTGCGCAGCACCGAGACCGCATGTCCCGTTGGGTAGTAAGCGAACACAACGACGTTGCCCGAGCCATCAAGGCCCGAGATCGTTTCGTCACGCACCGCCACACCGTGGAACGTACCCCCGACAAACTGCTTCACCTGCGTCGCGGGATCAGCACCGAGCTGCACTCCAACCCCAAAGGGAATAGTCGCCTCTGCTGCCTTATCACCATCTCCGTGGAGCATCCCTCCGCGCGGAATCAATCCTTTTCTCAAGATATCGCTCATCGCCTATCCCCCCTAATCTTTCTTCCCCTGCTTGAGGGGATCCCGGTAGAGGCCAACCGTGCGCGCTTCAGCGCGTGTCTTCGCCTCGTCCTCACCATCTGCATCAGTCCGCGGAGCTCGCAGATCAAACAATCCAGTCGGATCCTTGCGCTGCTGCTCATAGAACTCGCGTACCGTATCAAACCGCGCTTGCACGTACTCCTCGGAGAGATCCTTTGGATCGAACTTCTCGTCGAAGTGCTTCAACGCATCGACACGCATGTCCTGCACAGTCTTGCCGTGGTGATCGTACTCTTCATCCAGATCTTGCATGAAGGCAATCATGTCGATCCGCGCGTCAAGGCGTGTATCGAGACCGCCATCGAGCTTGGTCTGCGCTTCCTGCACAGTCTTTAGCTCATCCTGCAGCGTCTGGATTACCACGTCCTTGCCATCGCCTGTACCCTTGGCCTCATCAAGCTGAGTCTGCAGCGTTGCCGTTGCACCCTCAGCATCAGCTTTGGCCTGCTTGAGCACATCGATTGCCGTCTGGAATGCCGTCATATCCTCTACCTTGGCATCGGGACACAGCGCAATCGTAGCCTCGTCGAGCTTCAGCTCGCGCACGACCGTCTCCTCATCTTTCTTCGGATCCTTCTTGTGTTTTACATCCATGTTTCCTCCTGCATCGTGCGTTTCTGAGATCTCAATCGCTCCATCGAGTACAACCGCGCACTCTGGCCCACAGCGCCCCTGTAGCACGTGTGCTAAGTGATCTAACACTGGCTTGGTCTGTCGACGCTCATAAGCTATCCCGTCGTAGACGCCTTCTTCCTCGGTGACCTGTGACCAGATCCCCGTTGATACCTGCACCTTCTTGCCTGATCTGATATCCGACACCAGCTCTTCGTCAAACACCACTTCCCGCGCATAGATGAATGAATCCTCTACCCACACCGAACCAGGATCTGTGTGCAAAAAGCCACATGTGTAGCGTGCTCGCTCGGTATCCCCAAGTTCATCAAACGGCACTCCGGCTGGTGCATGCCCATCGACAATCGGCTTGCCCGGAATTGAGGCTAGGAATGAAGGAGATGCAAAGTCTCGCGGGTGCTTCAGTTCGTGTACAACCTTGCCTGAGCTATCGAGGTAAGGTAGAACCGTCAGCTTGGCCACCGGCACATCCGCCACCAACAAACCAGTCTCCTCGTCGTAGCGCACCACTCGCGCCTCACCAAACGATTGACGGAGCTGTGCATCGCCGCGGTCTTGCACCGTAAGCAGACCATCAATCTCCTTACGCTTACGCTCTGCCCAGTACGCTCGGAATAGGTCGTAGATCTCCAGCTCACTGGGAAGCACTACATCAATAAGAGTCAGCCCCTCCGGACGCTCCTTCCATGCTGTCAATCCGTGGTCCTGCGGAGTAGCTAGAATGTTGGCCTCGGAGAGATCCTCTTCCCGCACCGCCGTGTCGTATACTCCATCGGGGAGGGTAAGTTCAAGAGCACTCTGGATAGCCCATAGCCACTCGCTGATGCTGGAAAAAGCCTTTGCATCCTTGACCTGCGCAAAGTGTGCTTTCCATGCCAGAAGCCAATCGGATTTACCCTCCGGATAATCAAGAGACGAGAAGCCCCCGTAAGGATTGCGCGGCGCACCCTTTCCCGGGCTCGGCCACTCACCGTTGTAGATATCATCCGTCCTTAGAGACAAGGGAAAGCTGTCAATGCGGCTGGAAGCAATGTGCAGAGCACTTGTGTGGCGCTCTTGCTCAACCTCTATCCCCGCAGCCTCACAGGCAGCAAAGGCAGCATTGTAGATCTTGAGCCACTTGCCCTTCTGCTCATCAGACAGCCCTTTCTTGTACCCTTCTACCTCAGCCAACGTAATAGGCATAGTCCCCCTCGCGTAAAGGTCTTGTCGTCTTCACTTAACAAGGAGGACCACGAAACACGAAAAAGTGGCCAGCAATCAAGCGAGAGGGCCGGCGAAGGCAAAGAAAAGCCCCCAGCCGTGCTCAGCTAGGGGTGAATCAATAAGTTTAGGAGTTAAGCGGCTGCCCGGGATACTCACATATAACAGAGACCGATTGCCTCTGCTAGGGTTTTCTGTTACCCGCATTCAGCGCTTTGATGCCTTTTGTTGCTACAGTTTGTGCCTGATCACCTGCGCCATCGATGCCACAAGATCAAGGGTAGCCAAGTGAGCACCACCCAACGCGATAGGAGCACGTGTGTGCGCCGGTAGCTCTTGTGCCGTAAGTACACGCCCTCGGCTAAGTAGAGGGCCGGCAAGGCAAGCACGAGCCATTCATAGAAGGTCACTTGGCTGGCCGCTCCTTTCCAAACGTGACTGAGGTGCTTATCTTTATAGGCCAACAAAGGGGAACGGAGCCCGGCACAGACCGATATTGCCCAAAGGCTGTTGTTCCAACCAATTTACTGCCTACGTATACAGCTCCATTTCCACAAAGCTGCATGTCGTTTTTCCCCACAAGGTCAACAGTTACGCACATCTAGCCCTCCTTTTGCTTCTCTTGCCATCTTCTCACGGATCGCCTGCTTCATGTAGGCAGTGGCCTGCCGTTTCTGCTTGAGATCCTCGATCAGCTTAATGATGTCGGCATCCCGCACTGTCTCCAAGCTCAAGCTCACCATCACGTAGGATTTCATGTCTCCTTACTCAGCAATAGCTTGGCCTCTCCCTCAGTAAGCAGATTGTTTGTCCACTTAGTAAGTTTCTCTATCGCTTGTTCCTTCGAGATTGGATTCGCGTTCCAGAGAAGATCCCTGGGGAGTATCGGAACCCATTTTCCATCACGCAGTATCTCGGCATTCAGGTACTCTGTGTCTGTCTTATCTAACCGCCCCACATGCCCATCCTCTGTCCAGTAGTATCTCTTCATTGGCACACCGCCTCCCTTGCAGTCACATTCTTTACCTGATCGGCCAGTGCCGAAACCCCAGGGTATTCTCCTACTGACATCGTTCGTTGTTCTCGATACACCAGCGTTGGGACAAACACTCCGTCGATACACAGGTTGCTATCAAAGTCCGCACCCCATGGCTTTGCCAGTAATTCCGGCTGTGCCTCTTCCACGTGGTGTCGTTTCCATATCTGATCGAGCGCTCTCTGTGTCAACTCAACAGAAACATCTCGATTGCAGAAGACAAAATCGGCTCCGAAGGATACCTCGCGCCCTTGGAACTCATTGTTGTGGTAATTCATGCAGTCTGTCATGCTGTCGAATGTAGCTCGTCTGAATCGGCTGCCTACTGAATCGGCTGCCTCTGCCGTTGGTCCATCCATCCAACCCACATCGATCGACGCCCCGCCTGCGTAGTTATGAGATCGCACGCTGAACTTCACTCCCGGGAACGCCTCCTTGAGTGCCACCCGCACTAGCTTTGCTGTGTCTGCGCAACTTAGATATTCGGTCATGGTCATCCTCCTCCTATCTCTTGTGCCGCTTGCTCGGCTTCTTCCTTCGTGGGCCATGACATTGTTTCTAAGCCTGCCATGCGTGGCCCCGCTATTGCTGCGTTGTCCACGTCCTTGTCTGTAAGTGGAGCCCCGTCCTTGCAGCGATAACGCAGAACCGCGGGCACTCGTCCAACAAACCCCCATGTGCCCGCAGGGAACTGTATCAGGGTCATGCCTTTGATCGAATCCAGTACCCTCAATGCTTGCGCTGTCTCGTTCATCCTGGGCCTCCTCAGTCCTCGTCCGGAAACATAACGGTGATCACGGGTTCACCACCATCGCCACCATCAACAACAGCTTTCAGTATGTATACGCGCCTCTGCCTGGCTTTGGCTATTGCCGCCACCTTGTAGAACATCATCGAGTCGCTACGCGCCCGCGCCCTCACCGAGAACATAAAGAGGACATCCCATAGCCGGCCCGCCTCACTCTGACCGTATGGGCGGGAGCGATCGTCCGGCACTACCAGCTCTTCCCACACCCGGCGTGTCACAGCTACGGGGTAGGTTATGCCTGCTTCTCGCGCTGTCTCTGATACGTCGACCAGCACGCCATCATCAATATCATCAATGGCCTCGGCTCGCGTGTAGCTGCTGATCACAGGGCCAAAGATGTCTTCCATCGTTGTTCCGGTTTCGGTTGCGGTTTGGTTTTCCATTTTGTTTCCTCCTTCACTACAACAACATTATACCAGATTATTATACTAATGTCAAGGGGGTAGAGAAAGAACAATCCGGAGACCTTTTCGCGTCCCCGGATCCGTCTGTCGTAGCATGCTAAGCAATACATCTAGCGTTCCTAGTGCAGTATTTCCTCGTAGACCTTTGACCAGATCTCTCTACTCCTATCCATACCCACCACAGGCATACTCTTCTTGCCAAACGCTTCATAGATCTTGTGCGACAGCTCCTTCGGCACCATCTCCGCGGCTGTATGAATCTGGATCTCAGTGAGCACGGCCCGCCCTTCTGCCCCCGGCAACGCAAAGTTGAGGTGAATGCCCACGTAGCCAGTATCCCTGCTTACCGCATACATGTCGCTCACCTCGACCATCTTCCCACCGGCAAGCTTTACTCCCTCAATTGCTTTCTTGGCCGCTGCTGCAGCATCATCGATATTATTGATGAGAACGGTTCCGCGCAGAGTATCTGGAAGCTCTGCAAGCGTACTCCTCTCTGCAAGCTTCTTTGTTATTGAGTCTGCAGACTTCAACCACTCAGTGCCAGTAGGCCCGTAGTACACATCTCCCTTAACAAGCTCTGCACTATTGGCCATGATCGTCTTGAGCGAGCCTTCCAATCCCATTGCGTCACTACGGAGCTGCTCAACGCTCTGTGCTCCATTCATGGTCGGTATGCGTCCTGTACTCAGGTTAGCATGTTTCGCCGAATACTGTTTGGAGAACTCCTCGGGGGTAATGTTCTGCTGCGCGAGCGGCTCATCGTAGTACTCCCCTGGTTGCACCATCTGATCGGATTCCTCAAGCACCTCGGCCTCTTGTACCTGACGGAAGCATCGACACTCAATCGCTTCTCCGGGGTGGCCATCAGGTGGCGGATCATCAGACGAAAAGACTTGGCCATCGCGCGTCCAGTGGTTATACTTGGCATTCGGATACTTGCCTACGGGGTTACCGCGCACTCGCGAATCCTTCATGGTGCGCCAGATGTAGGTGACAAGGTTTGCCTGCTTGTACTGCTCGTCGACGATCGCCGCATGAAGCGAGCCCGCTTGATCACGGGCAATCACCCCCGCACGCTTGGCGGTCACCGGGTAGACGCCCTGTACCGCTTCTGTGATCTCATCAATCTTGCGGCCAGCACGCACACCATCCATTACCACACGCTCAACATCACCGTGGAGCTTCTGCGGAATGCTCTTGATCAACGAGACGTTCTCATGCACGTGTGCTTTGACGATCTC
>Ga0307992_1002276_pt1 | contig 10991 bp, 24 predicted proteins | sample EllFjometagen133_FD_203162 | JGI IMG/M metagenome (GOLD analysis project Ga0307992, IMG submission 203162) | Marine microbial communities from Ellis Fjord, Antarctic Ocean - #133 | ecosystem: Environmental > Aquatic > Marine > Unclassified | place: Southern Ocean | collected 2014-10-08
AAACGCCTACCAGAAGGCGTGGTTATCAAGATAGACATAGAGGGCCTTACCGTCTGTCTCTGTGGTAAGAATCACCCAATCCTTGATGGTGGCAGTAGATACAGAGGTGGTTCGTTGCTTCATGGCCCTATGATATGGCTTGCGGGATACGAGAACAAAGACGGTAGTTTAACTATTGCAAGTCGCGCAGGCTGGCACTTTGCAGGGCATGAACTTCAACATCAACTTAGACGCTACAATGATCGAGTCGCTAACCCTGACAGGGAAATGTAATCCAATCTTTAACTTGGAGAACCAAAATGTCTGAAATGTGTAGCAAAGAGGCTGAATTGGCGGTCATTCAAAGCGTGCTTACTGAAAATACAGAAGTTGTGAAGGAAATCCTGAATATTATCAAGGGTACAAATGGGGACGGGCTTACGACCAAAATAGCACTACAAGGGCAATCTTTGGCTCGGTTATGGTGGTGGACGGGCGGGGTAAGTTTATGCTTGGTAGGCGTGGCTGGATGGGTGATTCGAAACGGGTTAATGGGGTGACGCTATGGAAATACTAAAAGAAAGGCTGAAGGCCCACGAAGGATTATCGCTTGTCGGCTACCTTGACACTAAGGGAAAAATGACAATCGGTTACGGCCATAATCTCAATTATCCGATTCCCATTGAAGCCGCTGAGATAATCCTCAATAGTGATATAGCGATTGCCGTAGCAGAAACGCATAGGCTACCCAGGACCTTCAGAAAGCACCTAAATGTGGCCCGTGGTCGGGTTGTCACAAATATGATCTTCAATATGGGCCGTCCCCGCTTCCTCACGTTCAAAAAGATGATAGCCTCGGTCGAGGGTCGAGATTTTGAGGATGCTGCGATTGAAATGTTAGACAGCAAGTGGGCCGATCAGGTGGGCAAAAGGGCTGTTGACTTGGCTGAAATCATGAGACATGGGGGATAAATGCCTGAATTTCTAACAGCCTTATCAAGCACTAAGACAGCGAAGGGCTGGAGGCTTAACCGACCCCTAATCTATCACAGTGATATTGTGGGACGGGTACATGTTCCCGCTGGCTTTCTGACAGACTATGCCAGCGTCCCCCGGATACCCGTGATTTACTCATTGGTTGGCAACAGGGCGCACGAACCGGCAGTTATACACGATTATCTCTATACGGTAGGGGCAAAGCCTGATGTATCCCAAAAAGATGCAGACAGGACGTTCCTGGAGGCTATGAGGCTAAAGGGAGTACCGTGGCTATACCGCAAAATGATGTACGCCGGGGTAAGGATTGGCGGGTTTACTAAATTTAAGAAGGAGACAAAATAATGGACTGGACGGAATTGATAGGGTATGGACTTTTTGCAATAAAAGTTATAGATGAAGTTGCAGAGAAAACACCTGAAAGCACCCCTTATATCGGGAAATATAAAGGGGCTTATATGGCGCTGAAGGCTATTTTGAAGAAGGTGGGAAAGAAAGGTTAATCTCCCCCGTTTCGATTGTCATTCTTGCCGAATTTCAGACATAGGAAAAAAGTTATAATACCCACTACTATTACAGGTATAATGACGTCAGGCACTAAAAAGAATGTTTTTAAAATAACCCAAAACATTGCTAAAATATCCATCATCACACATCTCCTTATCGTGTCTTTGGATCGTCTTTCTTCGCTTTCTTAAAAACTTCTCTCCTAAATTCATCACATAGATCACTTAATGATTCTGCCGGAATCTTCCTTAATGCCCATTTTGGACCCTCTTTAAACCCCTCTTCCTTTGCCCGTGCTGGCATTTTGGAAAGCACAAAATTGGGTGTTCTCATTGGTTGAAGCTTTATTCTCATTTCCATCTCACATCTCCCTCCTTCATGGGGCCGCTACTCAGGCTGGTTAAATTTATGCCAACCTTATCGGCGGCACATAATCTTTACCTGTTAGTTCGCTGTGGAGCCGTTGGAGCTTGTCCACATGCTTTATCGCTTCTTCAATAACCATCTCGAATTTACTCAACTCCCGGTCTGTGATATCTTCAGCATTCTTACTGTTTATAATAGCCAGTATGTCCATTGTTAGTCTCCTTTGTTAAAGTTATGCCCGCACTGTTCGCAGCAAAGCACGGGCTCCGGCTCCCCGCATTTGGGGCAGGTGATGGGTGCGGGTGGTTGTTCAAGCGATAATGGATTTGGGTGCGCTGCATCATTCTCGATAGTACAAATATCCCCGTCATTCCACACGATAGCGACAACCCCGGTATGCCCGTCTTCGTCAATGACTTTCTCGCCTATGATCCATTTTTTATCCATGCAGCTCTCCTCCGCATATCCCGCAAACATCCTTGCTTATGGCGGTCGGCTTTTCGCAATGGCATTGGGCGGGTTGGGCGGCATCGTTCAAAACCCTCTGACAAAATGCTATTGCCTGCCTTGAGTCATTCTGTGCCTGACTGTGCATCATTCCCATAGACCCCTCAATGTTTTTGATGGTGTCTATTAAAAACCTTTTAACGTCCTCAATGTATGGATTCATTATTATATACAATGTCTCCCCACTTTTGGCCTGTATTTATTGTGGAAATTGTCGAGTCGGTAACACCAAATATGTCACCGATGCTTTGTTGTGTAAGGCAAGATTCTTGTAATAGTTTTTTTATTACCTGGACTTTCAGGGGGTTGAGCTTTGTATTCCGGTTATTTCGGGTTTGTTCCGTATATGTTGCCCACTTGCAATTTTCAGGGCAGTAGTTACCATCGTTATCAATCCTTTCAATGGTTAAGCCTTCTGGCATTTCACCCATATCTGCAAGAAAATTTTCAAATTTTTCCCATCTTTTACACACCTTTATACCACGGCCACCATAGTTTTTATAGGCTGTATTTTTGGGATTGTTACATCTTTGTCGTAGTGCTATCCACGCACTGTTCGTTGGCGTTCGTTGACGTCCTTTGCAATGGCCATGCCGTATTCGTGATACCTTCCTTAAACACCCACACGATTTAGTTTGTCCGCTTATCAAGCAACTTTCCCTAACTGACAAAACTTTCCCACATTTACATCGACATGTCCAGCGGGTTCTATTGTTGTTTTCCCCTTTCTTTGCTATTTCTAAAACTGTCAGCATCCCAAAGGTTTGCCCTTCTAAGTTACGTTTTCCCATACCATTTCCCCTAAAACAAAAAGGCCCCAATCGGTTGTGATGAGAAAAGCATAAAGCCTTTCACCGAAAGGGGCCAATTAATTTTAAGTTTACTTTCCTCATCACGTTTTCTTTATTGCATTTTTAGGTAGAGATGTCAAGAAAAAACCTTTAACCATGCTTGTCTGTATGGCATTCACCGCATAGCATTTCCAAATTTTCCATTGTGTCCTCTCCGCCCTGTGATTTATGGATTTTATGATGCGCCGGGGTGCCAGGTTCTATCCATTTTCCACATTTGCATCTGCCGTGATCTCGCTCGTACACAGCGTTGTGTAGGGCTTTGAGAGCGTTACCCTTTAGTCTTTTAGGCTTGGATTTGGGAACAGGTAACACCTTCATCGTGTCTCCTTATATACATTATCCCGCTTGTCATTCCACATTTCCCTGATCTTCCACGCGACTGCTATAATATGACTTAAATTCGATCATGGTTTTTCCTGAAACAACGCCTTTTGTTTTTGGCCTATGAGGTTGGCTTCCTGGACGATCTGCTTAGATTGGTTGTAATAAGTCGGTTTCAACTCAACCCCTATTCCCTTACGCCCCATCTTTACCGCTTGGTAAACCTCTGATCCAACTCCCATAAACGGGGTCAGCACAACTTCGCCGGGATTAGAATACAGCGTAATGCTTCGCTCTATAACTTCTAATTGTAATGGGTGAACGTGTTTTTCATCTTCTTCGTCCCGGGTATGTTTGAAAGGTAAGACGTTTTTCAAATCTATATCATCCCAAAAGCATGAGGCATACTGTCTCCAAATCCAATGAGAATACCTGTTCTCAATCTGATTCCCGGTCCAGCCCTTATATTTCAATAAATCATTTGGAATTTTTCTTGTCCCGGCGTAATGTTCTAATCCGGTTGGATGCGTCACTGGAATAGGGTTTTTGCCTTTTTTCCTAAATGGAATTAAATAATCAGCCGCCGCTATGTTGGTTTGTACCGAATCATCAACTATTTGTTTATGAGCCAATGCCCTTGACATGGTTCGATTGCGAACGCCGAGAGGTTCTTTCCAGATACAAATTCTTGGGGTATATTCAAACCCAATCTTCTCATGTAGCCGGATTATGTCTCCCGGAAAATCCCTATACCCACAAATATTAGCGCCTTTTTTGGGAACATCCATACAATGAACCGCCGTTATCCTCCCTGGCAAAGTCAGCCTAAATATTTCTTCAACAACATAAGCATAATGTTCGAAAAACTCTTCGTAACTCCGGGCATTTGATAAATCCTTTGGAGAGGATGAATAGTGATATAGCCCGGTAAAAGGTGGTGAATAGATGGACATGTGAACGCTTTCAGGTTTCAACTCTTTCATAACTTCGATACAATCAGCATTGTAAAGTGCATATTCTTCTGTAATATCATGTTCTTTTACAGCCATTTTGGGGCCTCCATTTTTTCTGTATATTCGAGGTCTGATCTTATAGTTAATGAATTATTCATTACTTTGACAAGATTTTCAAACATCAAAGCCGCCTGTTTTGCCTTATTTTGAAGGTTTTCTAAAACAGTTAAACCGCCCCCCGTTGTTACGATATCCACGGTTACAGGGTTTTTTTGACCAAACCGCCAGCATCTTCTGACCGCTTGATAGTACTGTTCAAAAGAATGTGTCGGGAAAAATACGGTATGTGAGCAATGCTGCCAATTTAAACCGAAGGCTCCTATTTTGGGCTTGATAACCAGGACCCGTATGTTTTCATCTGTGAAATCAACTAACTTGTCATTCTTTTTATCGTCCGAATCGGAACCGCTAACTTGCACAGCATCGGGAATTATCTTTTGAAGCAAATCGCCTTCTGCATTGAGATTGCACCATATCACGGCCACGCCATTATTATAGACAAGATCAGCCGCTTTTTCACATCTTTGGGTCAAGGTCATTCGCAACTCTTCTCTTTGTTCGTTTAATCCAAAGGCCGGTCTTACGAATAATTCTCCCGGCAATGGCTGAGTATTGTCTATAATAACATTGTTTGTAATTAACGGCGGAAGGATAAAATTTTCATCATCATATCCTAAGTCGGATGGTTTTCTAATCGCCCTGGCCCATGAACTTATCCATTGCCAAAATGACATCGTGGCATGAGGTTTTAGTCTCCATTCCTGTTGTTTTCCGTGATACCGGCTTGTTGACACAGTGTTATTGTTGTTCTTAAAAAACCGAGTCAGCATATCCGTATATCCAAGCTGACCCAGTGCCTCCGAGCTTGTTCCCAATTCAGGGTAATCATTTGGCGAAGCCGTTGCCGTACATAACAGCCGATACGGAACAGTTCTTAAAAATTCTGTTATCGCTGATTTTCTCATGCCATTGAAATTTTTAAGTATACTTGATTCATCGCATACAACCCCTTTATAATCATTGGGATTGAAAAAATGTAGCTTCTCATAATTCGTTACTGTTATTTTCCCTTTCGATTGACCATCATTAGACAAAAAACATTTTATCCCAAATTTTTCACCTTCTTTTATGGTCTGTCGGGCCACAGCTAACGGCGTTAAAATCAATACATTTTCATTGGTTTTGCGAACCACATTTTCAGCCCAAACTAATTGCTGCGGCGTTTTACCGAGGCCGCAATCTTCGAACAAAGCCGATCTTCCCTTTACAATGCTCCATTCAGTTAATTCTTTTTGAAAATCATAGAGAAAATCAGGTGTCCAAACCGGGTCAAATCCTGAATTATTGTCTCTTTGAGATTTTGATTTTATAAACTGGCGATAATCCATTCCACTCTCCTACAACCATTTAATCTTTTTATCCTGATCCTGGGCATACGGTATTTCAAAATCCATTATCCCGGGACTGACTAATCGCCCTGGCATATCTGCAACCCACATCTCGTCAGACCAAAGAATCCACCGCTTATCTATCTCTTTCCATGTCTCGTGATCGCCTTTAATCCCGCCATGTTTGGCAATCCCGTGAGAATGAGCGATAGGGCTGAAAAACATATCGAATGGGTATATCTGTATAAGTTCAGCGACGATCTTACATATATCCATGTACCTTCCCCGTTGAATAGCCGCTCTCTTTTCGGGGGAATGGTTCGGGTCATGGTCAGAGTATGGACTTGCAACATATATCTTTTTCATAGCTTCCTCCATAAAAAAACCCAAGCCTCCTATCACCTCAGAAAGGTGTTCCGCCCTCACGGTACGGAAAGACTTGGGTAAATTTGTTATTGGATTCTGATACATAGGAATTCCTTTATTACATTTCCGGGGGCTTTTGTCAAGGGGAATTACCGTGTCTCCTTATAAGGATTGTCCCGCTTGTTCTTCCACACTTTCCTACCTGCCCACACAATGACAGTTAACAGAAAGCCTATTGTGAGCAGGATCATGATCTTTATTTCAAAGGGCATTTACCCCTCCGCGTTCCTCAAAAGTTCTTCCTCGGTTACACAAATCTCAAATACTCTTTCACTATCCGGTCAATTTCCTCTGCCGTCATATCTTTGCCGTAAATACGTTTCAGGAAAATATCAATAGTTTTACTGTATAGATCCTCAAATTCTTTTTCTTCCATTTTAGCGAAGCTGATACTCCGGGCTTCTGCCCTTGCACTACCGTCAAGCCTGGCAACGATATCGTAATATCCGCAAAGAATAGCGATATCCTTGCGAAATCGGTCAAAGTTTCTTTCAGTCACCCCGTGGTCACAATCTATCTCCCCAGGAGCCCAATTATCAAATCCAATATTCAGTAAGGCAAAGTATTTGCGGTGAAACTTTGGGTTACGAACTACTGTTGATTTTTGGCTAACAACGGCCCCGATTTTGAGTTTTCGATACCAATCCTCAGTTGGGGGGTCTGATGGCAATAAGCCCGAAATCGTTTTAATTAAATGGGTTTTCATTTATGTTTTTTCACCAATTCATTAAGATCTTTCAAGAAGCTCAATAGCTCCCGGTGCATTTCCTCGAACATATCCGGGTCCGGTGTGATCCTTTTCACCCATGCGGGGAATGAGGGCATTTCGGGAACGCAATAGACCACATAATCGATCCATTCCCGGCCTGATACATCAAGGAAGTTCTGGCATTGCCTGATATCGGCAATAGGTATCTTCCCGGTTTCAAGCAATTCAATGTAGATTTTGGGCAATCTTGTTTTGATTTCCAGCCCCCCGTCCTCTCCTATCATGCCGTCCGGCGAATGGTGTCGGCGGATCCCTGGACTTCTGATCAAGGCAACCTGCTCAACCTCCACATCATACGTAGATTCATACCAGGCACGGGCGATAGGTTCATATTCATGCCCCCGGTCCATCGCTTTGTTGTGATATTCATTTGCCGGTTGGCCTGTGAGGATTTCCCCGGCGAGCTCATAAAGCAGGGTTTTCCTTCCCTTCCCTTTTGCCAATACAGCGGTGATTGACGACCCCCCGACACTTCCCAGGCGTAAGTCCATCCAGGCATCACTACCCTGCTCTATGTCTCTGATGATTTCGGGCATTAGGTTAGCCTTTTGGACTCCAAGTGCTTGACGGCCATTTCATATTTCTTTCGGGGAAGATCCTCAATCTTTTCAACCCGGAGCCATTCGAGCAGCTTTTTCCCGTTCGCCTTGACTTCGGTTCGCAAGGCTTCAAGGTTCGCCTTTTCTCCTTCGGTGATGTACTCGACCGGGTCCATGTTTCCACCTTCATTATCCAGTCCTTTGGCGGCAAGGCCGGTAAGGGCTAAAAGGGTAAGCCTTTGTAAAAGAGTATTTGTTGATGCTACTGCCTTCAAGGTATCTTTTCCACCACTCGTATCCGGTGGACCTTGCATAGATGTACTTTCGCTATGGCCTAATTCATGGGTAATTATGCAGGTTGTCTTGACTATATCCTTCTCCGGTTGTTCCATATCCCACCTATGATAAAGGCCACATGGGGACATTGCTTTAATAATGGCATCGGCAATTTCCCCGAGAACAGCATGGTCCCATTCGACTATCTGGTTTTTACTGTTCTGGTAGCTCACATGATTTGTTTTTAAAATCTCCGGCGGATTAGCCTTGAACGCTGCCATCGCCCTGGCATATGCTTTCCGGGCCTCATTCTTTTCCCACCTCTCCTGTAATCCCATGAGCTTTTCGAGCTTCTCCATGTCGGCCCCCTGGCTCACGGCAACCGCTAAAAGATCAGATGGGTTTGACCCCTGTGCGACAAACCCCGTACCTGGAACAACTTCAACTGGAACAACTTCAAGCGTGTTCCTCTCCTTAAAATTCTCGATCTTTTTGTCTAAGTCTGGCATTATTCTTCCCTCTCCTCTTCTCTTATCTCTTCTCTCGCATTTTCCATGCACGTCTCGCATGGCTCGACTTCAACAACTATGGATTTCTGATAACCTTCTCCAACCGTTGCGGTTAAAGTCTTTCCGCAAGTTTCGCATGAAATTTCAAATTCTACCTCTATGTTCGGCATTACAGTTCCTCCACTTCTTTCTTTGTTTTGGCAATTTGCCCCTGAATGATGTCAACAAAGGCATCGCAGACGAATTGAACTTTTTCGTCTTTAAAGCCAAGGGGATATCCCGTAGAAAGGTCGTAGACCTCTTGGAGAAAAGACAAAAGTTTCTCCTTATCCGGCCTCAAGGCTTCCTGTCGGGTTTTTTCTTCCTTCTCTGCCCTCTGCTTTTCAGCAAGTTCCTTTTCCTTCCGTTCCGCCGCCTCTTTAGCCTCCACCCCTGCCCTGACCTTGACTTCCTCCTCAAACCTTGCCATTGCTGCCCGGTCGGCCTCTGCTTTCTTGTCCGCTTCAAGGGCCGCCCTATCAGCATCAATCTTACTCTGTGCGGCTGCCTGGGCTTCATTAGCCTTCCGGTTTGCCTCATCAATTTTGGCTTGTGCGGCTTCCTGCTCGGCCTTCTGCCGGTCCAGGTCTTCCCGCTCCTTGGTAAGCTTTTCTGCCTCTGCCTTCCGGTCCGCCTCTTCCTTGGCCTTGGCCTCATTCTCAATGCGTTTCTCTTCGGCAGCCCTGGCCTGTTCCGTGTCCCATTCGTCTTTCGCCTTGGCAACCGCATCCCCGTATTCTTCATTCGTCATGCCAGCCACATCACCCCACGGTAGGACCATGCCATATCCTGCAAGCGAGACCTGCCGGGACCGGATCTTCTCTTTCTCCTTACGGCCCTCTTCCACAATGCGTTTCGCCTCGGCTTCTTCCCATTCATCAAGGGGTTCCCTGACCTTGGCTTTTTCGGTATCACAGAAATCTCTTGCCTTTTTGCGGACAACATCAACTTTCTTGGTTTCTGCCTTCTGGACAGCCACCAAATTTTTCCCAAGGTCATCTAAGAGGGTCTTAGACCTGGCTATCTTGTAGGCAAAAGACTTGATTTCTTCCCGACCTTTTCCGGTAGACACATCCGGCGTAAATGCCTTAATCTTGACTCCTATCTCGGTTAAGATTACATCCATTCCCCCCTCTGTGTAGAGGGCTACGGCATCCAATTTTTCTGCAACAATTAAACTTGTCTCACCCATTTTCTACCACCTCCGGTTATATTTATCAGTCCTGCCCCAAATCACCCACCAGACCCACCACCCCGCACCGATAAGGACGGCGGCTATTAGGATGCAGGTTATGAGGTTAGTCATCTTCTTCCTCCCGTGGACATCTACACAGTGTACTCACCCTGTCCTCATCCTCATTGTACAAGATAGGCTCATGGCAGTAAGGGCAAACCCGAATTATTACCCATTGATATTCAGACAGCATCAGTCCCCCTCAACCGGCAGATGCTCTACCACCGCCCTGAGCTTGCCAATCGCCTCAAACAAGGCGCTGACCTCCGCCGGATATTCGACCCTTCTCGCCAAGGTTTCTTTCACCGCGCGACTTGCGGCCAGAGACACTTCGTCAATCGCGTCGTTTATTTCCACCCTGCTCGTTTTCCAGACCATTATTATTCCCTCCCCAAAGGTTAATAAAACTGGCGGTGGTAGGCCCCCCCATCGTTTAAAAGCACTCCGCATCCGGCTACAAAACACAAGCGTACAGCATTGCGTTCCTCTGCCTACCCACCCCCGCCAGCAAAACAGGTTAATCTCCAAGGTGACCAAGTGCCGCGTTTATAAACTTTGCGTCCTACTTTTATGTTGCTCCCCTTCCACCGCCAGACGTCTATCCGGTAAGGTGTCCGTCGTGTCAAATGGTTGAGGAGCTATGTATCTGACCGGCTGGGCCTCGGATATACCGGAAGCCTTGGAGCCGGGTGTTTGCATTTGGGAAAAGTATAAAAAATCAGAATGGGTTTGTCAACATAAATCGGACATCCATTCCGTTTTTTCTTGACTTTATTATTCTCAGTCTATAAACTGCAAACCATGAAACTAAAAGACTACATAAAAGAAAAGGATATTCCTGTAAAACAGGCCACTAAAGAGTTGGGCATTTCAAGGGGTTATCTTTATGAATTGATAGCCGAACGCCTTTCACCCGGGAAAGCCTTGATATCGCGGATTATAAAGTGGTCTGACGGAATGGTAAAACTGCAAGATCTTTGGGGTGAATAATGATGCTTTATCCGACCATCGGCCAAAGTCTTCAAGTCTGGTATAAAGACGGACAGGCAAGAGCCTACGAGCCGGTTGCGATGCCTTATCACGGCCTTATCGGGGTTGTCAGGGTCCGCAGCCACGGGAAGCCGAGAAATCACGGGGTCGAGATTAATAGCAAGACCATTGTAGTTCCATGTGGGAATTTAAGGAGGGAACCATGAAAAATCTGAGCGATGCAATCCCCAAAGGCCCGACCTGCAAACACCCGGACGGCACAGTATGTGAGTTTTACG
>Ga0307992_1002277_pt1 | contig 10989 bp, 11 predicted proteins | sample EllFjometagen133_FD_203162 | JGI IMG/M metagenome (GOLD analysis project Ga0307992, IMG submission 203162) | Marine microbial communities from Ellis Fjord, Antarctic Ocean - #133 | ecosystem: Environmental > Aquatic > Marine > Unclassified | place: Southern Ocean | collected 2014-10-08
ACTTGCACCCTCTGGAAAATTAAAGTGGTTACCCATTCTATAAATTTCTGAATAAATATTTGTATTTTTGGAATTTATTCTGATACTTGTGAATGGGTGTGCACTTGCTCATGCTGGGCACACACACGTGGTATATTTAATTGCCTAGACAGTAGTAAGTCCAAGGATTGTAGCTCACATCAAGTTTATCGTAACTTGATAGATTGGAACTCCGAAATCGGCAACTAAAACATACCACAATCGTTAATTTAACTATAACATCACTCTTCGCAAACATAAGGCATAATACGATAGTTTCTTGGTTAAGCGGTGTTCAGCCACAAAAAACCTTATAATACCAACCTAAGTTTGCAAAATATTTAGTTTTACACAAAATCGGAAAGGACATAGAGAGGAATAAGACTGTTAATACCAATGATAATATTATATCATTCTAATTGAAAGTCCCCTCTTTTATCGTTATTTGAATTTGAACAATTCATAGGGATAAAGATCCTGATTATAGGTTGGTGAATCGCATAACATAGTTCTTTCATAAAAACATTTTTTATGAGTATTTACACAGATTATTTTGGTATTGACATTTCAAAAGAAACTTTTGATGTAGTAAACAAGAAAGGCAAACATTATCAGTTTCTTAATGATAATAGAGGTTTCGCAAAGTTTAAGAAGATAATAACGGATGGGAGTATCTGTGTTATGGAAGTTACAGGAATTTATCATTTACGCTTGGCAAAATTTTTATATTCGAAAAATATTGCAACTGCAGTTGTTAATCCGTTACGTATAAAACGCTTCTCACAAATGCTTTTACGTAGAAATAAAACAGATAAAGCAGATGCTCGTATGATTTGTTTGTATGCCCAAGATCAACAAGTTGACTTATGGAAACCTGCCCCTAAAGTTATAGAGCAAAGTAAAGACATTTACCAAACTATGGAGCAATATATTGAGTTTAAAGCTGGTCTAAAAAATAAGCTAGATGCTCTAAAGGTAAAAAAAGCAGCAAGTTTCTTGATAGATAGTGTCACAAATCAAATAAAAGTGATATCAGAGTCGATAGATGCATTGCAGAATGAATTAGATAGTCTTGTTAAAATATACAACCCAGTAATGTTACAAAACATTACTTCAATAGTTGGTATAGGTCAGCGTACAGCATCACTATTAATTATAGCCACTGAAGAATTTCAACATTTTGATTCTGCAAAACAAGTCAGTTCATATTTTGGTTTGGCTCCAACAGAAACAACATCAGGAACAACTATCAATGGGTCAAGACAAATAACCAAGATGGGGAATCCATTAGTGAGGAAGAAACTATATATGTGTAGTTTACAGGCTTCAAGGTATAATCTGTCTTGTGTTAATTTGTATCAAAGGCTTTTAGCTAAGGGAAAACCAAAGAAGCTGGCCTTAATAGCTGTTGCAAATAAATTATTGAAAATTGTGTTTGCAATTGCTAAATCAGGGCTACCTTATGATAGATTATACAAATCATATATGACAATAGTTTAAAATAGAAAGGGTAAATTTCGGGTAATAATGAGCCTAAGTTTTTCTATTCGCTTTTTGCTAAGCAAAAAAATAGTGAGGGTAAAAACCCTCACTATACAAGATAAACTTCGGTTCAAAAAATCACCTAAAGTTTTCCTATTCGCAGTACAAATTTAGAAAAATAATTCTAATTATGTTTGGATTTTAACACAATTCAATTGTATTTTAAAATACGCTGAAAGTGGATTTAAAAATTTACAATAGCCTGTCCCGATTTTTGTCGGGAGTTAATGCCGATACATAATCAAAGTGCTTTAAGAAGTGGAACGAACTTAAAGCGCATTTTGATTAGTAATCGGTATAACTTACCGGCAAATGCCTTCATGGATATACCGGCCATAGTGTGCCACCCATACTGGGCATGTTGTGCCAGTTAAAACTGGTGTAATTTCAAGGCCAAATTTATACATTAATTTGTTCTGATTTTTTACATTTTAATTTTTGAAAAACTCACATGTTTTTATTTTTATTTCAACTTCATTTGAGTTTGTTTTTCCTGAGTGATTCTCCTTTTAATTGTATCCGGTGTGATGAGTGAATAATACGGTCCAGGATAGCATCCGCAACAGTACCTTCACCAATGAGTTCATGCCAAGAGGCCACGGGGATCTGTAAGCTGACTACAACCGAGGTTTTGTCGTATTTACTTTTAATAATATCTATGAGCGCTTGTCTGGATTGGTTGTCGAAGGCCGCCAAGCCAAAGTCATCCAGGATTAACAGGTCTGCTTTTTCAATGGCCATAAGTGATTTAAGATAGCTGCCTTCTAGTCTTGCATTAATAGGGTTTACTTCATGTCAGAAGGATGAAAGTAAAAGCGCTGATGATACTCTTATTGAAGCCATGAAAAATGCGACCAACAAGCAAAGCATAAGTATTTCTGAACTACCATATGATTCAAAAATGGTAATAGAAACCGATTACTCGCAAAGCTATGTTGACGAAGCAAAATTAGCCCCCAAGTTAGAATATGAAGTGGATATGAGAAAAGAATTCGGATTTAAGGCAGCAGAATATACACAGGCATATTTTGATTTAACAGGAAGAGAACTAAAGACAATTATTAATAATCCTAAAATTGTAATTCTCATGATAAAAATATTAGGTAATGTTTTTAGATAATTTGAATGGTACTAAACTAGTTATTTTTAAATAAATGGATTTTAAATGAGAAAATTAAGTTTGGGACTTTACTATTAAGCTTATATTAGTTATATTTGTAGCTGCCTAAAACGCTTAAAATGAAAAATATCTGTTTTATTTTGTTTGTTATTACGTTGATTTTATTTTCATGTTCAAAGGTAAACAATGATAAGTCAGAACCTGATGGAACTGTACAATATGTTAATATTGGAACAGATCAAATTGCATATAGTACATATGGAGATGGGTTTCCATTATTAATGTGTATGGGTTATAGTGGTGCCATGGATATGTGGTTACCAGAAGTGATAAACAGATTCTCTGAACATTATAAAGTAATTGTTTTTGACTATCCCGGTGTTGGGTATTCAAGTACACAGGATACATCTCAAACCATTGCAGGTCTTGCTGAAAGTACTTATGAGTTTATGAAGGCAATTAATGTTGACATTACCCATCTAATGGGTTGGTCGATGGGAACAAATGTAGCATTGAAATTGTTAGTGAATCATCCGGAAAGTATTGGTAAGATGGTACTTTATGCAGGTGATTGTGGTGATACTGTTATGATTAAGCCCCCTGACTGGGTAATAAAAATTATGACTACCGACACTACCACGGAAGCTTTTCTAAGTATTCTTTTCCCGCCAGATTGGTTAGTTAATCATCCTGACCCTTCGGAATATTTACCCGAGATGGAAGAAACTACTGATTGGGATGTAGTAGTCATGCAATGGAAAGCTCTGGATAATTGGTATAGCCCTGGAGGGGGAGTTGCGGGACAACTGAGCACGATCCAACATGATGTGTTGTTAATTACTGGAGACCAGGACGTTGCTACACCAACAGCAAATTCTTATATACTAAAGGATTCTATTCCAAATGCTTCGCTAGTGGTCCTGAATAATTGTGGTCATGGAGCAATGTATCAAAAGCCAAAGGAATTTGCCAATCATATTCTTGCGTTTTTAAACAACTAATTGAATTATCCATCGAATAATAAATATCAAATGTTTCAATTTTTTTAACGACAAGCTTTAAATGATCCATCAACCTGGCTGTATGCTCCGGTATGGGTGGCACAACATCAATCGTTACAGGTGGAACACTTTGCTCCGGTATGAGTGGCACAATGACTCCGGTATGAGTGGCACAATGACTCCGGTATGAGTGGCACAAGATGGAGCGGTTTATCCAACTTCAATCAAAAATAATTATTTCAATCCTTTAATCAATTATTTCCTTTCTTTTCCCATACTAACAAAATCTTTTTATATTTGAAAAATTAGATTATGCAAAATTATATTCTATATATCAAAAACATCATTAATCTGCTTTTTAACAAATCATACTATAATAAATATATTAAGATATAAACGGAAATTCTTTTTATACTTATGTTAGGCACCATAACGAAAATGAATTTAGAAAAGAATAATAAATACAAACAATATCTTAGACTCTTAATTTCTTATAACGATTTTAAACAGGCCGTATGAGTTGATGTAGATTCCTGCTGATAAATGCATTCGCAGCGCGAAACTTGGAACGCTGCTTCTGCTGTGCCGGCGTTTTTGGGTTTTTTACTTTTAATGGGCGGCTTTTAATATAAGGATTTCCAAAACGATTGGAAAAAATCACATTGGCCAGTATTCCACTTAATTTATCATTTCGTATCCGTGCCATAGTAAAGCAATATTAAAGCTGGATTAACAATGGATCAAAGCTGGATTCATCCAGACTTGATCCAGCGTTGGTCCAGTGCTGATCCGGTCTTGTATTGGAGTTACTGAGGTTAAAGCTCAAAGCTGAAGACTCAAAGGTGAAACTTAAATGCTTTTGTATACTGCATTAATTAGACCTTTGATCATTGAAAAAACGTATCATATCTATTAAAACTAATATTACCCTTGGGAAACTATTTTTACCCAAAAAAATGATTGATAAATAAAATTCAAATTATTTAAACTTAATTTATACCTAATAGTGTAAAATAAACTGAAAAAATTTTATAATCCCTTGTATTTATTATTTCTGAAGTCATTATATGAAAAAGTAGGAAAATTAAAAGAACCTAAAATGACTAAAATAACAAAATGCTCATAATTAGCTTGCTTATCTTTTTTTATTTAGCAAGCTTAAAGCATTAAAAATGACTATAATGATAAAATATTTTTTTACATTTGAAAATTATGAAATATTATCTTCGAAATATTAAAAGATACATTAATCTGTTTTTTAACAAAACACACTATTACAAATAAGATATAAACGGAATATTACGGTTATACTTATGTTATGGGCAAGCGAAGAACAACCATAGCGCAAATGTCGAAATGACAAGAAAAACCGTTTTACTGACGAACAAGTTCAAAAACTATAATTTCTGACTTAAACAACATTGTCCGTTGATATTTATTTGTAAATTTACCAAGAGATAATTAAAAAAAAGACATATCAACATTACAAGGTAACTTTGAAAATGAAAATATGAGTAAGGCAAAAATTTCCATACGTTTTTTTAACGACCGCGAAGTGCGTGCCGTTTGGGACGAAGAAAACGCCAAGTGGTGGTTTTCAGTGTTGGATATTGTTGCCGTGCTTACCGACCAACATGACTATACCAAAACCCGCAACTATTGGAAATACCTTAAAACGAAGTTAAAGAAAGAAAACAGCCAAGTGGTTAGTGTTACTACCCAGTTGAAAATCCTTGCACCGGACGGCAAAAAGCGTTTAGCCGATATGTTGGATTACAAAGGCATTATTGCATTGGGCAAAGAGTTTCCGAGCAAAAAAGCAAACCGATTTATTGAATGGTTTACTTACAGTGATGAAAGCATAGACGGGAAAAGTAAAACAAAAGCGTATGCCTTGTTTGATAGTTCGTTAATCAACAACATTGAAGTTGGCACAACAAAAGGCTTGCAACAAATTCACGCTTATTTGTTTGGCGGCTTGTATGATTTTGTGGGGCAAATAAGGCAAAAGAACATTTCAAAAGGGGGTTTTCAATTTGCTGTATCACGATTTTTGAGCGAAACATTAAATCAAATAGAAGCAATGCCGGAAACTACATTTGATGAAATCGTGAATAAATATGTAGAAATGAACATTGCACACCCGTTTATGGAAGGCAACGGTAGAAGCACCCGAATATGGTTGGATTTGATATTAAAAAAACGCCTTAAAAAATGCGTAGATTGGAGTAATATGGGCAAAAGAGATTATATGAACGCAATGGTGCAAAGCCAAACAAACAGCAACGTTCTAAAAAAACTGTTAAAAAACGCTTTAACCGACAAAATCAACAACCGCGAAATGTTTATGAAAGGAATTGACTATTCGTATTACTACGAAGAAAATGACTAAGACAAAAATGGTTTGCAAAGACAGAACAACAGAAACGCCAGCCCATAATCGAGTAGGCTGCCCCACCAGTAAGAACCGGTAGGGAGAACCTCTCACACCACCAAGCGTACGGGTCTCGTACTTGGCGGTTCGCCAAACAGTACAGAAGCTCTTTTCACCAACTGTACCTTACCCTTTTTTACAAAACCGTTGGCTCATCTTGGGAGTCGGTCACCCATGATAGATAATGCCATGAATAGTGCAATTATCAGGCTGTTTAACGTTCAGTCCTTCGCTACTCTGTGAGACCATCCACAATATCTATTTGTGGCTCGTTTACTATAACTACTATGACTTCGGCTGACTTCTCAACTTAACCATCTCGTGGTTGTTGAGACCTCCCCAGAGCCAGTCCCGTACACGAAGTGTCGGGATAAGAGCATTTTCCTTTGGTCAATCGCTGCTGAATCTACATAACAAATACTCCACTTCTTGTGTTTGGACGTTGCAAAGATGTGCTTGCTTATCCGATTTGTCATGCCTCATATCCAGTTTCTGTTCGTCAGTACCGACTTTTATAGTCTCGCTTCCTTCAGTGCATACCTCACGGTAAACCACCTTGCGACTTGCTAAAACTTCAGGATTGACTCCTGCGTTTAAGGGACTTACACCCTCTGGAAAACTAAAATAATTACCCATTCGATAAGTTTCTGAATAAATATTTGTATTTTTGGAATTTATTCTGATACTTGTGAATGGGTGTGCAACTGCTCATGCTGGGCACACACATACAATAAACGTAAACGCTTTCACTACTTTGATAATTAACAGAATATGAATATATTTGTGGTGATTAATAAATAAAATACTAATTTGATAAAGCGCGTCAACGTTTACTGTCGCCGTTATGGGCAAATTAAACAGATGAGAATTCACTAACTTAAATACATATAATCATGGAGAAAAATGCAATTAAAATTATCGTAGCAATAATTGGAGTAATAGGAATTATTATTGGGGCATTAATTACTACTGGAATCCTATTTCCCAAAAGGATTATTGAATTCAAAGTATATAATACTGAAACGCAACAACCTATTGACAATGCTACCGTAAAAATTGAGAATGATACAAAGCAAACAAAAAGTGATGGAATTGTTGTCTTTGATAAAGTAAAAAAAGGATATAGAGATTATTCTATTACAAAAAAAGGATTTAAGCAATTTAATGGAACCGTTAAAATTATTGGAAAAGAAAACTTTCAAAAAGTTGAACTATCAATTTTAGATGAATTACCTCCTGATGTTCCAAACATAATATTTGTGTCTCCTAAAGACGAATCAGCACAAATTAGTCCTGTTTCTTTGACCGGTACTAGTAGAAATTTACCCAAAGATAGACATTTTTGGATTGTTGTAAATCCTCATGAGTCGAATGGATGGTGGCCTCAGACAAGAGAAATTATGATTAAGACAAATAATAAGTGGAATGGAGTTGCAGTATTAGGAGGAGACAAAGGTCTAAAACTTGATATTCATTTTATTGTAGCAGATAATGAAGCTCATAATGAATTTAATCAATACTTGTCAGAATGTGCCAAAACAAAAGATTATTATGAAAAACCAAGGCCAACGGGAGCAAATTCAATAGGATACATAACAGTGACAAAGAAATAATAAGCCCATAACACGCGGTCATAAAATATTGGGGGATTTGTGGCTATTTGAGCTTCAGTACTTGCAACAAGGTTCGTTGTACCTTGATAGTGAGGCAGCTCCGAAATCCCCAACTTTTCATACCACCAACCGTCAGACTGTCTAAAAACCCAATTTCACTATAATTTTGTTAATAAGCTAATGTCTTATTTTTTGATTATTAATTGTTTTCAGTATTTTAAATTATGAAATTTATTACATAAACAAACGGAAATCAGGCGATTCTTTTTACTGTCTTGCTCGATCAATCCATTATAAAAATGGTTCTGCTGTTATTTTAATGGTAAATAATTATTAAGTGATTCTATCAACCAGCTTATTTATAATGATAAAATGCTTAAATGCTTAAATATTCCATAACAATTTAATCTTAGTAATAAAGGGTTGGTAATAGACAATATTTGATTTTTGTATCAGAGCAGTTTTTTTTATTTTCGCATTAAATCATTTTCGCATTTATCAATATTCCACTAAATTCGTGATAGTACCATAAAAAATAAACAACATTTTAGAAAAAAATAAACTGAAAAATTTTATAATCCCTTGTATTTATTATTTCTGAAGTCATTATATGTAAAAGTAGGAAAATTAAAAGAACCTAAAATGACTAAAATAACAAGATGCTCATAATTAACTTGCTTATCTTTTTTTAAGTTTTAAGCTTAAAGCATTAAAAATGACTATAATGATAAAATGTTTTTGTACATTTGAAAATTATGAAATATTATCTTCGATAATATTAAAAGATTTATTAATCTGTATTATAGCAAAACACACTTATACAAATAAGATATAAACGGAATATTACGGTTATACTTATGTTGGTGGTAATTAAAAATGAGACGAATGAAGATACCAGAATACATTGAAAATTACATTTACGATGAATTGGGCGGTTTTTATGAAACTGGGACTAATATTGACACAAATATTGAGAATAGCGAAAATGATAATAAACGATATTTGGGTACATATTTTCCTCGTAGTTTAATAGAAAATTTTGTGATTTTACGTGAATTATATGAAAATGAGAAAATCAAAGAAACGATTAACAATTTGGACAAAATAAACATTCTGGACTATGGAACAGGAACAGGTGGAAATATTCTTGGATTTATGCATTTCTTTAAAAAAATAAATTTCCCATCTGAGAAAGTTCAATTTGTAACACTTGAAGGGAATAAAAATGCAATTGAATATCAAGTAAAATTATTCCGTAAATTTAATGCGGAATATGGAACTAAATTTAAATTAATCTATGCAACAAAAAAGTTTTCGACAACTAATTTTGAAAATGAAGGAAATAGTATTCTAACACATATTAATGAAAAATTTCAAATTGAAAAATATGATTTCATTACTACTTTCAAATTTTTAAGTGAGTTTTATAATTCAAACTATCAATTAGCAAAAGGACAGGAACTTTATAAGAAATTTATTGAGTTTAATGAAAGATATTTAACAGAAAAAGGAATTTTACTATTGTTAGATTTAGTAAGTGGAAACTATGACAGAAATAATCCAAGACCTTTTACTACTCAAATAATGAGCAATGAAGCAAAGAGTTGTCTTCAAAACAACAACAATAATATGAAAATATTAATCCCTATTTCTTGTGCTCTTTGGTCAAGCAATTGCAGAACAAATTCTTGCTATATTCAACGTACATTTGAAATAGAACATAACCATATCACGGGCAATTATTTAACAGACAAATCAAATATTTCGTATTTTATCCTTGCAAAAAATATTTATGTAAATGATGTTTTAGAGAATTTAACTTTTCAGAACTCATATTCGATAAATCAAAATTGGAAAAATCCAGGATATTGTGAAAATGGAATACAAATAAAAGGCAGCAATAATAAGGCAACAGGCTTTAAAATTAATTAATAAAGTATATAGTTATGGCATTTGGTTGGGAAAAAGTAAGCATTAAAACAGATAATGGTAAAGTTAAAGAAGGTATTGCACCAGTTATTATTTCAGCAAGTCGCTCGACAGATATACCTGCATTCCATTCAAAATGGTTTGTGAACCGTTTAGAAAAAGGATATGTGGTATGGGTTAACCCTTTTAATAGAAAAAATCATCAATACATATCATTTGAAAATACAAGGGTAATTACATTTTGGACTAAAAATCCTAAACCAATAATAAAATACTTAGATATAATAGATAAAACAAACATCAATTATTATTTTCAATACACTCTTAATAATTATCAAAAAGAGAATTTTGAACCTAATGTTCCACATCTTCAAAAAAGAGTGGAAACATTCAAAGAATTATCAACAAAAATTGGGAAAGAAAAAGTTATTTGGAGATTTGACCCATTGATGCTTACCCCAGAAATGACAGTTCGAGATTTGCTTGTTAGAATATGGGATTTAGGGAAAGAATTAGTTCCTTTTACTAATAAACTTGTTTACAGTTATGCAGATATTATGGTTTATAAAAAGGTTCAGAATAATTTAGTGCGAGAAACGAATTATTACACAAAGAATAATATTTCTGATGCAGAATTTGACAATGATAAAAAAGAAGAGTTTGCAGAAGGAATGCAAAAAATATTAGCAGAATGGAAAAATACAAATCCTGATTTTGAAATAGCAACTTGTGCCGAAGACATTGATTTAGAAAAATATGGAATTCAACACAATAAATGTATTGACGATGATTTAATGATAAAAATATTCCGTGAAGACAAAATATTAATGGATTTCTTAGGTTACAATCCTAATCAAAAAGACTTATTTGGAATTTCAAGACCAAAATTAAAAGACAAGGGGCAACGACTTGCCTGTGGTTGCATTTTCAGCAAAGATATAGGCTCTTATGACACTTGTAATCACTTATGCACTTATTGTTATGCAAATACATCACCGAAAACTGTAACAAAAAACTTGAAATTATTGACAATGAATTCAGAAAGTATTTTACCAATGTCTAATGAGAATAAGGAATAACTACCACCAACACGCAATATAAAAAATTGGGCAGATTGTGCTAAATATGAACGTATTAACATTAAATAAACAGTATGGTAAATTGAATGTTTGGTGTTTCAAAATGCCCAACTTTTCATATTGCCACCGTTAGCACTTATTAAAAAGCAGAGATGAAAGATAGAGCGAAATATATACTTCCGATAGTTTTAATCTTATTAATAGGATTAGGCATATTTGCATGGATAAAGACTGATAGCTTATCAGATTTTGG
>Ga0307992_1002278_pt1 | contig 10989 bp, 11 predicted proteins | sample EllFjometagen133_FD_203162 | JGI IMG/M metagenome (GOLD analysis project Ga0307992, IMG submission 203162) | Marine microbial communities from Ellis Fjord, Antarctic Ocean - #133 | ecosystem: Environmental > Aquatic > Marine > Unclassified | place: Southern Ocean | collected 2014-10-08
TTCAGTGTCTTTGGGCAGTCCTGCATTCATCATCATACCAACAGCTGCTACCGTTCTTGGATTGGGTGTATTAATGATGTCTGCTGTTGGTTTAAAATCATGGAGTAAATTCGGCCTAAAACGTACAAAGGCAATTAGTTCTACCGGCATATTATGTTCAATTGCCCAGTCCACCCAGTCATCTACATTCACTTCCAGCTCCAGTATTGCAGCAAAACGACTCTTTACAGGCTCCAAGATCCCCTGTACGCCAGCTCTGTCCTGCCTGCGATTTGTTGCAGCTAAGAACACTACATGCTCAGAAATTGCATGTCCATTGATTCTACGAGCCAGTAGTAACTGCATCGCTGCTGCCTGAACTGATACTGATGCTTGTCCCAAATCGTCTAAGAAGTAGACTGTGGGTTTGTCTGCAGCGATCAACCTGAGCAGATCTCCAAATGGTAAAAACTTTGCAGCCGACCCATCCTTATTTGGAAAAGGTAATCCTTTGAAATCTGTCGGGTCAGAAACTACCGGGTGACTTATTATCAATTCGGTATCAGTTTCTAGACATGCTTGTGCCACAATATCTGTTTTCCCGATTCCAGGTGCTCCTTTGATCAGCAGGGGGTATTTATTTTTAATGGCAAATTTAATTGCCTGGTTTAGTTGTTTTGCTCGCATATTTTTCTCCTTTTTGTTGGTTTTTGGATATAAAAAAAACCGGATCATTCCGGTTAGTGTTTTTTCCTGTATTTCTGCTCTACGCTATCTCTAGGCTGCTTCTTTCATCTTATTGGAAATAACCTGCACTTTCAGTTTATCTAATATCTCATCATCCAGATCATCTATTGACAATACTTTCTGCCAGGAGTTCAATTTAGGCAATTCAGTCATTGGAACAGACTCATCTTCTTTATTTTCACGATAGAAGAGAATGATGTTCATGAACTCTTCATAAGAGAAGTATTTTCCATCAACCTCTACGCGAAGCCTTCCCGATGTAAGCCTAAAGATCTTATAATCGCGATGGTAGATATAACTGGAGTATTCTTTCCTGAAGTTACTGATAGTTAAAGAAGAGTTTCTATGAGAGGATGTATACTCTACTTTACCTGTTGCCAGCTCTTCCCATTTTAACGCATATGATTTTTCTTCATAGGTTATATCTTCACAATAATTGGAATCCTCCCAGATATCTTTTTTTATCAAAGTAATTGCCTTCTCCATCTCCATCTTGCTCCAGTGAAATGAAGCGTAATTGGTTCCACTAGGGAAACCATCAAAGAAACAGCTGTATGCAATTAAACCGTCTTTCTTTTCGAAGATTACCACTGCGTTGCCGGGATTCCAGCCAAAGGCTGTCATAACCACATCACTTTGTATGTAACGAATGATGGTTCGGCTATTGCAGTAGGAGACCTGATGGTAATGTCTATTCCTTAGGTCAGTTAATACTCCATTTCGGTCGACCAGTCTCAAAACATCACTCAGCTTGGGCATTTCTGGTGATCTTTTCATTTCAATTTCCTCTTTTTGATGAGCTATTTTTTTCATTTTTGCGGTGTTCTCTTTTATCCTGCAGGATCGTCCAGATTAGGAAGCTGAGTTCGCCGATAAGCTCAACTATGATATTTCTCACTTTGACCATAATACTTTCCTCCTTAAGCCATTTTTAATTTATCTTTCATCTTACTGTAGTTCTGATAAAAGTTACAAAATTTATTTACAATACAGTAATTTTCACATCTTCTGGGAATGGATTCACGGATATCTATATAGAGTTTCTTTTTATCCTTATGTAATGAGATGAACTGTGTGGCTGATCCCTTTGAATCAAAGAGTTTCAGCGCTCTCTTATTGCCTTTTTTCATCACTGCGAACTTTTGGGGATCCTGCCACCTCTGCTCAAGATTACATGGTGCAATTTGATCATCAGGAGTTTTCAGCGCCATCTCCAATTTACATAGCTTGTCTGCAATAAAGTGGTGGCACCAGGAGATATCCCACTTCTTTAGCGAAATAATTTCGACCTGTTTTGGATAGTGTTTTTTTTCGAATTTGGCTTTAGAGGCAGACCAGTCTCTAAAGATAGCTATGATTTGAAGTTTATCAACTTCAAAACCGGCTTTTTGATAGAGATAAGAATAAAGATTTAATTGCTCTTCCCATTCTTTTCTTTTTGAAAAAACGTAATTCCATACACTGGTGAACTTAAAGTCGCTGATAACACCGTCCTCATAGAGATCTACACCACCCGAGATTGTTTTTCCGTTTACTTGGGCAAACAATCTTTCCTCGTTCAAAGTATCACAGGCCTCAGATGCCTCCAGTACACGATGCATAGCACTTCCTAAAAGCGAGAATATAAGATCCTTTGCCTCTACTGAGAGTTGATCTTTATGTCTTCTCTCCAGTACAAATATTTTCTCAGGTTTGAGAAGTTCGGTTACGCTACAGAAGTGTCTAGCCGCAGCTCCGGAGTACCAGTTTTTAGAAATCGCTCGGTATATCGGTTCAGGGATTTGGTTGAAGTTGGTGATATCCATTAGGCAGCCTCCAGAGCTTTGAGTTCGTTCTCAATTAAAGTGAATCCACTGAGCTTAGAGGTCATGATCTTTTTGTATATTTTAAGCTTCTTCTCATCGGACATGACATTTCTGCCGGAGAGAACATGCAGCACTTCCAACAGATTGAACTGTTTTTCAAAGTAACGGAACAAACCGGGAACTGTATCCGGAGCTACTATCTTCTGCCTGCACTCATCGAACTTCTGCTTCGGGACAACTCCGCATTGCAGTAAATTATCAAGCTGTCTTAACAGTTTTACATGCGGTATTTCAGGCTGGACCGTTTTGTTTTGCTTAAGAATTTTCTTTTGTTTCCCCGGAACTGGAACTTTATCCTTTGAGATAAGAGCCCAACCAGGTAGGGAGGGCTCAACCCACCAACCAGAGAGTTCATTGGAGTGATAGAGATGTATCCTGCCTATTTCATCTTCAGGTTTATTCTCCAGTAGTTCGACATAAATATCGGGCAGACTATAGAGATATCTTCCAATTCCGAATTTGACAGCCGCCCTCTTAAGAGCATCCGAAAATGAACCTTTAAGAGCTTCGATGCTGGTAAAGGGTGCAGCATCCTCTTTTGTAATGAATTCCCCATTCAATTTTACCGAGAGTTTACAGGTAACTCCGATCTCAAGTACCTGATACTCATCACTCCACTTTTCACATCCGAAGACTTCATCAAGCCTGTCCATAACCGCTCGTGAGGTGATATAGGCCAGTGCCAGCGCCTTACGATTGTTTTTGTTAACCTTTACAATACGAAAACCTATGTCAGATCGCTGAAAAGGCTCTTTCAATTTCTTCTCAATTTCATTTACCTGTGACATGATTTTTTCCTCCTTTTAATTAAAAAAGCCACTCCCTAATTGAAGTGGCTGTATGTTTTTGTTTTTAGACTCTATTGTTTTTATCCTTTAGTGGCTATATTCTTTATCCCCCTAAACGCTATTTTGTGCAGACCATCTTTTTCAGGGCTTCTACAGTAACCTGAGTACTTAAAGAACAACCCTGATAATGTCACTTTTAAATTAATCATTTGAACCTCCTTATGTTTCAGCGGTGAATTGTTAATAAGCAGCATTTAAAGAAGAAGCCACTTCAGGAAGTTACCTATTAAAACCTTTTCTCTTGTATAATATATATGCCTGAAAATATTGATATTCGCACTTATTATATATCTGAATATTTAACATTAGTATACTTTTAGTAAATAGAGTTGAAATATATATAGTTTAGCTGTTATCTTGTACATAATTGCATTATTAATGGATTGTTGAATAAAGAATTATTTTTTATAAGTATAATCGTTACTTCTCAAGTTATCTCGACTAATTTTGTATAATTAGACAATATCACCTATCAATATACTATAACAAATAAGATTATTCCTGCAGGATATTATCATCATCATATCAAGAGAAATACATGATAATAATATCACTGAGAATTAGCATTTTTACCAACATCTCCCCCTGCAAAAAGAAATTATATGAGTTTAATACCTATTTAATATTAATATCTACTAATGAGCCTCAATAAATTTATTTCCTGTGGAAAATATACTCTTCATCTAGCTCAGGAACTCTGTTGATTCGACGTATATTCTTTAAATTATCTTTCATTATATTATATCTAGTCTTCCCGGTAATGCGGGCAAAGATACGTTCAAGTTCCTTTAACCAAAATTCAGCCTTTTCTAAATGAACAAGAAGCTTGTTGTAATGATTTTTGCGTCGAATATATTGCGAATCTTTCTTCACTGAGTAGGAATTGGAACTTATATCAGACTGCTCTTCGCGATGTGTCATCTCATCTTCGAACAGGTTACGCTCATGATTTAAGATCTCATCTTCGGAAGCTATTGAAAAATAAGATAATAAATTTACTTGGGAAAATCCATTAACAGACTTAAAATCATTGTAAAATGGATATTCAGGATGCTTATCGATCAACGCATCACATTTATTCTGATCATAATTTCCAATATCCCAGAAATAATACTTGAACAGATCATATTCAGTTTCATTGATTTTTTCTTCAAATTTCACTTTCCATCCTTGCTTAAAGCGTGGGAAAGACAGACCAAACAGAATTGAGCATTCTAAGAATCTTCTTTTATTAAGATTTGTTACTAATTGTCTGTTCGAAAAACAGTGTATTACATCATTATCTTTTAATAATTTCATCATAGAATCAAAAACTTCGGGATACTTAAACTCTTGGCGGACCTTCTCAGAAATGTACAGCGATTCTCCCCCAGTCAGTTTAGTCTGATTAGCATCAATCATTTTTTGCCCATCTTCAGTAGATCTACATTTAATTTTAATATTATCTATATCTGAAGCTGCTAGGGGATATAAATACAGATCCTTAACAACCTTTATTATTTCATCTCTTTTGCTTCCTCGATAGATCAATAATTTGATAAACATCTCATCCGGCACCATTAAATCTAAATTAGCATTATGTCCATAGGCATCATAAGAATTAGCTTTGCTAAAATTTTTCTCATTCATCTGGGATCACCTCTTCTATTATATTTATATCCTTTACAGGATTTTTTATTAGACGTTTTTCGTTTTTTATCTGGTCAAGTGAAAGGTCATTACGTTTTTTCCCGGTAATTTTGGAAAAGATACGTTCCAATTGCGTCCTGTAATATTGTTTATCTAATCGTTTATCATTTTTCATAGCTTTATCTAAAGACATGAATAATGCATTTTGTAGGGCAGATGGAAGCAGATAATTTCCTTTTTGAAACTCAATTTCCCGCAAATGATTTTGTCTATGCCAATCCAGTTGCATTTTGTGCTCCTTTTCTTTTTGAGTTAGCAGATGATGAAAATTCAAAAAATTTATGTAATCCTTCTCAAAAAGATCTCGGTGTTCTTGATATACTTTGTTGTGAGGATCCTGAATTAAATATTGGTATAATCCTTTCTTGAAATCCACCTTAGTATTCCAAAGATAATATCTGTATGTGTTTAAATGAATTGTTGTTAGCGTTTCATTGAATTTTGTATGCCATACTCTTTTCAGACGATTAAGAGGAAGGCTTACCATTAAAGCACTTTCCAGGAATGATCTTCTATCTTTATCTAAGAAAATCTCCTTGAGTGGAAATTGACTTAACCAGGCTCCTTCTTGCAGCCACTTGATGAGAGAAGTGTAAGTTTCCATATAACGAAAAGTTTTTCTAACCTCCGCTGCTTCAAACAAATCAGCACCGGTATGTAAATATTCACTATTTTTTTTAATCATATCTGCACCGGCTTCAGTAGCGTTACAATTTTCTTGGATCTGTTTCAAATAGAACTCGGGAATATGGTTAAATCCCAGCTGATCCATCAGATTCTCAACCATTTCACTTGTGTAGCCGGCAAAAAAACACAATCTGATCAGGTTGAGGTGCGGAATGAAAAAAATATGATGCTCGGGAATTGGACAGGGTTTATCCTGGATCATGGATGAGTCATAGTCTCCATTATATTCAGATTCAACCTCATGCTGGTTCAAAGGACCACCTAGCTTATTAAGACTTGCATCAAAATGCTTTAGGCGAGAAATACTCTTACTGCTGGGATACTTACCATTTTCAAGTGTAATTTGAATATCTTGTGATGTTCTAAACAGAAGTTTATTCAGGCTCTGTTGGATATCTTTTTCTTCCGGTGACCCCAGCATATTGATGACATCAATAAAACTTTCATTTATGGGATCAATAAATTTTCTTCCATATTTCTCTTGTCTCTGCTCAACTCTCAGGTATGCTGCAAGTTTCTGCTGGTTAAATTTATTCACATCCCAAAAAAAATAGCAATATCTCAGATACTCATTCTTGCTAATATCTTCAAGTCCCAGCGCTTTTGTTAATTCCCCCATATAAGGAAAACCTTCAAAAGTAAGTGCAAAATTCTCAACACAGCTTCTTTTTTTACTATCATGCAGAATTCCTATAAGCTGAATATCTTGAAATTTTCCTCTATCGTATAGCGAAGTAGCAAATGTCACATTGTTGATCAGCGCGATGAAATCAGCCTGATATTCATACTCTGTAATAACCATATCATGAATAATCGCATGTTCTCTATTTCTAAACCGAAGCTGGTTCTCCTCGACCATTGACCTGTGTGTGTCTTTAACATTAATGATCTTCCTGATCTTAGCTATATCAGAAGTATCAAATGGCAACTGATGCAATATCAAGATCTTTATTATGGCATCATCAACTAACCCTGCCAGGATCATAGCACTGATAAAATTCCTAGTTGGCATTATTTTCCTAGCCATTATTTTCCCTTATTATTTTTACTTTTATCATGAAGTTTTTTTAATTGATAGTCCCGATTTTCCTTATGCAACCGAAGAGCGGCCTCTGATTTTATCTTCTCATATTTATCGAACAAACCAGGTGATTTGTTCTGAGTAGAGCTAGCGAACAGCTTATCCTTTTTAGCCCTGCCGTACTGAGACGAACAAAGATCCAAAAGAGAATATAGCTCTTTGGGTGCTTCATCCATTGAACCAAGCATTTTTAATGTTGAATTTATTAGTTTATAATTATTCTTATTGAAACCCTGCTTATCTTGCAGCCCGAAGCACCCCAGAAAATAGCTTTCATCCTTTCCTAGAATCCTATTATGAAGACCGTAAAATGGATTGCGGTTGTTCTGCTTTAGAAAATCAGGAAGCGATATTTTTGTTATTACCTCTAAATTCCATAAAAAATATTTGTAAGCATCATAGTGTTCCCGAACTATCCCTGTTGGTTCTATAATCTGCCAGTATTGCTCTAATTTGTAAAATTGCAAACCAACCATTGAACCGCATTCTATAAACTGGCGACGTTTATATTTTTGTAAAATTTGCTGGAGAGGCTCCGGCATAATCAGTTCGAACGTGTCTTTGTTCTGTGATGCCTGCGATAGAGCATTAACGATCTGATCCACAATTTCAGGGAATTCGAACTTTGCCCTCACATCATTTTGGAGTTCAAACTTCTTATCTGTACCCATTTTATTGTGATTACTTACAATCATTTCCTCAATTGTTCTGTTTGTCTTTTCCTCAGCTATGATAGCATTGTATACCTCTTGCGTTATATCCCCGACATCCAAACTCTTGCACCAAATACAATAGTTAGTCCAGGGAATACCACAGTAGACAAAAATTAGAAGGAGAACAATATTTGGTGGAAGAATTAGATAAGGTATCATCTTTTCTCTCCTTGATAGTTATTGCCGACCGAGATTTTTTTATAGTATCCCCGATCAACTCTTACTAGATGCTCCGCAGCTAAGACCTTTCTCAAAATATGTCTTAAACTATCATATTCATTTATAGGTGGAATATTTAGCAGATCTTTGAACCATCTGAGATGACGAATCTCACCCGGTGTCAATGACGCAATTTCATCATTGATAATTGCAAGGTCTCTTTTTGCCTTAGAATTCGATCTAGAACGTTTTTTTTCTATTTCCAGTGCTGACTCGATTTGGTCATGGCTATAAAAAGAATATCTTGAATTTCCGATCTTAAATGGGACTAAGATATCATTTTCCTTCCAATTTCTAAGCGTTTGCTGTGGAATACTACAATATTTCGATAGTTGACCTGAAGTAAGCATTAAATGTATTGTTATTCCTTTTCCCTTACTAACATAATATCTCTCTGGCAATTCATCCGTGTTAATTGTAAAGACAAATGGATCAAATTTAATTGTTCTACTAATAAGTATGAAATCCAAGAGAGATGGTCCTGCAGAATCCCGCACAGCAGTGAATATGGAGATATTACCATTTGCATAGAGCCGAAGAACCAGATCATCACCAGTTTTGCACTCAATGTACCGCTCAAATTTCTTGGGATCATACCCCATGATATAATAGCGGCAGCCCAATTTAAGCAGAAGAATCTTATCCGATTGAAGCAAATCTGTTAAAGAGCCAGCCTCCCAGATGGGACTGGCAGATACTATAGAACCGTCTGCACGAATTAATTTAATAATGCTTCCTTTATTGGAGTGTCTAGGAGCTCTAGCTTTAAATATTTCCATTCTCGTCATCCTTTGTAATAAACTCAAACTCTGATAAATAGAGATTGTAGCGGAGTTTTAATCCTTTAGCATAATGTTTTTTTACCTCATTTAATTCCCCACCCTCAATTAAATATTCTGCTAGTTCAGATGCATTTTCTTTAGTTGCGATAGCTAAAAGCTCTCTCCATCGGGAGAGCGGTAATCTCTGATAAATTCCCTGAATAATTCCCAACCTTTGCAACCGTTCAAGCACGCTCACCAGCTGCATGAGGTAATGACAGCTTGGAAGAGTTAATTTTGAGTATTTCATCAGTTCCTTTTTTAACATTTTTTCTGCTCCCACGTAGCCATTAATCTTCTTCAATTCAGCCAGCTTATGAATCAACGCGTATTCCCAAGTGACTGCCTGGTGAACAAGTTCACGTATCTTAGTTTCTATTTCATAATTCATGTAACTCCCTATTTTTTTTAACTCTGGATAAATTTTCATTTGACTAATATTAACCTTAACCTATGTTGACAATATATGCAGATAGATGCATGTGTCAAGTTTTTATGTGCATAATTGCATATTTAGGGAGAACCTTACATGAATTTTGGTGATAGATTGAAAAAGACTAGAAAAGATAAAGGGTTAAGACAGAAAGATTTAGCGGAGATGATAGGCGTCAAGCAAACGACTATAGCTCGATACGAAAATAATGAAACTTTTCCTTCCCAGAATGTGCTAGCTACCATAGAAGAAAAATTGGAAGTTGATAAGTCTTGGTTGATCTTCGGCAAAAAGTTGGTGCTGGGATCGTTTATTGATGAATCTTTCATAAAGCCACTCAGGGAAATCCAAACCGAAGATATTAATGGTGTTTTGAGGGTACCCCGGATTATAAAGGAGGTTGCTAAACAAAGAATATTAATGAAAAAAAATAGTAAAATTGACGGATCGGATAATCTTAATAAACAGGCTAGTTTAGAGAAGGAGAACCTAGAGCTAAAGAAAAAAATTGCCGATCAACATGAGATAATACAAGAGATTCAAACTAAATTGATAGACCTATTAGAGAAAGATCGAAAAGAGCCCAAAACTTAGGAGATATTCCTACGGAATTAATGGGATTGGCAGTTTGGAATATGATACAAACGGCTAAGCACCCTATATTTTAACTTTAGTTATCAATTCAACCCTTGAAGAAATAGCAAAAGCCATCCGGCAAAAGCCGGATGGCTTTTTTTTATTATTTCATGGAATTATCAATATCAGGCTGATCTATCTACTTTAATAGTAAGTACAGAAACAGCATTAGTATTACTCATTACTAAAAGGTATTGATAATATATTTTTACAGATAATCTGATTTAGCTTATTCTTTTACTTCTTTTGCTTCTTTCTCTTCCTTCTCCGGGTAAACAAGAACATGGATCTTAGCCGCTCTTACTACAACCTTAGAATGACTCTTTCCTTCCTTATCTTTCCACTGATTACCTTTTAATACACCTTCAACAATCACTGGAATTCCCTTTTTGTAATAATCTCCCCTCTCTGCTAAAACACCCCAAACCTCAACATCAACAAAAGAGACAGCTTCCTGCCACTTTCCACTCTTTGCTTTGTAGCGCTGATTGTGAGCAATAGTTATTGTACAAACCGGTGTTTTAGCTTCTCCTACATGATTAACTTCAGCATCACGCACAATATTTCCTGATATGGAAACATTGTTGATACTTGGTGTTCGAAAACTCATAATTCCTCCTTGTGCCATTTACAATAAAATATTCAGTCACTCATTTTGATTTGATCATTCTTTATTGTTTTATCTTTTAAAAGTTCACATCGTTAAGTTGAAGAAATTGCAAGGATTAGTCAAACTTTTTTTTCTTACCTGAAATTAATCTTCATTTGAATAATCTTTTTATATGGAATACCAGATATATTGTCTTGCAACTTTCGCATTGATAAAGTCTTGTGAAAATGAGGAGATGCATCCATGAAGATCTTTTCAGGCGCTTATGATCCGCTTCATGACATCTGGGACAACGATTTTTAAATGTGATCACCATGGACTTTATATCCCTCCTCACAGGAAAGTGAATTTGTTGTTTTAAATAACTGTGTCAAATTATTTAGTAAAAATCACATAACAAAAAAATCCGGTGAATTAATTTCACCGGATTTTGTATCTATTCAACTTATTATAAGATTAATTATCACATAACCAAGCGATGAATTTATCAATGCCTGCTTTAAAACTGGTATTGGGATCATATCCCAACATTTTCTTTGCTTTAGAAATATCGGCAAAAGTTTGATCTACATCACCAGGCTGCAAAGGACGAGAGTCTTTCCTGGCTGTTTTTCCCAAGGCATTCTCAATAGTCTGTATCATCTTGCTTAGTGATATTGTC
>Ga0307992_1002279_pt1 | contig 10988 bp, 6 predicted proteins | sample EllFjometagen133_FD_203162 | JGI IMG/M metagenome (GOLD analysis project Ga0307992, IMG submission 203162) | Marine microbial communities from Ellis Fjord, Antarctic Ocean - #133 | ecosystem: Environmental > Aquatic > Marine > Unclassified | place: Southern Ocean | collected 2014-10-08
TAGAATCACGATTTTTATTACTTATCCTTTAGTAATAATATCATCATATATAACAAGACTTTTCTCTAAGAAACAAAATGAACAAACCATAAGCAGGGAAGAGATTTCAGCATTAGCAAAGATTGGTACCGAAGAAGGAATTTTTGGCGAAAAAGAAAATAAAATTATTCAAAATTTAATTCGACTTAAAAGCATTAGAGTTTCCGAAATAATGACTCCAAGAGTTGTAGTTTCGGTTGCAGATGAAAATATGACTTTAAAAAAATTTCTTAAAAACAAGGAGTTTTTGCATTTTTCACGAATACCAATTTATTCAGAGAACAATGAAAATATAACTGGTTATGTTTTTCGACAGACTGTTTTCGAAAAACTTGCAGAAGACCATGTAGGGCTTAAACTTATAGACATTAAACGGAATATTGTAGTAGTACCCGAGGCAAATCCTTTATTCAGAGTATGGGAAACACTTTTGGAGAAAAAAGAGCATATTGCTCTCATTGTCGATGAGTATGGTGGTATGGACGGGATAGTAACAATGGAAGATATTATAGAAACTCTTCTTGGATTTGAAATAGTAGATGAGAAAGATACTATTACAGATATGCAGCAATATGCTCGTGAGAGATGGAATATGAGACAGACAAAATACAAATTACTAGACCAATTTAAAAAGGAAGATGAATAAAAACGCCACCCAACAAGCCGGTATACTAAATGGTTCAATTTACTTTTCGTATAAATATTCGTAACTGTAATAATGAATAACAACAAGCCTGATTGTGTGATGTATACTATCTCACCAATTCATATACCGGCGAACCGGTTAAGTTTAACTAGTCTTTTTTTGAAATTAGATAGGGAGCAGCCTATTAACCATTACCTACTTCTGAGAGCAGATAACTAAAGGTCAAATACTGTTTGCATATGGTTAAAAGTGTAAGGTTATCCTGCAATAATTAACAAGATAATAACCTATTGCAACCCCACAGGTTATAAGGTGTTCGGGTTGCTCTCTTTGGTTTGCAAACAAAACACAACCCTCACATGATTGCTTATGCTCGCCTGCGGCATCCAGTTTGAATCGGTAAGCGTGAGGCTGTTTAATACAGCTTTATTTGACACGTCAAGGACTGCCACACAAGCCCACTCAAAGACCTTGCCTTTGTCAAATGAAAGGAACCTCACTTTACTTACCGCAAACTGTCTGCACTTGCAGACGGCTCGCCTTAACCTTGACAGTATACTCAATACAATACAACAACAAACAGGTTTCTCTGACAGCAATGATAGTCCTGGTATTAAAAGATTATTGCACTCCGTGTTTTCAAAAGACTTCGGTTGTTATTTTTTGAAAATAACATTTTCATTTTTTAATCCCACAATTTTTAATCAACTTTATATCTCTTTTCTCATCAACTAACTAATATGAAAAACTTCTCCAATACAACCAATTTTATCTGGTCTGTAGCAGATTTATTACGTGGTGATTATAAACAAAGTGAGTACGGCAAGGTCGTATTAACAATGACCATTATTAGACGTCTGGATTGTGTGTTGACAGATACTAAGAAGAAAGTGCTGGAGCGGCTTCCTAAAGTGCAAGCAATGAATGTACAGAACATCGACCCAATTTTGAACAATATTGCTGGATATAATTTCCACAACCATTCTAAATATGATTTTGATTCCCTGATTGCTGATCCCGAAAATATTGCTGCTAATTTTCGTAATTATATCAATGGATTTAGTGATAGTGCCCGTGATATACTGGAACATTTCAAATTTGAAGAACAGATATACAGGCTTGATGAATCTAACCTGCTTTTTTTGGTGGTAAAACGTTTTCAGGAAGTTGATTTACATCCCCAAATAATAGACAACACCCACATGGGGTATCTATATGAAGAATTGATCAGACGGTTCTCTGAACTATCTAATGAAACCGCAGGAGAACACTTCACGCCAAGAGAAGTCATTAGGTTGATGGTTAACCTGATATTTCTTAATGATCATGATATACTTACAAAAAAGGGAATAGTCAAGACTTTATATGATGTTTGTGCAGGAACTGGTGGCATGCTTTCAGTTGCAGAAGAATATTTAAATGAGTTTAATCCTGATGCTCGGCTGGAGGTTTTTGGACAAGAGTTAAATCCCGAATCATATGCCATCTGTAAATCAGATATGCTAATAAAGGGGCAAAAAGCAGACAATATTAAGTTGGGTAATAGTCTTTCCAATGATCAACTCACGGGGCAGAAATTTGATTATATGCTCACCAATCCACCTTTCGGTGTTGAATGGAAAAAGGTGCAGAAGGCTGTTAAAGATGAATATGAACAATTAGGATTTGGTGGAAGATTTGGTGCAGGTCTCCCAAGGATAAGTGATGGATCATTATTGTTCCTGCTGCACTTTATTTCAAAAATGAAAAAAAACGGTTCAGCAGGATCACGTATTGGTATTGTCTTAAATGGTTCACCCCTTTTTACTGGTGGTGCTGGCAGTGGTGAGAGCAATATCCGTAAGTGGATTATTGAAAATGATATGCTGGAAGCCATTATCGCCCTGCCAGATCAATTATTTTATAATACGGGTATTTATACCTATTTATGGTTTGTTACCAACCGTAAAGTACCAGAACGTAAGGGGAAGGTACAGTTGATTAGTGCTGTTAACATGTTTGAAAAATTATCCAAATCATTAGGTAATAAACGACATTATATCACACCTGACCAAATTATAGAAATCACCAGAATATATGGTGAATATACTGAAGGCAAATTCTGCAAAATATTCGACAATGAATACCTCGGTTATACCCGTATAACAGTTGAAAGACCTTTGGTTGAAAATGGTGAAATAGTAAAGGACAAAAAAGGTAATCCAAAGCCTGATACTTCTTTACGAGACAATGAAGATGTACCACTGAAGGAGGATATTGAAGAGTATTTTAAACGAGAAGTTCTACCCCATGTACCTGATGCATGGATTGATCATAGTAAAAGTAAAGTGGGGTACGAAATTAACTTTACCCGTTATTTTTATGAATACAAACCATTAAGGTCATTAGATGATATCAGGGCGGATATTTTGAAACTGGAACAAGAAACGAGTGGATCAATCAAACAAATAATTGACGACTAATGAAACTATTCGAACTGCAAAATAAAATGGTAAAAACCTTATCAGTAAAACCATTTAAATTGGAAAAGGAAATTCAACAGATAGTTGAAGATAATTTACAAGAGTTGTTCTCTCTCGAATTTGTTAGGACTGAGTTTCCAATAATAAATTTTCGTATTGATACCTTGGCATTTGACCGTGAGAACAAATCCTTCGTGGTCATAGAATATAAACGAGATAAAAGTTATTCAGTAATTGATCAGGGTTATACATACCTATCTCTAATGTTGAATAATAAGGCGGACTTCATATTAGAGTACAATGAAAACTGCATAGAAACCCTCAAGAAAAAAGATGTTGACTGGACACAATCACGAGTGATCTTTATTTCACCGCAGTTTTCAGATTACCAAACCAACTCTATTAACTTCAAAGATGTTCCGTTTGAATTGTGGGAAATAAAAAGATTCGATAACGGTCTGTTAAGTTTTATTCAGCATAAACCAACATCCACAGAGAGTATTACTAATATTTCAGGTGATAAAAACAATGTGGTCTCGAAAGTTACAAAGGAAGTAAAGGTGTATACTGAGCAGATTCATTACGATAATACATCAGATGCAGTGAAGGAAACCTATTTAAACTTGACGGAACGTATAATGAATTTGGGTGACGTAGAAATAGTACCTCGTTCGGCTTATGTAGGGTTCAAGAAGAAAACAAACTTTGTAGATATCAATGTACAAAAAAAGAATCTTTGGTTGTGGATAAATCTTCCAAAAGGGGAGTTAGATGATCCAAAAGAAATTACACGAGATGTGAGTAATATTGGTCATTATGGAAATGGTGATTATGATCTAAAAGTTACTCCAGAATCAGACTTGGATTATATTATGTTCTTGATAAACCAGTCTTATAAAAATCAAGACTAACAAATGAAGAAGTACTCTGATTATAAAGATTCTGGTATTGAATGGTTAGGTAAAATACCTGCCCATTGGAATAAGAAAAGACTTAAATACTATGGCTATTTATATGGTGGATTATCAGGTAAAAGTGGGTCGGACTTCAATAATGAAAAAAATACAAATAATAGAAAATTCATTCCATTCATTAATATAGCAAACAATAGCAAAGTTGATGTGTCAAATTTACAACTTGTTCATTTCGAGGAAAACGAAACACAAAATATGGTTCATAAGGGAGATATATTCTTTCTAATGAGTTCTGAAAATTTTGATGATGTTGGTAAATCAGCAGTTTTAGAGGATGATCTATCAGATGTGTACTTAAATAGTTTTTGCAGAGGAATACGAATTACTAATAATGATGTAGATTCAAATTATCTCAATTACTTACTTGCCTCGAAACCACTAAGAAGTAAATTAATTGTTGGAGCAAATGGATTTACAAGAATCAATTTAAAAACGGACAAGATTAAGGGATTGTATGTGCTTGATTTACCATTGCCTGAACAAACCGCCATCGCCAACTTCCTCGATCAAAAAACCCAATTAATAGATGACCTGATTACCAAAAAAGAACGGCTGATCGAACTTTTACAAGAAGAACGCACTGCTATGATCAACCAAGCCGTGACCAAGGGTCTTGATCCAAATGTGCCGATGAAAGATTCGGGGATTGAATGGTTGGGGGAGATACCTGAGCATTGGGAGTTAAAGAGAATCAAACATATTGCATTCTTAAAATCTGGAGATGGTATTAAGTCTGAGCAAATAATAGAAGGTGGGGATTTTCCAGTATTCGGGGGCAATGGTTTGCGTGGCTATTACTCAGAATATACTCATGAAGGTGATTTTATTTTAATTGGAAGGCAAGGTGCTCTTTGTGGTAATGTAAATTGTGCTTCAGGTAAGTTTTGGGCATCAGAACATGCAGTAGTAGTAAAATTATTCTCCCCATATGTTTTAACTTGGGCAAAGGAACTACTAATTTCTATGAATCTTAATCAATATTCCATTTCTGCTGCTCAACCCGGTCTCTCAGTTGATAAGATAAAGAATTTAATAATTCCTGTCCCAACTTTTCCAGAACAGAATACAATGACAAATATTTTCAAGAATTTAAATTATAAGAATATATCAAAAATCAAGAAAATTGGTAAAGAGATTCAATTATTACATGAATATAAAACATCCCTCATCAACGAAGCCGTAACTGGTAAAATTTATGTACGGGATTAACATTTCCGCCAATGACAAAAGAAGAATTAGAAATTTTAATTGATGAGCTTATTGCACTTCCTTATGAAACGGAATGGGTGGAGTTCAAAAAAAGTAATTATAATCCTCAGCTAATTGGGGAATATATCTCAGCATTATCTAATTCTGCCGGTATGGAAAATAAAGAATATGCCTATTTAGTCTTTGGGGTAGAAAATGAAACTCATTACTTAAAGGGTACAACATTTGAACCGAAAAAGAAAAAAATTGGTAATCAGGAACTGGAAAACTGGCTGGCAACCCTGCTTAATCCGAGAATTGATTTTAGGATTTTTGAATTTAACAAACATGATAAAAGAATTGTTTTATTCCAAATTGACCCAACCAAAGATACTCCGGTTAGTTTTAAAGGTGAAGCATTCATTAGAATTGGAAGTTATAAGAAGAAACTGAAGGATCATCCGGAAAGGGAAAGAAAAATCTGGCAGAAAACGAAGAGGATTATTTTCGAATCTGATTTTGCGCTCAGAAATATTTCAGCAGATGTTGTTTTGAAACTGATAAATTATCCGGCTGTATTTCGGTTACTAAATGAACCTCTTCCACCAAACAGGAATGCAATATTAAAAAAACTTAAGGAAGAGAAACTTATAATTAACCGTTTGGATAAATACCACATAACAAATCTTGGCGCCCTATTATTTGCAAACAACCTGAACGATTTCGAAGCATTGGCAAGAAAAGCAGTCAGGGTAATCATATATGATAGAAAAAATAAATTAAAAACGATCAAAGAACAGACAGGTTCAAAAGGGTATGCTACTGGGTTCAAAGGTTTGATTGATTATATTAATGACAAGTTGCCTTCAAATGAAGAAATAGACAAGGCATTAAGGAAAGAAGTGAAAGTTTATCCTGAATTAGCCATACGTGAATTGGTTGCAAATGCTATTATTCATCAGGATTTTACTATTTCAGGAGTAAGCCCTATGATTGAAATATTTTCAAACCGGATTGAAATTACGAACCCCGGCAAACCATTAATTGACACAAAACGCTTTATTGATCACAGTCCCGAAAGCAGAAATGAAAAACTTGCCGGACTGATGCGAAGAATGGGTTTTTGTGAAGAACGCGGAAGTGGTATTGACAAAGTAATCATTCAAGTTGAAATATTTCAGTTACCTGCTCCGGAATTTATTGAAGGAGATAATTTTACAAGAGTCATCATTTACTCACCAAAAACACTTCGTCAAATGTCAAAGCCAGACAGAATAAGAGCATGCTATCAGCATTGTTGTTTGAAATACGTTTCCGGTGAGAACATGTCAAATCAATCTTTAAGACAGCGCCTTGGAATTGATGATAAAAATTATCCTATGGTTTCACGCATTATCAAAGATTCGATCGACAATGGCTTAATAAAAGAATATGATAATGCACGTATGTATATCCCATTTTGGGCAGGTTGATTTATATGTATGCGGATGTAACCATCCATTACATTTGTGTTTATAAAAACCAGATATTCAATCTTATACGAATGTAACTGGATGTAACTAAAACACAATATGACAAACGTTTATTCTGAAACCATCTTCGAAAAAGATATTGTTGATCTTCTCACCTCAACAGGGGAATATCAACAGGGACAAGCTGTTGATGTTGAAAGAGAGTCGGGACATTCCCACTCAATTTTATATAAATTCATCACAGACTCACAACCCAAAGAATGGGAAAAATTCGTTACCATCCATCAGGATCAGGCGAAAAGTAAATTCTTCTATCGACTGAATAAAGAGATTGAATCAAGGGGTTTACTTGAAGTGATCCGTCACGGTCTAACTACCCATGGAGTTAAATTTAAAATGGCATTTTTTAAACCCTTATCTGGTTTAAATCCTGAAGCCATTGAACAATATGATCAAAATATTTTTACTGTTACCAGACAGGTAAAATATGACCGTCACAATGAAAATTCCGTTGATCTGTTGATTTCTCTCAACGGCTTGAGCATAATAACCATTGAACTAAAGAATGCCTTCACAGGACAAACAACAGCCAATGCGGAAAGACAGTACATGTTTGATCGTGATGCAAAAGAACCATTGTTTCGTTTTAATAAAGGTTCTTTGGTGCACTTTGCAGTTGATGCTGACACCGTGAGTATGACTACGCGTGTTAGTGGTAGAAAGACCTTTTATTTGCCATTTAACAAGGGATATAATAATGGTGCAGGTAATCCTCCTAATTCTACAGGTAGACGAACAGATTACCTGTGGAATGAAGTGTTAAGAAAAAATAGTCTAATGGAAATTATCGGCAAATTCATCCATCTTGAAAAGGAAAAAGATAGAAAACTGGATAAGTTGATTTTTCCACGTTATCATCAATTAGCTTCCGTTCGGGAATTAATTGCCGATGCCAAGAAAAATAAAGCAGGTAAGAATTATCTCATACAACATTCAACAGGTTCTGGAAAATCAAATAGTATTGCTTGGCTATCATATCGTCTTGCCAGTTTACATGATGATCAGGACAATCGCATTTTTGATAGTGTTGTGGTTGTTACGGATCGCAAGGTGCTGGACAACCAATTGCAAAATACCATCTACCAATTTGAGCATAAACAGGGTGTGGTTCAGAAGATCGATAAAGACTCAAAACAATTAACGGAAGCACTTGAAAAAGGGACAAATATTATTATTACAACTCTTCAGAAATTTCCATTCGTTCTGGAACAGATAGGTGATTTACCAAAACGTAATTATGCTGTTATTGTTGATGAAGCGCATTCTTCCCAAGGTGGTGAAGCAGCGAAAAAAATGAAGGAAGTATTATCCGCTACTGAACTTGAAGAAGCTGTGGAAGCAGATCATGAAGGGGATGAAGATTATGAAGATGAGATCAGGAAATCGATGATGGCACGAGGTAAGCAGTCCAATCTCTCTTTCTTTGGTTTTACAGCCACCCCGAAATTTAAGACCTTAGAGGTATTTGGGGTAAAGGATTTACCAGATGATAAACCCCGTCCCTTTCATCTTTATAGCATGAAGCAAGCTATTCAGGAAGAGTTTATTCTGGATGTGTTGAATAATTATACTTCATACAAGACCTTTTTTAAATTATCAAAAGCAATTGAAGATGATCCTGAAGTAAATAAAAAGAAAGCAGCCATTGCCATTGCAAGATTTGTAACACTCCACCCTCATAATCTGGCACAAAAAACTGAAGTGATGGTTGAACATTTTCGCAGGGTGGTTTCCAAAAAGATTGGTGGCAGAGCAAAAGCAATGGTAGTTACTGCATCACGATTGCATGTCATTAGATACAAACATGAATTTGATAGGTATATTAAAGAAAAAGGTTACACGGGCATAAGCACTTTAGTTGCATTTTCCGGAACTGTACGGGATGGTGGTATTGAATACACAGAACCGCAAATGACAGGAGTCTCAGAAAAACAATTACCAAAAGAGTTCGACAAGGATGAATATCAATTGTTGATTGTTGCCGATAAATACCAAACAGGATTCGACCAGCCGTTGCTTCATACCATGTATGTGGATAAAAAATTGTCTGGAGTTCGTGCTGTTCAAACCCTTTCCCGCCTAAACAGAATTGCTGAAGGGAAGACCGATACTTTTGTACTGGACTTTGTTAATGATGAAGATGAGATGCGGGAATCCTTTCAACCGTATTATGAACTCACCACGGTAAAAGAAAATACCGATCCAGATCATTTATATGACTTAAAAAACCAGATTGAAGCAGCGAATATTATTTGGGAAACTGAAGTTGAACAGTTCAATAAAGTTTATTTCACAAAGAAAGAGAACCTATCACCAGCAGATCATGCAAAACTTAATTCACATATTGATCCAGCAGTTGATCGTTATAAAAGCCTGAATACTCAGGAAGAAAAAGATAATTTCAAGCATGCTCTGGTTTCTTTTACACGATTATATTCATTTTTGAGCCAGATCATGCCCTTCTATGATGTAGAACTGGAAAAACTTTATGTGTATGTTAGATTTTTGAATAAAAAACTACCAAAAGAAGTGACCGATCCGTTTCATTTGGGGGATGAGGTGGAACTTAAATATTACCGTTTACAATTAATGAAAGATAAAATTCGCATTGCCCTGGAAGATCAACCGGTATATGGTTTGGATGGTCTGGATGATGCTGGAGTCAGGAGCAAAGAGGAAGAAAAAGCACTGCTCTCTGAGATTATTGAGATTCTAAATGACAAATTTGGAATGAACCTTAATGAAGCAGATAAATTGTATTTTGATCAAATAGAAGAAGAACTGGTGAGTGATGATAAACTGGCAGAGCAAGCCAAGAGTAATACAATGGACAATTTTAAATACGGTTTTGAAGAAGTTTTTATTAATACACTGATTAAACGCATGGATCAAAATCAGGAGTTATTTACAAAGATGATGGATGACGAAGAATTTGCGGGGGTGGTGAAGAAGATATTATTGGAAAAAGTCTATTCACGATTAAGGGAAGCGGTTTAAACATAAACATTTTATTAGAACCGATTATTAACAGAAGCTGAGCATTTAATAAAACTGTTAACCACCTGGAGTTAGACCAGCACAAGAAGGAATCAACAAGAGTCGCTATCCGCCTTGCAGTAAAAAATGTTCTCCGTGGCAAAGTTCAGATATCCAAGCTCAAAGAGATCCTCTCGGAAGTTATTAAACAAACTGAAGGACAGTATAAAGAATGGCCAATGGTAGGGTGAGGGGTAGTGGTTCTGTTTATACCGGGGTTAGCTGTCTCGATTGTGTGAAGTAAATTAATATTCTTCTGAAGTCTATGTCATTATTACATTACGAAAAAACTCCCCATTATTTTATAATAACCTTGTCAACAAGTATGTTTTACAACATCTTTTCGGTGTAATTTTAATTATACATTTGTGGTGCTCATCTTACCATAATAGGAAGAAGGAGTTTCGAGGCTCGATAATCCAGGAAGATTACCGAGCCTTGCGGTTTAATAAACATAAGGTAATTTCTTCTTTAGTTTCTTTCTCATTTTTTTAGGTCCATAATCTTTATTCAAGAAATAAGCACTTAATAAATAATAATCTCTGGTGCTATTTTGTGGTTCCATTACGATTACATACTCTTGCTCTAAATCGTAAATGTAGGTACGTGTAATATCCTTCCTTTTTTTTGTATTCCTTTCAATAATGCTAAATACTTCAACGTTGTTTTTTTTACATTCATCAATATGAAATTTTATCCAATGCAAACGCATCGAACGATCCTTCTCGAATATACGTTTTTTAAATTTTGTGCCATCCAGTTTAATTTCTTCCACTTCTACCCGAGTTAGATGGTTGAATAAATTTCCCATTGAAGCTTCTCCATCAATAAAAATAGGTCTTATTTGTTTTGAGCGAAATTTAAAATTCTGGTTATTTTGAATATCACGATTAAAAACCCTGCGAAGGGATTCTGTTCGCTGACGTTCGGTTAGATGCATTATTTCAAGCAATTCAGGATATTTTTTCAATAGATTTGTTGGCATACTCATTCTATTTTAAATCAATAAAAAATAGATTAAATTTCTCAGCGCTTTTAGGTGTAGATTGAGTAAGCTCAATTTTTGTGTGGGATTCAATCTTATTTATGAGATTAGTTTTTGCTGTAACAG
>Ga0307992_1002280_pt1 | contig 10986 bp, 11 predicted proteins | sample EllFjometagen133_FD_203162 | JGI IMG/M metagenome (GOLD analysis project Ga0307992, IMG submission 203162) | Marine microbial communities from Ellis Fjord, Antarctic Ocean - #133 | ecosystem: Environmental > Aquatic > Marine > Unclassified | place: Southern Ocean | collected 2014-10-08
ATTAAAGAGATTAAATAAATATAGATTTTATTAAAAGAAACTTGTTTCAACACATTGATATTATACTTCACCAACTAGTTTGGCTTGGTATTGTTTCTCAATTTGCCTGACAGTATTTTTTCGTAGGGGCTCAACATCCGCTGCAGAGAGGTTTTTTTTCAGATCATGGTATTTAATAGTGAAGGTATGATTGCGCCTATAGACATCTTTCAACTCAACACTGCTGATTAATTTATCGATATTTTTAATAGTAGTCATCACTTTTCCAACAGTTGTTTCTTTGGTCAGCGTAAATGTTAGGTCTTCAATAATTGGCATAGTTTTAGGGATCGGTTGGTATGTAGGATGAGTATTGGCTACTTTGAGCAATTTGATGATCGGGATTTCAACCCCAATTTTTCCAGATTTTAAAATTCCAATTGTACCAATTTTAATTGATTCTTTTAGTTTATTTTTAGTGATAATTGTTGCTGATTGAAAAAAAGGTTTGACTAATTTTTGATCAATTTCTATATCTATATAAGGAATAAAGAGTTGAGATAAGAGTGCTTCTAAAGCACCCCTTACAGTACGATAGCTAGCGGATGAAACCAAGCTTAGCATTAGTTGTTCATCAGGAAGTTTTCCCTCATTCTGTGGTTGGTAAGTATTGGCAATTTCAAATACAGATTGGTTTTTTTGTTGAGGATTATTATTAATTATTTCTTCCAGTGAAGCTAAAAGTGAGCGGCGCAAGTAGACCTTGTCATCGGTTAAAGGATTTTGAAGCTTAAGGTGTTTATTAGTGGAGTGACCTGATTGCAAAGCTATTTCTTCACTGATTAATGAATATGAATAAATTTCTTGCCAACCAATATTACTCAGGAAATATTTAATTTTATCTTCCAGTTCAAAGTTTAAATTTTTAGGATAAGTAGTAGGAATAGGAGTATCCATTAGTTTGCTAGGTAGATTGTGGTAGCCATAGATTCTGGCAACTTCCTCAATAATGTCGACTGGAATAATCAAGTCAGGTCTGAAAGTGGGGGGTGTTATTTTCAATGTGTTAGTTTTTTTTCCTTCCACCTTACATTCTAAGTCAGTCAGAATTTTAACAATTTCCTCCTTTTGAATTTCTAGGCCCATGTAGTCGTTAATTTTTTGTAAACTAATATTAATTGGTTTTGGGGTGGTTTCTTCTGAGAAGTCATCAAAAATTTTATTACCAATTTTAGCTTGACATAGGTCTTGGTAAAGCTGAGTCGCTTTGAGTAGAGCTGATTCTGCTAAATGTGGATCAACATTTTTTTCCATTAGTTGTGCTGCTACAGTCCTAATGGCATGAGTCATGCTGGCAAATCTGACTTTGTCAGCTCTGATTGATTCGGCTAATAAAAGTATATTTTGAGTACTTTCATCAATTGAAGTATTAGCTGTACCTTTAATAGAAGGTAAATCAATAATTTGTCCCTCACCATTTTTAAAAACCACTTCTCCACCAACAGTTTCAAAGTCTTCGCCATCTAGAGTAGTAAATTTTTCACCTTTTTTTGCTTCGAGAATATGAATTTCTCCACCAGTATTCATCAGCTTGTCATAATCAAAAGCATGGATGGGATGGCCGATTTCATGAGTAACATAATTGGTAATATCAATCGCCGCATCGTGAATATTCATTTCAGTCTGGGTTAATCTTTTAGCCATCCATTTTGGGGTAGGTGCACGCTTGATATTTTTAAGAACTATAAAAATAGTTCGTTTGTTAATTTCAGGATTATTAAAAACTTTTGGTAATGGTAGTTCTTCAGTCAATTGAAGAGAGTTTTTATTAATAATTTGTAGTGGTTTTAGAGTAGCCTTAATTCCAGCTTGATTTAGAATTACTGCTGCCTCACGAGCAATACCGCGAACATTCATTGAGTCAACTCTATTAGTGGTGATCTCAATATCATAGACATCTTCGCCTTCAGTTTGATAAATATGTTCTACAGATGGTCCTGATAAAGATAGATATTTTTGAATTTCTTTTGAAGTAGCTTCAGTCTCAAGATGTTCTAGTAGCCATTGATGAGGGATCAGAATATTCATTTTAAAATTGCTCCAAAAATTTAAGATCTCCTGAATAAATAAGGCGAATGTCATCGATGTTTAAGCCTTCTTTAAGAGTATAGGTGCGCTCTATTCCCCAACCAAAAGCAAAGCCAGTATATTTTTCTGGATCGATTCCACCTGCTTTTAAAACATTAGGATGGACCATGCCAGCACCACCAGCTTCATGCCAGCCTGATTTGCAGAATTTACATTTAGTTTTACCTTTTTTGCCAGTACCATGGCAGATATGACAGCTAAAATCGACTTCAAAAGATGGTTCAGTAAATTGAAAATGAAAAGGGCGAATTCGACTCTTGGTGCCAGGACCATAAAATTGTTCAGCGAAGTGGTCTAGTGTGCCTTTAAGATGTTGGATATTAATACCTTCATCTACTACCAATCCTTCAAACTGATGAAACATTTGAGTGTGTGTCGCATCTTGTTGACGACGATAACAACGGGCAATATTAATCATTCGTATTGGCGGCTTACCTTTAAGTCGCTTCATTTCTCTAACTTGTCCGTTGGAAGTATGAGTGGTCAAAACCATTTTTCCCATTTGGTCATGCTGAGGTGAGTCTACAAAAAATGTCTCCCATTCGTCGCGAGCCGGATGGTTTGGTGGCATATTAAGTGATTCAAACACATAATAGTCCCAGTCAACTTCTGGATAACGAACTCTAGTAAAGCCAATTTTTTCAAAGATGTGGGTAATTTCTTTTATTGCTTGAGAAACAGGATGCACGTGACCAATATTAGGTTTTATTCCAGGTATGGTTAGATCAATTTTGTTAGCTGGAGTTTTGTTGGTGTTTTTACCTAGTAATTCTAGTTGATGCTCTAAATTTTGCTTGAGCTCATTTAATAGCTTACCAGCTAAGGGTCTCATCTCATTAGGGATATTTTTTAAACCCTTCATCAAATCGTTAGTTAAGCCTTTTTTACCTAAATATTTATTGTGTAAGTTTTTAGTATCAGTTTTAGACTCAATATCAAATTGTCGCTTGAGTTCATCAATGGCTTTCTTTAGCTGAGGTAGTGATTGAGTTTTTTTTTGATTAGTCACTTTTTTGATTTAGATTTAGTCTACTTCTTTATCTTTATTATTTCTTTTGTACTTACTTATTTACTTATAAACTAAAAACTCCCCGTTTGGGGAGTTAGTTTTTTTATCCAAAAACTCTCCCCTTTAGCAGTGGCTAAAAAAGAAAAAGCTTGTTGAGATAATCTTAATTGTCATTATTTTGATCTTATTTTCCTAAACCACTTTTGTCAACGATAGCTTTAAATGCGGTGGGATTATTTACGGCTAACTCAGCCAACATTTTGCGATTTACTTTGATGTTAGATTTATTTAAAGCAGCGATGAAGTGAGAGTACTTGAAGCTTTCATCAATTTGTCTGACTCCAGCATTAATTCTTATGATCCAAAGTTTTCTAAAGTTTCTCTTTCGTAGCTTACGGCCAATATAGGAATATTGATCAGCGTGAAGCAAAGCTTCTGTAGCTCTTTTAATCAGACGATTATATGTTCCTCGATAACCTTTAGTAAGTTTGAGGACTTTTTTGTGACGACGACGACGAGTGAATCCAGTTTTTGTTCTTGGCATAATTTAAATTCCTTTTAGGCGATACCTAACATTTGCTTAACCTTTTTAGAGTACTTGCCAGTAACTTCGGTGAGTAATCTATATTTACGAATAGTTTTTTTACTTTTCTTTCTGCGCAGATGTCGAGAATTTTGACGACGACGCATTACTTTGCCGGTACCAGTAATTTTAAACCTGGCGGCGGCGCTTTTTCTTGTTTTCTGTTTGTATTTTTTCATGCTTGCTTTCCTTTTGGTCTTAACTGCATCATCACTTTTGTGCCGATTGACTTAGGTGCGATTTCGACTTCGGCTAACTCTTGAGTTTCCTCAATAATTCGTTCAAAGTTTTTAAATCCGAACTCTTTTTTAGTTCGTTGTCTACCTCGACGAAAGTCTACTTCTACTCTGACCTTGTCTCCATCTTCTAGGAATCTTTCGACTCTTCTTAGTCTAGTTTGAAAGTCACCCTCGTCAATAAATGGTGTGAGTCTGACTCCCTTAATTTCTTGTTGCCGAGCGCTTTTTCTTTGCTCTGCTCTTTTTTGTTGTAACCAATATTTATGTTTAGAAAGCTCAATTATTTTAACTACTGGAGGTTTTGAATTGCCAGTGATTAAGATCAGGTCTTTGTTTTGCTGTTTAGCCTCAGTCAAGGCTTCATCAGCTGACATGACGCCAACTTGACTTCCTTGATGGTCGATTACTCTTACCTCAGGGAATCGAATTGCTCTATTAACAACAATTCTGTCTTTCTTTTTGTATTTGCTGTATTTGCGTCTGCCCACTCTGGTTTTGTTTACTTTCTGATTATAAATATTTTATACAGTAAGGCATGCATTATACCAGGAGTTTTTTGATTGTGAAACTGGAAATAGTCGGTTATAATATTGACTCTTTTAATATTGAAAGATTTAGAACTCGTAGCTCAGCTGGTTAGAGCGCTACGTTGACATCGTAGAGGTCAGTGGTTCGAGTCCACTCGAGTTCACCAAGTTTTTTTAAGATCCACTATAAGCTGTACTTCGCTCATGATGCATCATGTCAAAAACGGTTTTGCTTTGCTCTGCTCCCCCACCACTAATTGGCATTCCGCCCTTTATTTTGCGACTCTTCATTCGTTGCTGCTTAGATTTTTGAGCTCTCATCCAGGTGCGAGCGCTTTTAACTTTTTGAGTCAAAAGGATGATGAAAGATTTTAGTTTTTGGAAATATGATTTAAGCCCTGTTCCAGAAATACCTTGAGTAGTAATGCCTTGAGTAGTTTGAATATCAACTTCTTTATAGAATTTACCAATTTCTTTGGCTAAAATTTTGAGTTCTTTTCTGACTTCTTCTAATTCTTTTTTAGTTCGCTCTTTACTGGCGCTAAAAATATCTTTTTGATCCACTGGATTTACTTGATCATGAAGTTTTTTATGTAGTTCAGCTTTTTTTTGTTCTTTTTTAAGTTCAGCTTGTTTTTTTTCAAGTTCTTCAGGGCTATTTTCTTGAGGAATTTGCCCGCCTGTCCTAGCTAAAGCTTCACCAAATAAATCATTTTTTTCATCCTGAGGTTTTTTACCAGCAAAAGTACTCTTTTCGGACTCAGCTAATGCTCGAGCAAAAGGATTTGCAGTGCTCTTAGATTGTTTCTTAGAGCTCCCTGGTGGAGTTAAACTTCCTGGATTGTTCATTTATGATACGTTATTATAGCATGTAAATATATTATAGGACAACAAGCAATTATTTTAATTTAAGTAGTTGGTCGATTAATTTTCGACGACTAATTTGTTTAGAAAAATGTTCTAGATAATGAGGATCTTTTTCGATTTGTTGTTTCATTTTTTTGTCTTTAATTTTATCTAGTTCTGCTTTTTTATCCTTATCAGTTACTTCAATCTTCTCAGTCGTCTCAATTTCTCTAAGAATAAGCTCTAATTGAAGCTGTCCTAGTGTTTGCGCAGCTATTTGAGATGACATGTCTTCAAATTTTTGACCTCTTCTAGCTAGATAATCATCTAAAGATAAGCCCATTTTCTCGAGTTCTTTGGCCATTCGTTGGATTTCACGCTTAGTTTCATCTTTAAGTAATAGTTCTGGAATTTGAGGCTGAATATCTTCAACTAGTATTTTAAATACTTGATGTAGTTTAACTTCTCTCTCCTGAGCAGCAGTTTGTTTTGGAGAAGATTTTTTAGTTTCTTTCTTTTTGTCTTTTGTTTTATGACCCAGGTCACCTTCTCTAGCTTCGCTATTCACCTTGTCTTTAGCAGCTGTTTTTTCTTGTTCCTCAAGCTGTTTTAGTGCTGCTTTTAGGCCTTTTTTGACAGATTTCTTATAGTTGCCTACTTTAATCAAAGGTTTCTCAGCAATTTGTATCTCAAGTTCCCAGTCTTTACCCCATTCCATGCTAATTGGATTGATTTGTGGTTGAGTAAGTGGTTGTTTTTTTTCTTTTTCAATTAACTTTTCATATCTGGGAGGAATGAGTGTCTCCAGTACTTTATTTATTAGTCGTTCTTTACCAATTTTTTCTTCAGCAACTTTAAGAGGAGCCTTACCTTTTCTAAAACCTTGGGCTTTAACATTCTTAGCCGAGATCTTAAGCACTCGGTCATATTCTGTTTTAATATCATTCCAAACTAGTTTTAGTTTAAGTTTGGTGTTGTCAGAAACAATATTTGGTTGCTCTGTTTTTTTACTTTTTTTAGTGGTTTTTTTAGCTGGTTCTTTTTTTGTCATAGGCAGGTATTATACAGGATAAATAAAGCAGGTATAATATAACCTCTTGGCACGGTACCAGAGTGGTTAATGGCAAGGTCTGCAAAACCTTCGTTCGCGGGTTCGAATCCCGCCCGTGCCTCAATAAATTTATGTCTTCATTTTTTATTCATACTTTTGGTTGTCAAGCTAATAAATCTGATTCAGAGCGAATTGCTGGCGATTATCAAGCGCGTGGGTTTGTTGAGGCTAAATCTTGGCAAGAGTGTGATGAGTTAGTGATCAACACTTGCGCAGTGCGACAGCGAGCCGAAGACAGAGCTCAGGGATTTTTATATAACGTCACCGAGTATTTTAAAGAGTCATCTAAACCTAAGCCCAAGATTATTATGACTGGCTGCATGGTCCATCATGGGCATCAAAAATTACTAGAAAAATTACCAGCCGTTGATGAGATCTTGCCCATTAATGAAGTTGGCTTTAACCAAGCTGCTATTCGCAAAGATAAAAAACACGCTTGGGTTCCAATTTCTACTGGTTGCAACTCTTTTTGCACCTACTGTATTGTGCCCTACTCTCGAGGGCGGGAGAAATCTCGAAGTAAAGAAGAAATTATGCAAGAGGTCCAAGATTTAGTGGAGCGAGGCTATGAGGAGATTACTTTATTGGGAATGAATGTTAATTCTTGGGGATTAGAAAAAGTAGGAATCGGTTTCCGGAAAATGATGATGGAAAACAAAAATTATAAACGAGCCGACTTACCAGATAATCAGTCACAATATTTAAAACCCCAGGGCACACCTCCTTTTGTGAAATTACTACAAGACCTTTCTGAATTTAAGCAGATTAAGATGATTAGATTTATGAGCAGCAATCCTTGGGATTTTCATGATGAGTTAATCGAGGAAATTGGTCGTAACAAGAAGATTGATCGTTATGTCCACTTACCTATTCAATCTGGTAGCAATGCGGTTCTTTATCGGATGAACAGGGGTTATACCCGCGAGAGATACATTGAGGTGGTGGAGAAACTTAAACAAGTAGATTCTGAGATTGTGATTGGCACCGATATTGTGGTTGGCTTCGCCGGAGAAACAGAGGCAGAATTTCAAGAAACTGTGGATTTGGCTAAACAAATGAACTGGAAAGTGGGTTTTGTGGCCATCTACTCTCCTCGTCCTGGCACCGCTGGTTGGAAAATTTATCCTGATAACATTCCTCATCATGTCAAAAAAAAGCGCTGGGAAATTTTAGATCAAATAATTAATAAAGATAATTTAAAAGAAAGACCAAAGGTAATCTGATAATATTTTCAATCGTTGGCTCGACCGCAGTGGGCAAAACTTCATTTACTTTGGAGTTAGCTGAGGAAATTTTAAAAAATAAAAATTACTCAGGCATTGATTTGATTTCAGCCGATTCAAGACAAATTTATCAAGGTTTAGAAATAATTTCAGGTGTAGATGTTCCCGCTGATTTTAGTTTGAGTCAAAATCAAAAATTAACTTATCCATTTTTTACTAAAGGTAAAGTTAACTTGCATGGAGTTTCCATTATTTCTCCAGACTTAGAATGGTCACTCACTCACTTTCAAGATTTAGCTTGGGAAGTTATGAAATTAGCTAAGCAAGAAAATCGATTAATCATGATTGTGGGTGGAACAGGTTTATATCATGATCAATTGCTAAATTTAGATGCTACTTTAAGAGTTAAGCCCGATGATGAGGTGAGGAAAAAAGCTGAGCAGATGGATTTGGAAGATTTACAGAGTTGGGCGCAGGAAGTTAATCCAACGCGTTTCTCTAAAATGAATAACTCAGATCTCAATAACCCCAGAAGACTGATTAGATTAATTGAGATCGGATTGGCTACAACTCAGCAGAAAAATAACCATTCAGTCCTAAATTTAGAGCAGATCTATATTGGATTAAATCAAGAGTTAGCTAAAATTGAACAAAAAATAAAACAACGAGTTCAAGAAAGATTTTTAGCAGAAGCTGTGGGTGAGGTAAAAAAACTTCAAGAAAAATATGATGATTGGTCACTACCGGCATTCAGTGCTTTAGGAGTAAGTGAAATTAGCCAATATTTAAATAGTTTTTTTACCAAAGAAGAGTGTTTATCTCAATGGACATTACATGAGCTGCAGTATGCCAGGCGTCAGCTAACGTGGTGGAAGCATCGAGACGTGGTTTGGTTTGAGACTAATGAGTCTGGGTGGAAACCACAGGCGTTTACTTATATACTAAATTTATGCTGAAACTTTTCCAAAATGAAAAAAATACTTCAATCTCTCCATCAATAGTTATTTTTACTATTTTTTTTCTATTATTTTTATATTTTCTTTATCAAATTAGTAATATTTTAGTATTGTTTTTCTTGGGTTTTATTGTCATGGTGGCTTTAAACCCCTTTGTTTATAAGCTGGAGGCGAAATTAAAGTTCCCTCGATTTTTAGCTATAATTACGACTTATATTTTAGTGTTTGTGGGTATTTCAACTATAATAGGATTGTTGGTTCCTCCCCTGGCTAGAGAGCTATATCAATTTGTGAGAGTATTTAACTTACCTTGGTTGCAAGAAGAAATCGTTAATTTTAGTTTTAACTTAACTGAGTTAAGTGGCATTATTGATCAGTTAGGTAACTCAGTTAATACTATTTATTCAATTATTATTTCTACTTTTTCAAGTATATTTACATTTACAACCGTGTTGGTAATTTCACTTTTTTTGATGATAGATCGCAAACGAATTCATTTAAGAGTTGCTTGGTTTACTAAGAATAAGCAGCATCTTAAAAATGCCAAGGAGTTTATTGATTCTTTGGAGTATCAATTGGGTGGTTGGGTGCGAGGGCAATTGATTCTAATGTTGGTAATCGGGTTAGTTACATACATAGGCTTAAGCTTACTTTCAGTTCCCTACGCAGCTCCACTGGCACTATTGGCTGCTTTTCTAGAAATATTGCCTAATTTAGGTCCAACTCTATCTGCTGTTCCTTCAATTATTATTGCCATAATTACTGGAGGCCCAGCAATGGGATTAGTAGTATTGGTTTTTTATATTTTAGTTCAGCAATTAGAGAATAACTTATTAGTGCCCAAAGTGATGAAGGATAATGTTGATGTGAGTCCACTTATCTCAATTATGAGTATCTTGATTGGTTTGGAAATAGCTGGGGTGATTGGAGCCTTGTTAGCTATTCCAGTTTATATTGTGATTCGGTCAATTTATTCAACCTGGTTTAAAGACCTAATTCTTTCTTAATTTTTTAAAAGTGTGTTACACTTGGGGTGAGCAACCGGACAATGGCCTCATCTGTGCCTGCACTTGATGGGGAGGAAAGTCCGGACAGCTGAACAAAAGGTGAGCACAGAGCCTCAGTGACGATCCGAGTGGCGTCGGGTGAAACGATCAAGCTTCTGGGTATTCTCCGCCTTGGCGGAGGAAGGCATTCCTCACTTGCTGCGACTGGCGATCTTCACCTCAATGGAGTTGTTCCCTATCATGGTGATAATGTCCCAGGCTTAGATAGATCATTGTCTAAAACAGAATCCGGCTTACAGGTTGCTCAAATTTGTGGGTATAATGAATGAATATAGATAAAAGGAAGTAACTATGTCACAACTTTATGCGTCGCTTTCTGTCCTAGCAACAGAAACTCTAACAGGAATTTCAGTTTTCCTACCTAGATTAGCTGCTGCTATTTTAATTTTAATAATTGGAGCTGGTGTTGCTAAGGGATTGAAGAAGTTAGTCGTTAAGTTATTAGAAACATTAAAGGTTTCTAGTTGGGTTAAAAACACTCCAGTAGAGCATTTCTTTAAAAACGCTGAGTTTGGTGAAAAAATAGAAGGTGTTTTAGGAAGTATTGTTTATTGGATTTTAATGTTGGTGGTAATTCACTCCACAGTTTCAGTTTTAGGTTTGTCTTCTCTAACTCATGTATTGGATAGAGTGCTGACTTATGTGCCACGAATAATTTCATCTATTTTAGTGCTTTTCTTTGGTCTTCTCATAGCTGGAGTAGTTGAGAGTTTAGTTAAAGGTTCAATTATGAGTGTGGATGGGAAAAGCGCCAGGCTTTTAGGTAAGGTTTCTAGCTACTTAGTATTAATCATTGTAGTCTTGGCTGCTATTAACGAGCTAGGGATCGCCAGTGAGTTTATCATGGTCATGTTTGTCGGTTTCATTGTGATGCTTTCTCTTGGCCTTGGTTTAGCTATTGGCTTAGGTGGACAGCATTTGGTGAAAGATATATTTTCCAAGTGGTATAAGCAAACTTCTAAAGAAGTTAGAAAAAAATAGAGCTTAATCCATGACTAGTTTTGAGGCAATTTTATTGGGTGTAGTGCAAGGGGCAACTGAATTCTTACCGGTTTCTAGTTCTGGTCATTTAGTGTTAGCTCAAGACTTATTGGGTTGGAGCCAGCCAGATTTAACTTTTGATGTTTGGCTACACTTCTCCACTCTCTTAGCAGTAATTGTTTTTTTCTGGAGAGATTTACTTTCATTAACAAAAAAAGAAATACTGGTGATTGTGGCAGCTTCTATTCCGGCAGCTTTAGTGGGTTTGTTTTTTGAAGATGCGATTGGTGGCTTGTTTGGTTCTACTAAAATTGTAG
>Ga0307992_1002281_pt1 | contig 10984 bp, 8 predicted proteins | sample EllFjometagen133_FD_203162 | JGI IMG/M metagenome (GOLD analysis project Ga0307992, IMG submission 203162) | Marine microbial communities from Ellis Fjord, Antarctic Ocean - #133 | ecosystem: Environmental > Aquatic > Marine > Unclassified | place: Southern Ocean | collected 2014-10-08
TTTAAGAGGTGATTTAAGCCTTTATTATACTGATTTGGTAGTTGATAACAAATTAACTTTAACTAAGGCTAATAGTCCTTATGTAATAGATTATTCTACTCAGATTCCAGCTGTATTAATAGTGGAAGTAGAGCCAGGCGTTGTTTTTATGGGAGTAGACAGAACTTCTTATATTAATGTCAAAGGCAATTTGATTTTAAATGGTACAACTGAAGAACCAATTATATTTACCTCAGCTTTGGATATAAATTATGTTCAATTAAATCTTACTAATTTAACAGGTACGAGTACAAAATCAGGAGATTGGTCAAGAATAGAGATTGAAGAAGGTGGTAGTGTTATTGCTGATAATGTTAAGTTTTTATATGGTGGCCATACTTTTACTAAAGGAAATAATTGGGTCTATGGTACTAAATGGATTTCACAGGTTTTACGTAATACTGGTGGTACAGCTAGTTTGAATAATACTGAGTTTAATAATAATTATATTGATGAAATAAATCCTGATTACAATGTGGTTGTTTGGACTGAGGCACCGTTGGGATATAACGCTAGCACTACAATTGAAAATAGTATTTTGGATTCAGGTTATATTGTCACGAATTTTTATGGACAAAATAATGGTCAAACAGTATCTGGAGTTGTAAAAAATAATACTTTAAGAAACTTTACCAATACCGAGTCTCTAATAAAAATAAATAATTCACAAGTAGAATTGGATAATAATATTTTAGAAAACAATTCCAGTGATTATATTGATATGAATAGCTTTACATTGAGTAATGATTTTACTTTAAAGCAAGATCAAAAATATTTGTTTGGTAATATTATAATTCCAGCTGATAAAATTTTAACTATTGAACCTGGGGCTGATATAAAATTAAGCGGTTACATAAAAGTTGACGGCAGTTTACAAGCTAATGGTGAAGTTGGTAATCCAATTAATTTTATACCTAAAGATAATTATTGGAATATAATACTGTTTAGTAATTCTAATTCTAGTTTGTCTTATGTTAATATTACTCGTGGTAATGGTGGTGGAGGATTATTAGCTCCAAATAAGCGTGGTATGGTGACATCTAAGGATTCAGTTATTAGTTTTGATAATGTTAATTTTATGGATGCTCAGCGACCATATAATATGTTGTATTTAGAAAATTCGGATGTGAATATAAAAGATAGTATTATATCTTGGACAGATAATTATACTGGATCAAAAAATATTGATGGTATATGGTTTAAAAGTGGTAATTTACATTTAAATAATACAACTTTTAAAAATATGGATAGAGGAATTGAAATTTTGAGTGGAGGAATAATAACTATGGAGAATGTGGACCTCGGACACTTCCAAAACATATCAGACCTAAACTGGTGGCCGGCGAGTGCTCTCACCATGTAGCATGAAACATATAACAAAACCTTCCTAGCGGAGGGTTTTTTGTTGTACTTGACTTTTTGGAGAAAATAGTGTAATATCCTTCGTATGTATTGTTTGCTCAAACCCATGTTGGGTGAGGGTTTCTCTTGAGGGAGGAAGTTCTATGTGTAGAAATCCGTATGTTTTCATGTTGGAAAAAGGGGCTGAGGTGGAAGTGCCAACGTGGATGTTTGCCACGATGGCCGATGAGCCCGATGCCGAGGGGGGGGTCACCCCGATGATCACGCGCATCAAGAACCTAGGCGGAGGAAAGTTTACCTTCCGGGCCATGGCGGAGCTCTTCCCTGAGGAAACTGACCTCACTGGGATCGTGGGCTTCATACCCCGTTTTGCTCCCGGGGATATGCTCGTGATCAACCGCGTGGGGGTAGGCGGTGACGAGGGTGTTTGCAACGTGCGTTTCTTGCCCAAGACCTAGGGACGTTCGTCCCTCATGCTCGTTCGAGCTAGGTCCTATCCAAGCTCATTCAAGTACAGGAGGAGGGGAGGTGGTCTTCAGCACCCGCTGATGTGTCCACCTCCCGAAAGAAGTTTTATTCCACCTAATTGGTGGTTTTTTTGTACTTGACTTTTTTGGAAGAATGTGGTTAAATAAAAATAGTCGTTTGTTTCTTTTTTGTTTTTTGTCTCAAGAAGGGGGCCTTATGAAGGATTTTTCGATGTTTCGCAGATCGGCAAAGAGGAGGGCTCAGCCGGTTCAGCTGAAGAAGATGAGGCGGAAGCGGATCAAGGGCCCTTCGGGGAAGACTAGGTCTGCCACTTCGCGAGCCAAGGAACTCGCGAAGAAGAACCTCCGTCGGGACGACATGGTCGCGTCCTTTCAGCAGAAGAGGCGGGAGCGTCATCGTCCCCAGCTCTATCTGCAGTGTGCGAAATGCATGCGAAGAGGGGGTGAACACGCGAACTGGTGTTCCCATCGGCGACGCTAGATCCCGCGTCTTCAACAGGAGGACATCGCGAAGGTGGGGGACAAGACATGAAAGTCCTGTTCGCACCACCTATTTTCTTACTAATATTTGGTGAGAAAACAGGAGGATGTGCGAGTGGGATTTTTTATTTATCTAGAGTAGAGACGCACCACGGTGCGTCTCTACTGTTTTTAATTGGTTTTTTTGTTGCTTGAATTAAGTATTAAAAAATGTTAATATATAGATATGAATATTAATAAATAAATATATGAAAAAAGGTTTAATATCCTTAGTTTTGTTGTCTTTATTGTTTGCCCCAGTTTTGACACTGGCTCAGGCTGAAGCCATTTCAGCTGAGATCGAGGAGGAGGAAAAAATTATTGAGCCAATCATTACGGCTGAAGATTTTGTTCGTACTGGTAAAAAACTTATTTTAGATTCTGCTAATTCTATTCCAAAAAAAGACAGTGAGGAAGCAGTTTATTATTCTTGGCAGTTTGGGGATGAGTTTTTTGATTCTGGTGAGCAAGTTGTTCATCAATACAATAAAGTAGGTACTTATATTGTTACTCTAATTATGCGTCAGGGTGATGAAGAAGAAAAAGTTGAGAAAGAAATTTTTGTGTTTGATCGCAAAGCTTTACTTATTACAGACAAATCAAAAGAAGAGGAATTAACTCTGATTGATGAGCAGGCCAAAGAGAATGGAGTTGGTTTGAAAACTTTATCATTATTAACAGAGGATGGTGGTTTTTTGGCAGAAGACAAACTTTTGCAACAAATCAATGAGTTGGTTGATTATATAAATGATTCTGATTTATTGATTTTTTATAGTAGGTCTGCTACTGGTTTACAAATATTTAGTCGTTATGTGCAGGATCTAAATGCCGAGAATAAAAAAATAGTGGCTAATAAATTTATTACGGTTCTTACTGATACTAGTATGGATGTTACGGCTAATTTTGTTTATCAAGCTTTTAAGATTGTTCAGTCAGAGTCTATATTACTTAGTCGCCCAGAGGCTTTTGGACCACTTTTTTCAGAAAAAGATTATAAAGGATTGCCTGAAATTTTACATAGTCGTGGTGTGGAATATAGAATTATAGATGAGAGAGAGGAAAAGAATCCAATTTTTATTTTTTCACATTTAAGTACCTGGCTTTTGAGTCATGGTGCAACACCGAGTACTATATATTTAATTTTGATGATTCCTTTTCTTAGTTTTTTTGTAATATTTTTTAGACAAGTCGTGGGTCTAAGTACATTTGGTGTATATACACCGGTTATGATTGTAGCTTCTTTTTTTATACTTGGAATTACTCTTGGTCTTATTACTTTTCTTTTTGCAGTAGTTACTAGTTATCTTGTAAAATATATTATTAATAAGTTTGATTTGTTGTATTTACCAAAGGTTGGATTGAATTTGAGTTTTGTATCCCTTTCATTTTTATTAGTAATAGCGGTGGCGATTTTACTTGATTTTAATGTTTCATTGTCTTTGGCAATATTTCCCATGCTTGTCATGTCTAATGTAGCAGAGAAATTCATGGCAGCTCAGACCGAGGAAGGTTTTCGTGGAGCTTTATTTAGTGTGATTGAGACGTTGATAGTAGTGGTGTTGTCTTATTATATAATAGTTTGGAATTACTTTAATAATTTTGTAATGTCTTGGCCAGAATTAGTTTTATTACCAATGATTTTGACACTGCTTTTGGCAAAGTTTAGTGGTTTACGTCTTAGTGAGTATTTACGTTTCAGAAGTTTATTTTCTGAACATGCAGAGGAGTAGCTCACTTGATCGCCCAATCACCTTATCACTTAATCATTTTTCATTAGATATTTTTAGTACTAAAAATAATTAATTGAACTAATGGTTAGGTTATAGGATGATAAAGTTATATAGTTATGAAAAAGTTATCATTTTTTGAAAAAGCTAGTGGTATATTGGGAATGAATGCCCGTAATCTTTTGTATGTGGGGAGATATAATACCAAGGCAAGCAAAAAGTTTGCTGATGATAAAATATTTACAAAAAATTATCTAAATTCTCGCGGAGTAGGTGTGGCAAAGATTTATAATATAATAAAAAATCATAAAGAGCTGAGAACTTTTGACCCAAAAGGTTTACCTGATAGTTTTGTAATAAAACCTAATCGTGGTTTTGGTGGTGAAGGTATAATAGTGATTGGTTCAAAAAAAGGTAATAAGTTTTTTGATGTAAATGGTAAGGAATATACTTGGCGTGATTTGTATCGTCAGCTTATTGCAATTTTGGATGGTAAGTATGCTATATCTGGATTGTCTGATCAAGTTATTATAGAAGAGATGTTGATAATGCATGATGATTTTAAGTATTTTACTTCGGCAGGTTTACCAGATGCGCGTATTATTGTTTTTAACTATGTACCTATTATTGCCATGTTGCGTTTGCCGACAGAAGAATCTGGAGGTAAGGCCAATTTACATATGGGTGCTATAGGGGTTGGGATAGATATTGCTACTGGTCGGGCTACATATGCTGTCCAGCGCAATAAATTTATTCATCGTTTGCCAAATGGTGAAAAAATACGTGATATTCAAGTTCCAAGTTGGAACGAGGTTTTACTTACTGCAGCCAAGGCTCAGCATGCTAGTCAGATTGGTTTTTTGGCAGTTGATATTGTGATTACTACGACAGGTGTAAAGATTTTGGAACTTAATGCTAGAGCAGGGCTTTCAGTGCAAATTGCAAATCAGATTCCGTTAAAGGCTAGACTAAAAAAGGTATCAGATTTGAAAGTGCCCAGTCCAGAAAAAGGAGTAGAAGTCAGCAAAACTTTGTTTAGTTCTAATTTGCCAGATGAAAAAAAAGATGAAAAAAAAGAAGACAAGCCAGTTATAGGGCTTTTTGAGTATATTAATGTTTTGAGTACTAAGCACAAAAATTTACTTGCCAAAATTGATCCACATGCAGAAGATTCCTATTTAGACGATCGATTTGATAGTATAAAAGGCAAGGCTGGTTTTGTGGATATAAAAATGAAAGATAGGAGAATCACCTTGCCATTGAAGTTTAAAGATTTGCAATCAGAAAAAGCTGATCTCATAATTGCTGGACGGCATTTGACTGATTTTGTTATTGATTTGAATCTTAAACAACCTCCAAAATTAAAAACAACTAGTAAAAAAACAGGTGAAGGTGTGGATGAAAAAATGATTCAAAATATTGATAAGAAAATTTTTGAAATAGAAAGTAAAATTAATACGATTGGAGCATTGCGTCCCACTAATTTAGATCAGGAAAAAGTAAATTTTTTAGCAAATCCTACCAAATCACCAGTATTTTTTTATAAAAAACCAGTTGGTACTATTGAACAGTATAAACGTGAATTAAAATCATTACCACGAGAGTTTGATCATCCTCTGGCAAAAATTTATTTGAAAAAAATTGATGAAGTTAGAGGTAAATTGGAATTACTAGAAGCAGTTGATTCATCCAGGTTTCAAGCTATTTCTGAGCGTCTTTATGGTAAGGCTGATAAATTGCTTTATGATAAGGCAGTTCGTTATATTCACGAAAATCCTATTGAAGCAGATGAAAGTAAGATTTTGAATACAAAAATAATTATAAAGCGACTAGAACAATTTTTAAAAGATAAAAAATTATCAAAATGGAAATTAGTCTTACGCGAAGATGCCACTGCCGATATTGCAGTTAATAAGAATGGTACTATATTTTTGCGTGATGGGGCAGAATTTAGTGAAAATAGATTAAAAGCCATTATTGTTCATGAGATCGAGACTCATGTCTATAGATTAGAAAATGGACGAGGACAAAAATATAAAATTTTTGAAAAGGGAACTGCCGGATATTTGAATACTGAAGAAGGTTTGGCAATTTATAATCAAAAACAGCTAAACATTCCTTTGGGTGAAAAAGATATTTGGCCAGCTTTGCGCGTTATCTGTGCATACCTCGCAGATGAGATGAATTTTGTGGATTTGTTTCACTATATGAAAGAACACTATAATCTAGATGATGAATCAGCCTGGAAGACATGTGTGAAAGCAAAGAGAGGTTTATCAGACACTTCACAAAAACAAGCTTTTACTAGGGATGTAATTTACTTCCGTGGATTTTTAGCTGTGTCAGAGTACTTGAAGCAGAATCCAGAAGAAGGATTGCACAATTTATATATTGGAAAATTAGCAATAGGTGATTTACAATTTTTAGGTGATTTGAAAGATTATAAAGTAAAATATATGCCAGAAGAGATAATGACTGAGTAGAATGAGTATGTGACATTTAAATTATTATGTTATAATGAAGACAATTATTATTTTGTTTATACTATGAAAAATAAAATACACAAAAAAGCTTACGTGGTAGCAGTAGATATGGGTTATGGTCATCAGCGAGCTGCCCATCCGTTACAGGATATTGCTACGTGTCCAGAATTTATGGGTGGAGAGTGTCATGTGATTAATGCCAATCGTTATGCTGGGGTTCCTCGTTCTGACATAATGAAATGGGAGGGTGGTAGAAAAGTTTACGAAAAAATTTCCCGTATGAAACATCTGCCAATTGTAGGTGAATGGATTTTTGGTTTGCTCAATTATATGCAGAGGATTGATGAGTTTTATCCTCGTCGTGATTTATCAAAATCAACTTTGCAACTTAGGCAAATTTATAAATGGATAAAGAAAGGTTGGGGACGAGATTTGATTGAAAAATTAAATAAAGATCCAAAACCGATGATTACTACTTTTTTTACGCCGGCTTTTTTTGCTGAAGAACATGGGTTTAAGGATGAGATATATTGTATTTGTACAGATACAGATATTAGTCGTGCTTGGGCACCATTGAAACCGTCAGAAAGCAGAATTAAATATTTAGCACCAAATCGACGTGTCAAAGAGAGGTTAGAATTGTATGGTGTAAAATCAGAAAATATATTTATAACAGGCTTTCCTTTACCAAAAGAAAATATTGGTGGCAAGAGTTTGAAAATTTTAAAACAGAGTATTGGTGCTAGAATTATTAATTTAGATCCAGAAATGAGGTATCGTAAAAAATACAGTAAGACTGTCGAAGAATTTATTGGCAAAGAATATTGTGATAAGGGTTGTGTGGCGGGTCATCCTCTCACAATTACATTTGCTGTTGGTGGGGCTGGCGCACAACGAGAATTGGGTGTGGAAATTTTAACAAGCCTGCGAGATTATATTGATAAAGGTAAAATCAGATTAAATCTTGTTGCGGGTACTCACAATGATGTTTATCTTTATTATCAAAAACATATAAAAAAATTAGGGTTAGCAAAAAAACAAAATGGTAACGTAAATATTCTATATGCCGACAGTAAGATGGAATATTTTGAAAATTTTAATAAAGTTTTATTAACGACTGATATTTTGTGGACCAAACCAAGTGAATTGTCTTTTTATGCAGGTCTTGGTATGCCGATTATTATGGCGCCACCAATAGGAGCTCAGGAAAAATATAATCGTGATTGGCTTTTGTCTATTGGTGCTGGTTTTGATCAAGAAAATCCAAAATATACCAATGAATGGTTTTTTGATTGGCTCAATTCTGGCTGGCTTGCTGAGGCGGCAATGGAAGGATTTTTAGATGCTCCTCGTAACGGTGCTTATCATGTAGAAGAAGTGGTATTGAAGGGTAAGAGGAGTGAGATTGAGGATTTACATCTTTTGTAAGCAGGTAAGCAGACTAAGCAATAAGCAGATTAAGTATTTTTCTATGGGGAAGATTAAGACTTTTAAGGATATTCTAGCTTGGGAGAAGTCTCATGAACTGGTATTGTTAATCTATAAAATATCAGAAGATTATCCCAAACATGAGTTATTTAGTCTAACTAGTCAAACAAGAAGATCCTCTATATCAGTCCCTGCCAATATTGTTGAGGGATTTAGACGTCAGTCTCTTAAAGATAGTATTAAATTCTATAATACTGCAGACGCGTCATTAGAAGAATTAAAATATCATTTATTATTAGCAAAAGATTTAAAGTACATTAGTTTAGAAAGATATAATTTCATTTTAGAAAAATCAGAAGAAGTTGGTAAACTATTAACTCGTTGGATTCAAAGTCAGCGAAAGTTTCTTACTTAATCTGCCTATTCTGCTTAATTCTTAATCTGCTTAATTATGAACATAAACATACAAGTAAAAGGAATGGACACAACCGATGCTATAAAGCAGTATGTAGATGATAAGGCAAATGATTTACTAACCTATTTTGATAATATCCAAGGTGTAGATGTAATTGTTGGTATGGATTCTCATCATCATAATAAGGGAAAAATTTATTTTGCCGAATTCAATTTACAAGTTCCTGGTAAAAATATTAATATAAAAAAAGAAGCTGTGGATTTGTACAAGGCCATTGATAAGGTAAAAGATCATTTGAAAGTCGAGTTAGAAAAATTAAAAGGCAAGATGAGAGAAGTAGATAAGGAAGAGTTGAGAGATCAGAAAGGATATCAGGAATAATTGTGTCATTGCGAGGAGTCCTTATGAAATAAAGGGCGACGAAGCAATCCCATACATAAGTACATTAAGCTTACCTGATAGGTTTTGAGTGTTGACGTATGGGATTGCTTCGTCATTTGCTACGCATTCCTCGCAATGACAGTTATTTTAATTTAAAAATCCCGCCTTGATAGGCGGGTTTTGAATATAAGGGGGCTGACTGCAAACCGTACCCCCATCGGTTTGCAGTCGGGTTGTGTGCCGACTGCGAAGAGGTATCAGCCGACTTATGCGGTGGAGAGTGGTGTAGTGAACATTCTGTCGAGCTCGGGATCTTTCAAGTCGATGGAATCAACTAGGATGATCTCCGCAGTGTCTGTCTGTGGTGGGTTGAGGGTGCAGCCGACCAATGGAGGCTGAACCTCGTTGTCATAATTGCATAGAGGGCAACAAGTGTCCTCTATGGGGTTGAGCTCGATTCTTTGCCCACATTTGATACAGGTGATTTCAATTTTGTACGACACGCTATCCTCCAACAGGCACTAAGGCCTAGTTTTTTACTTATTTAATTTATCATATTCAGACTGGACAGTCAAGATGTTTTTTGCTATAATAGCCATCGTCTGTAAGTTTAACTAATCAAACCTACACACCTAAATACATAATACCTAAATATCTAAAAAAATATGTCATTTTATACAAAAGTATTCGGTGATCCTAATGTAAAGATTTTGAAAGAAATCCAGCCTTTGGTTGTAAAAATAAATGAGTTAGAAGAGAGTTTTGAAAAATTATCTGAAGAAGAATTAAAAGGTAAAACTAGTGAATTTAAAAAACGTTTGGCAGATGGTGAGACTTTAGATAATTTGCTTCCAGAGGCTTTTGCTGTTGTTCGTGAAGCTTCTAAACGCGTATCAGGTATGCGTCATTATGACGTGCAGTTGATTGGTGGAATTACATTGCATCGTGGACAGATTGCTGAGATGAGAACTGGTGAAGGTAAAACTTTAGTTGCAACCTTGCCAGTTTATCTAAATGCTCTTGAAGGAAAAGGTGTGCATTTGATTACAGTTAATGATTATTTAGCTAAGCGTGATGCTGTTTGGATGGGGCAAATTTATGATTATTTGGGGCTTAGCGTTGGTATAATACAGAATCAGAGAATTAGTTATGTTTATGATTCAGGTGTTAAAGGTGGAGAAGAAGACGGGGAATTAGACAAAGAACGTGATGAAGAAGGTAGTTTTAAAGTTGAAGATGAATTTTTGAGAGCAGCTTCTAGGCAAGATGCTTATCGTTGCGACATAACTTATGGCACAAATAATGAATTTGGTTTTGATTATTTGCGTGATAATATGGTGCAAACCGTTGAAGAAATGGTAATGAGACCAGGAGATGAAATGCACTATACTATTATTGATGAAGTTGATTCTATTTTAATTGACGAAGCCAGAACCCCTCTTATTATTTCAGCTCCAGCTCAACAAGCAACAGAACAGTATTATCAATTTGCTAAACTAGTTAAACAATTAAAAGAGGGAGATTCTTCAGATTCTGAAAATGTGTCAGAGCAAGGAGATTGTAATATAGATGAAAAAATGAAGAAGGTATTAAGAAATTTGAACAATGGCTTAATGTTGAAAATTTATATGTAGAGGGTGGAATTAGATTAGTCCATCATATTGAGCAAGCTTTGAAAGCAGAAGTTTTATTTAAAAAAGATAAAGATTATATAGTAGATAATGGCGAAGTAGTTATTATTGATGAATTTACTGGTCGTCAGATGCCTGGTCGTCGTTATTCTGAAGGTTTGCATCAAGCAATTGAAGCCAAGGAAAATGTTGATATTCAACGTGAGTCTCAGACTTTGGCAACAATTACTTTTCAAAATTTATTTCGAATGTATAAAAAACTTTCTGGTATGACCGGTACGGCTGTAACTGAGTCAGAAGAGTTTATTAAAATTTATAATTTAGAAGTAGTGGCAATTCCAACAAATAGACCAGATGCGAGAGTAGATCAACCAGATAGAATTTACAAAAATGAAAAAGGAAAACAGAAAGCAATAGTTGAAAAAATTAAAGAATGCCAGGCCAAAGGACAACCAATTTTGGTTGGTACAATTTCAGTAGAAAAAAATGAAGAATTGAGTGAATATTTATT
>Ga0307992_1002283_pt1 | contig 10977 bp, 6 predicted proteins | sample EllFjometagen133_FD_203162 | JGI IMG/M metagenome (GOLD analysis project Ga0307992, IMG submission 203162) | Marine microbial communities from Ellis Fjord, Antarctic Ocean - #133 | ecosystem: Environmental > Aquatic > Marine > Unclassified | place: Southern Ocean | collected 2014-10-08
CCCGATTTTCCAATAGCTCTAGGTATTTTCGCCAATATATCTCCCTCTTTTACTTTACTATCTTCACTGGCAATTACATGAGCACTAACGGGAAGGTTATAGGATTTTGATGGGGTTTCTTTTTTATTCCCCGACACAATCCTGAGAGTAGGATTCTTTGTCTTATCTCTTGTTTCAATAATCACTTTCTCCCTGTAACCTGTTTGTTCATCAGACTCTTCCCGATAGGTAACACCTTCAATTAATTGTTGGAAATTTACTTTTCCATGTTCTTCAGAAATTATCAATGCATTATAAGGATCCCAATCACAAAGTAAGTCACCTTTCTTTATACTGTTACCATTCTTAACATAAAGGTTTGAGCCATAAGGGATATTGTGAGTTGACAGAGCAATACCGGTTTCCTTATCCATTATCCGCATTTCTGCCAGACGTCCGATAACTACATTAACTTTTTTACCATCCTCTATTTTCTTCTCTACAGTACGCAATTCTTCAATCTCAACGACTCCGTTAAATTTAGAAATGATACTGGATTCAGCAGTAATACTTGAAGCAGTACCACCAACGTGGAAAGTTCGCAGTGTAAGCTGTGTTCCCGGTTCACCAATAGACTGGGCAGCAATTACACCAACTGCTTCACCTCGTTGCACCATTTGTCCGGTAGAAAGGTTTCTTCCGTAACATTTAGCACAAACCCCTCTACTGGATTCACATGTAAGAACAGAACGAATTTCTACTTCTTCGATTGGTGATTCCTCAATTTTTTGGGCAATCTCTTCAGTAATTTCTTCTCCCGAAGCAATTATCAACTCATTATTCAACGGATTGTAAACGTCATGTACAGTAGTACGGCCCAGGATTCTTTCATAAAGTGTTTCAACAACTTCTTCATTCTTTTTAATTGCGCTTGCAACCAGTCCTCTCAATGATCCACAATCAGGCTGTGAAACCACAACATCCTGTGATACATCAACAAGGCGTCTTGTCAGGTAACCTGCATCGGCAGTTTTCAGGGCAGTATCCGCCAAACCTTTTCTGGCACCATGAGTTGAAATAAAATATTCCAGAACGGAAAGTCCCTCTTTAAAATTAGACAAGATCGGGTTTTCAATAATTTCCGAAGCAGTAGCACCTGATTTTTGTGGTTTAGCCATTAGGCCCCTCATCCCGGAGAGCTGTCTTATCTGTTCTTTTGAACCACGTGCCCCTGAGTCAAGCATCATATACACAGGATTAAATCCCTGCTTATCAGAAGATAATTGTTTCATCAGGGTTTGGGTAAGCTTGGCATTTGTGTGTGTCCAGATGTCAATTATCTGGTTGTAACGTTCATTGTTAGTAATAAATCCCATGTTATAGTTATTCATCACCTCATCTACGTTTTTATAACCTTCTTCCACAAGTTCAAGTTTCCGTTCCGGAACAATTACATCTTTAAGATTAAATGAAAGCCCACCACGAAAAGCCATATTATATCCAAGAGATTTGATATCATCAAGGAAATTCGCAGTAGCTGAAGTTCCGGATTTTTTCAATACTGTACCAATAATTTCTCTAAGTGATTTCTTAGTCAGAAGTTCATTGATAAAACCAACTTCTTTAGGAACAAACTTGTTAAAAACAACTCGCCCTACAGTGGTTTCAATAAGATGATTAACCGGTTTCCCATCAACTATATCATCAACTTTAACCTTAATAATAGCATGGAGATCAATTTTATCCTCATTCAGAGCAATAGTAACCTCTTCCTGAGAATAAAAAATCAAACCTTCCCCCCTGATTTTCAAGGATTTTGTTGATTTTTTTTCTTTGGTAATATAATATAATCCAAGAACCATATCCTGTGAAGGAACCGTGATTGGAGCACCATTAGCCGGGTTAAGTATATTATGTGATGCAAGCATCAGCATTTGAGCTTCAAGAATAGCAGAATTACCAAGAGGCAAATGGACTGCCATCTGATCACCATCAAAGTCAGCATTAAAAGCAGTACAAACCAATGGATGTAACTGAATTGCCTTTCCCTCAATAAGCTTAGGCTGGAATGCCTGTATACCAAGACGGTGAAGAGTCGGAGCCCTGTTTAGCAGGACAGGATGCCCCTTAAGTACACTTTCCAGTATATCCCATACAACGGGGTCTTTCCGGTCAACAATTTTTTTAGCTGACTTAACAGTCTTTACTATACCCCTTTCAATTAATTTCCTAATAATAAAGGGTTTATAAAGCTCAGCTGTCATATCCTTTGGCAACCCACATTCATGAAGTTTAAGTTCCGGTCCAACGACAATAACAGACCTGGCTGAATAATCAACTCTTTTACCAAGCAGATTCTGACGGAATCTTCCTTGCTTTCCTTTTAGGCTATCACTCAGCGATTTAAGCGGTCTGTTTCCATCAGTCTTAACAGCATTTGATTTCCTTGAATTATCAAATAATGAGTCAACTGATTCCTGAAGCATCCGTTTCTCATTACGGAGGATTACTTCGGGAGCTTTTATTTCAATAAGTCGCTTAAGCCTGTTATTTCTGATAATTACACGCCGGTAAAGATCGTTAAGGTCGGATGTGGCAAAACGTCCCCCATCAAGTGGGACAAGTGGTCTGAGTTCAGGAGGAATAACAGGTACTACTTTCACTATCATCCATTCGGGGCGATTTACTTTTTTTGAAGCTCTGAATGCTTCAACAACCTGTAATCGTTTCAGGGCTTCATTTTTCCTTTGCTGCGAAGTTTCTGTATTTGCTTTATGTCTGAGAGAAAATGACATTTCATCAAGATTAAGACGTTCAAGCAAATGAAACAAAGCATCAGCACCCATCCCTGCAATAAACTTATCAGGATCGGTATCCTCAAGATATTGATTCTCCTTTGGAAGGCTTTCCAGAATCTCAAGATATTCCTCTTCAGTAAGGAAATCAAGATATTTAATACCCTCTGCTTCTTTAACTCCCGGATTAATTACTACATATCTTTCATAGTAAATAATAGAATCCAGTTTTTTGGTTGGAAGACCAAGAAGGTAACCCATTTTATTGGGGAGGGACTTGAAGTACCAAATATGAGCAACAGGTACTACCAGGGAGATATGACCAATACGTTCGCGCCGCACTTTCTTTTCAGTAACTTCAACACCACAACGGTCACAAACAATACCCTTGTATCTTATCCTCTTATATTTACCACAATGGCATTCATAATCCTTAACAGGACCAAATATTCGTTCACAGAACAAACCATCTCTTTCAGGTTTATAAGTTCTGTAATTAATTGTTTCGGGTTTCAGCACTTCTCCACACGAACGTTCAAGTATCTCTTCTGGTGAAGACAGAGCAATTGAAATTTTTGTAAAATCACTCTTAACCTTTGTATCTCTACGGAATGGCATATGTAAATAATTAAAATTTCACTAACATAAATAATTAATCAAGACTCATACTAAGTCCAAGTCCTCTCAGTTCATGTAACAGAACATTAAAGGATTCAGGTATTCCCGGTGTAGGCATGGGTTCACCTTTAACAATAGCTTCATATGTTCGTGCCCTTCCAGTAACATCATCCGATTTCACTGTCAGGATTTCCTGAAGTATATGTGATGCTCCGAAAGCCTCAAGAGCCCATACTTCCATTTCACCAAATCGCTGACCTCCGAATTGCGCTTTACCACCAAGAGGTTGCTGTGTAATAAGTGAGTATGGTCCGATAGACCGTGCATGCATTTTGTCGTCAACCATATGTCCAAGTTTGAGCATATAGATAATACCTACAGTAGCGGGCTGGGTAAATCGTTCGCCTGTACCTCCGTCGTACAAATAAGTTGTTCCATAATCAGGAAGGCCGGCTTTTTTGGTATATTCAGATATTTGTTCTAAAGTTGCGCCGTCAAATATTGGTGTTGAGAATTTTAACCCCAGACGTTGTCCTGCCCAACCCAAAACTGTTTCATATATCTGGCCAAGATTCATCCTTGATGGTACTCCCAGTGGGTTAAGTACAATATCCACAGGTGTTCCATCTTCAAGGAAAGGCATATCTTCCTGCCGTACAATTTTGGCAACAATACCTTTATTTCCATGACGTCCGGCCATTTTATCGCCAACCTTTATTTTCCGCTTCCTGGCCAGATAGACCTTAGCCATTTGAATAATACCGGTAGGAAGTTCATCCCCTATAGAAATATTGTATTTCTCTCTCCGATGGATAGCTTCTGTCTCTTTATGCTTTGTAAGATAATTATGGACAAGAAGTTTAATAGTTTCATTTTTCTTCTTATCGGTAGTCCATTTACTCAGGCTAACATTGAGATAATTAATTTCCTGTAGTTGTTTAAGAGTAAACTTTGTACCCTTAGGAATAAGATCAACATTCAGGTTATCTTTAACCCCCTGAGAAGTTTTCCCATTTACAAGGATAAAAATTTTATCAACCAGTTTGGTATCTAATTCTTCTATTTCCTTTTGTAACTCGGCTTCTATCTTATCCAGTATTGGTTTTTCTGCAATTTTCGATCTTCTGTCCTTAACCGGACGTGAGAAAAGGTTTTTCTTAACTACCACTCCGTCGAGTGATGGTCCGGCTTTCAAAGAGGCATCTTTAACATCACCAGCTTTATCGCCGAAAATGGCACGAAGCAGTTTCTCTTCCGGAGAGGGATCGGATTCACCTTTTGGTGTAATTTTTCCAATAAGGATATCTCCGGGTTTAATATGGGCACCAATACGAATCAACCCATGTTCATCCAGATCTTTAGTTGCCTCTTCACTAACATTAGGAATATCTGATGTAAGTTCTTCAAGACCTCTTTTTGTATCTCTTACTTCAAGAGAATGTTCTTCTATATGTATTGATGTAAAGATATCATCACGTACTACACGATCAGATATCACGATAGCATCCTCGAAATTATATCCTTTCCAGGGCATGAACGCCACTTTCAAATTTCTACCAAGTGCAAGTTCTCCATTTTCTGTACCAAAACCCTCTGTAAGAACCTGTCCTTTCTTAACCTTTTCACCTTTTGAAACAATTGGGGTAAGATTAATACAAGTATTCTGGTTTGTTTTTTTATACTTTGGAAGAACATATTTTTTTACATCATCATCGAAGCTAATAAACTTCTCAACATCACTTCGGATATAGCGTACCACAATTTCGTTGGCATCAACATACTCAACAACACCGTCACTTTCCGCGACAATTAATATTCTTGAATCCTGAATCATTGTTTTTTCCAGGCCTGTACCAATAATAGGTGCTTCAGGATTAATAAGAGGCACTGCCTGTCTCATCATATTAGAACCCATCAGAGCTCTGTTTGCATCGTCATTCTCAAGAAATGGGATCAGGGAAGCAGCAATTGAAGCAATCTGATTTGGAGCAACATCCATTAAGTCAACATTGTTTGCTTCCTCATGCGGAAAATCACCTTCGTAGCGCGCCTTAACCTTGGGGTTAATAAATTCACCATTCTCGTTTATAGGTGCATTTGCCTGAGCAATTACCTTCTTTTCTTCTTCCTCAGCACTCAGATAAACCACACCATCATCATTAAAATCCACCTTCCCATCCTTAACATTTCTATAAGGTGTTTCAATAAAACCAAGTTTATTGATCTTGGCATAAACACACAGTGATGATATCAGTCCAATATTTGGTCCTTCGGGTGTTTCAATAGGGCAAAGTCTACCATAGTGTGTATAGTGCACATCACGAACCTCGAATCCAGCTCTTTCCCGTGATAAACCACCTGGTCCAAGTGCTGACATTCTTCGTTTATGGGTCATTTCAGCCAGCGGATTAGTCTGATCCATAAATTGGGACAACTGGTTTGTTCCGAAAAAGGAATTAATAACTGAAGAGAGAGTCTTCGAATTAATCAGGTCAACAGGAGTAAAAACCTCATTATCACGAACATTCATTCTTTCACGAATGGTTCTTGCCATACGGGCTAAACCTACACCAAACTGATTATGAAGTTGTTCGCCTACTGTTCTTACTCTACGATTACTTAAATGGTCAATATCATCAACATCGGTTTTTGAGTTTATAAGTTCTATCAGATACTTAATAATCTTAATAATATCTTTCATTGTAAGGACCCTGGTATCCATAGGGATATCAAGACCCAGTTTCCTGTTTATTCTAAATCTTCCGACGTCTCCCAGATCGTAACGTTTTTCTGAGAAAAACAGATTTTCGATCACTTCGCGGGCAGTTCCTTCATCAGGTGGTTCAGAATTACGTAATTGACGGTAAATATGAACAACAGCTTCTTTCTCCGAGTTGCATGGATCTTTCTGTAGAGTATTAAAAATAATCTCAAAATCAGAGATATTTTTATCTATATTATGAAGCAGGATTGTTTTTGACCCGGAATTTACAATATCTTCAATATGTGCTTCTTCCAAAACTGTTTCCCTGTCAATTATCACTTCATTTCGTTCAATTGACACTACTTCACCAGTATCTTCATCAACAAAATCTTCAACCCATGATTTCAGTACTCGTGCAGCAAGTTTTCTTCCAACAAGTTTTTTCAGAGCTGTTTTAGAAACCTTAAATTCTTCAGCAAGATCAAATATTTCAAGTATATCTTTATCGGTCTCGTATCCAATAGCACGTAATAATGTTGTAACCGGCAATTTCTTTTTCCGATCGATGTAAGCATACATCACATTATTAATATCGGTTGCAAATTCTATCCATGAACCTTTGAATGGAATTATCCTGGCCGAATACAATTTTGTACCGTTAGCGTGAGTACTTTGCCCGAAAAAAACTCCAGGTGATCTATGTAGCTGTGACACAATTACTCTTTCTGCCCCATTAACTACAAAGGTTCCTCGTTCAGTCATATAAGGAACAACGCCTAAATAGACCTCCTGTATAACCGTATCAAAATCTTCATGTTCAGGATCGGTACAATACAATTTCAATTTAGCCTTCAACGGAACACTATAAGTTAAACCTCTTTCCAGACATTCATCAATAGTGTAACGTGGAGGATCAATGGTATAATCAAGAAATTCCAGAACAAAATTATTCCTTGTATCAGTGATTGGGTAGTTTTCACTAAAGACTTTATATAGCCCTTCATTTTTCCTTTGTTCCTGAATAGTATTCAGTTGAAAAAAATTCCGGAATGATTTCAACTGAATATCCAGAAAATCAGGATAATCCATTTGTTCAGAAATGGAAGCAAAACTAATTCTTTCGTTTGTTTTTGAGGACATCTTAAAAAAATTATGTTGACGTAATATATATATATAATGACGAAAAGGTCTAGAGTCCTTAACCGGATTCCAAACCTGAGAAACCTAATAATATAAAGTGATAGTTTCTATTTAACTTCAACTTCTGCTCCTGCTTCTTCTAATTGATTTTTAATAGATTCCGCTTCGTCTTTAGTTACACCTTCCTTAACAGGTTTTGGTGCTGAGTCAACCAGACCTTTAGCTTCTTTAAGTCCTAATCCGGTAAGTTCCTTAACCAGTTTTACTACCTGAAGTTTTGTTCCACCCGGAGCAGTAAGTACAACATTAAATTCAGTCTGTTCTGCAGCTCCGCCTTCTTCACCAGCACCACCGGCTCCTCCGGCAACAGCAACAGCTGCAGCTGCGGGTTCAATTCCGTATTCTTCTTTAAGAACATTTGCCAACTCACTAACTTCTTTTACAGTAAGGTTAACCAATTCTTCTGCTAACTTTTTTACATCTGCCATTTTCTTGTGTTTTTTTTAAGTTTTATTATAATTATTTTTATTATTCTCTATCAGCAAGTGTTTTTACAACACCTGATATAATATTTTTACCTGACTGCAGTGCTGAAATAACATTCTTTGCAGGTGATTGAAGTAATAAAATTACATCAGCAATGAGTTCTTCCTTAGACTTAATGCTAACGAGAGCTTCAAGTTTTTCATCTCCGATATAAAGTCCTTCTTCAACAAAAGCAGCTTTTAGTACAGGCTTATCATGTTTTTTTCTAAACTCATTAATAATTTTCGCCGGAACATTACCGGTATTAGAAAACATGATTGAGGTCGGTTGTTCAAGCAATGGATACAATTCCTGAAAGTCACCTTCAGAATTTTCCAAAGCAATTTTCAATAGTGTGTTTTTAACTACAATCAGCCTAATCTCATTCTCAAAGCATTTCCTACGCAGTGTACTTGTGTCTTCTGCGTTAAGCTCAGAAACGTCAGCAAGATAAAAATGAGAATATTCATTTATCTTCTCTGCCAGATCTTTTATGATTATATTTTTCTCTTCTTTATTCATAGTAACATACACGTCTTTTGTCTCAATTAACTTAATCTTCGTTAAAGGCTTTAGCATCAATCTTTATTGCCGGACTCATTGTACTTGAAAGATATATAGATTTTATATATGTACCTTTCGCAGAAGCCGGTTTCAGCTTCACAACTGTATTGATAAATTCTCTTGCATTTTCAACAATCTTTTGTGGTTCAAATGAAACCTTTCCAATAGATGAATGAACGATACCATATTTATCAACTTTAAAGTCGATTTTCCCTTTTTTTACTTCTAAAACTGCTTTTCCAACGTCTGTAGTAACAGTTCCACTTTTCGGATTAGGCATTAGTCCACGCGGTCCGAGTACTCTTCCCAATGGTCCAACTTTACCCATAACCTGAGGCATAGTGATAATAACATCCACATCTGTCCAGCCACCTTTTATTTTTTCGACATACTCATCGAGTCCTACAAAATCGGCACCGGCATTCTTAGCCTCCTCCTCTTTGTCAGGTGTACATAACACCAGCACACGGGTTTCTTTACCCGTTCCATTAGGAAGGGTTACTACCCCACGAACCATCTGGTTAGATTTTCTTGGGTCAATACCTAATCTGATATCGAGGTCAAGAGTAGCATCAAATTTGGTTGTTGAAATCTCTTTCACCAAATCAGCAGCCTCAATTAACCTATATAGTCTACCTTCTTCAATTTTTTCAAGAGCTACTTTTCTATTTTTAGTATACTTAGTCATTCTAATTGAAGTATTAAATTTTAATTATTTTCCGGGAATGAACCTTTTACGTTAATCCCCATACTACGGGCAGTACCAGCCACTAGTTTCATCGCAGACTCAACAGTAAATGCATTTAAATCAGGCATTTTCTCCTCGGCAATTTTCTTCACCTGCTCCCATGTTACTGTTGCAATCTTAGTTCTGTTCGGCTCAGCTGACCCGGACTTTTTCTTTGATGCTTCAAGTAACTGAACAGCTACCGGTGGAGTTTTTGTTACAAAAGTGAATGATTTATCCGTATATACCGTAATAATAACTGGAATAAGTTTTCCTGCTTTATCCTGCGTTTTGGCGTTAAACTGTTTGCAAAACTCCATTATACTCACACCTTTAGCACCTAAAGCAGGCCCTACCGGAGGTGATGGATTTGCTGCACCGCCACGAATCTGTAACTTAATAATTCCAGAAACTTCTTTTGCCATAATCTGGTTTTGTTTAATAGTTATTGGTAAAATATGTGATAGTTACTCAGGAAGCATTATAATTTTCATAACTATCTATATTAATAATTCTCCAAAGGAGACTTATTCTTTCTCAACCTGCATAAAGCTAAGTTCCAGCGGGGTTTTCCTACCGAAAATCTTAACCATAACTTTCAATTTTTTCTTTTCTTCGTTCACTACTTCAATAATGCCGTTAAACCCATTGAAAGGACCATCAATTACTTTAACCGACTCACCCACAAAATATGGAACTGTATTTTCTTCATCACTTGATGCCAATTCATCAACTTTACCAAGTATCCTGTTCACTTCTGATTCTCTCAAAGGAAGCGGGCTACCTCCTTTTGAACCTCCAAGAAAACCAATCACATTAGGAATACCCCTAAGAACGTGTTCTACTTCACCAACAAGAGCTGCTTCAATAAGAATATACCCGGGAAAAAAGTTTCTCTCTTTGCTTATTTTTTTTCCATTCCTAATCTGATAAACTTTTTCAGTTGGTATTAATATCTGGGCAACAAAATCCTGCAAATTCAATCTGTTCACTTCGCTTTCGATGTACTCCGATACCTTTTTTTCCTTCCCGCCAATTGCTCTCAGCACATACCATTTCATTTCTTTCTTTCCCATAGAACAACTGGTTATTAATAGAACATACCATAAATAAATCCCATGATATTCTCAAAGGAATAATCCATAACAAAAACAATCATAGCTATTATCAGAGATGCGATCATCACAACAACTGAACTACTCTGTAATTCCCCCCAGGTTGGCCATGACACTTTGTGAAGTAGTTCATTATATGCATCATTTAAATACTTTATCACTTTCATAATTCATTTGCATTTGCACGGGTGGAGAGGTTCGAACTCCCGACACCTGGTTTTGGAGACCAGTGCTCTACCAACTGAGCTACACCCGTCTGCCTATTTGATTTACACATTTAAGAGTTATGAACCCAATCGGATCCTTAACCTTAAATGATTAACTTTCAATCAGGTTATTATTTATCTATTCAACAATTTCGATTACCTGGCCGGCTCCAACAGTTCTGCCTCCTTCGCGAATAGCAAAACGTAATCCTTTATCAATTGCAACAGGGTAAATTAAATTCACAGTTATAGTAACATTATCACCAGGCATAACCATTTCCGTACCTTCAGGAAGGGCAATTTCTCCTGTTACATCAAGAGTCCTCAGGTAAAACTGGGGACGATATCTCTGATGAAAAGGAGTATGACGTCCACCTTCATCTTTTTTAAGAACATACACTTCAGCTTTGAAACTTGTATGTGGTTTAATTGCACCGGGTTTTGCCAATATCATTCCGCGCTTAATCTCCTTTTTGTCCACACCACGCAGTAATAATCCAACGTTATCACCTGCTTCACCGCGGTCAAGAATTTTCCTAAACATCTCAACACCTGTACAAACAGTCTTTCTAAGGTCAGCACCAAGACCAACCATTTCAAGTGG
>Ga0307992_1002284_pt1 | contig 10976 bp, 8 predicted proteins | sample EllFjometagen133_FD_203162 | JGI IMG/M metagenome (GOLD analysis project Ga0307992, IMG submission 203162) | Marine microbial communities from Ellis Fjord, Antarctic Ocean - #133 | ecosystem: Environmental > Aquatic > Marine > Unclassified | place: Southern Ocean | collected 2014-10-08
TGAGATTATCTACTTCAAATCTACCTTGGATAATTGTTTTTGCACCTGCTTGTAAGGCTGATTGGGTGCGAGTAGGTAAGCTGAGATATTCGTTGTAGTTGTTGAAACCTAGCTTGGTGGCATTGGGGTAAAGTTGGTTGGCGTAAGATTCAAATTCATGACCAGCATCAAATAAGGCTTGGAGGTTATCGTCTATTGGAGGGAGCTTTGTTTTGTCATACTTTTTTAACCAGAGCCAAGCTGGGTGGCGGAGAAAGAGCATGTAGTTGGATTTAGAGAGGGGCATAATTAATTTTCTCCCGTCCAATCTTTAGCTAACAATTCAGCTTGTTCTAGCACTATTTTGGTAGCTCCTTCCTGTTTGTCCGGAGGATATTTGTACTTCTTCAATAGTCTTTTAATATAAACTCTCAACTTAGCCTGCACGCTTTCTCTGATAGTCCAATCAATCGTTGTGTTTTTGCGCAACATAGCAACCAACTCTTTTGACATAGCTTTTAGTGTTTTGTCTCCAAGTTCTCTTACTGCGCTTTCATTATTTGCTAAAGCATCGTAAAAAGCCACTTCATCCTCGCTTAAACCTAAACTTTTACCCTTACTTCTTTCATCTCGTATCTTTTTAGCCAATTCCAGCAGTTCGGCTATCACTTGAGCCGCTTCAAGAGTTCTATTCTGATACTTACGGATAGTTTCGGCCAACATATCAGCAAAAGACCGAGATTTCACCAGGTTCTTTTTAGTCATGGTCCTTAGCTCATCGTTCAAAAGTTTTTTCAACAATTCTAAAGCTACATTTTTATGTTTCATGTTTTTAACTTCGGCTAAAAATTCTTCAGAAAAAATAGAAATATCTGGGGCTTTAATTCCAGCGGCTGAGTAAATATCGATCACATGATCAGAAGTTACCGCTGAGGAAACTATCTGTTTGATAGCCGCATCGTAATCTTCATCAGTTGGGCCACCGCCTACAGACTCCATCTTCATAATGCCACTTCGCACTATTTGAAAGAAAGAAACTTCATCTCTAATCTTAATTGCCTCATCATGAGGAACTGCTAAGGAAAATGCTTTAGATAGGTTTGAAACAGCTTTAAGGTAACGTTTTTTACCGTCTTTAAGCCCTAATATATAATCTGTAGCCCCTGATATAGTCTGTGTGCGTTCTGCAGGAGTACCGGTGAGAAATTTTTGATAGTTAAAGCCGTGATACATACTCTTAATGACTTCATATTTTTCAAGCATTAAAGAAACCGTTTTTTCTTGTGGTATGGCTGTTTTTTGTCTATCACTACTTGAATAGTAAGAGAGAGCCTCTTTTAATTGTGGCGCAACGCCAATGTAATCCACGATTAAGCCACCAGGCTTGTCTTTATAAACTCTGTTCACTCGAGCGATTGATTGCATTAAACCATGGCCTTGCATCGGTTTGTCTATATACATAGTATGAAGACAGGGAACATCAAAACCAGTCAGCCACATATCCCTTACGATTACTAATTTCATCTCATCATTTGGGTTTTTCATTCTCCCCGCTAATTCGTTTAAGGCGCGCTTGGACCTGAGGTGTCGCTGGAAATTTAGGGGATCGGAGGCTGATCCGGTCATGACCACTTTTATCACACCTTTTTTATCGTCATCATTATGCCAAGCAGGACGAAGTCTAACAATTTCGCTATATAGATCAATAGCAATTCTTCTGCTCATGGTCACTATCATGCCTTTACCTTTAATAGCACTCGATCTATTCTCAAAATGCTTAATTAAGTCTCTAGCTACTAAATTAATTCTCTTCTCTGAGCCAACCATAGCTTCAAGTCTAGCCCATTTGCTTTTAAGTCTTGCTTTTACATCACCTTCTTCTCCCTCAGTTAAATATTCAAACTCTGTATCCACTTTATCTCTCAGCTCCAAGGGCATGTCGATTCTTGCTAATCTAGCTTCATAATAAATTGGCACAGTAGTTTTATCCTCAACGGCTTGCGTCACATCATAAACATCAACATACTCACCAAAAACTGCTCTAGTGTTTCTATCCGTTAATTCAATAGGCGTACCAGTAAAACCAATAAACGAAGCATTAGGGAGAGCATCCCGCATATGACGAGCAAAACCTCTAATAAATTCATACTGACTTCTGTGAGCTTCATCGGCAATAACAACGATATTTTTTCTATCCGAAAGTTGTGGATATTTATTGTGCCCACTCTGAGGAAAAAACTTCTGTATGGTGGTAAATATCACGCCACCGGAAGCTACTCTCAAAAGCTCTGCTAATTCATTTCTGCTATTCGCTTGCTTGGGTGTTTGTCTGAGTAAATCGGAACACCTGGAAAACGTACCGTACAGTTGGTTATCTAGGTCGTTTCTATCAGTCAAAACTACTAAAGTAGGATTGTTTAAAGCTTGGATCACTTTACCTGCATAAAAAGTCATGGTTAAACTCTTACCAGAACCTTGTGTATGCCACACCACTCCAGCTCTTCTGTCTCCTTTTTCCATAGTAGCTTTTAGCGTACTCTCAATAGCTTTATTAGTAGCAAAGTATTGATGATAAGCGGCCGCCTTTTTAATTGTCTTTTCACCATCAGTTTCAAAAACAATAAAGTTGCCAATTAAATCCAAGAGTCTAGATTTTTCAAATATACCTTTAAGCAAAACTTCTAGTTGTGGCACTGCATTAGGGGCCAACTCTTCACCATCAATTGTTCGCCAACGGGTAAACCATTCAATATCAGCACTAATTGTGCCTACCTTTGCCTCTAAACCATCGCTGATAATTGATAGCTCGTTATATGTAAAAAGAGAGGGTATATCTTGTTTATAAGTCTGAATTTGATTAAAAGCACTTTTGACAGTAGCTTTTTTATCACCTGGATTTTTAAGCTCAATCACTACTACAGGCAAACCATTAATGAACACTATTACGTCAGGTCTTCTTTTAATGTTGTTTTCAACAACTGTAAACTGATTAACAGCTAAAAAATCATTTTTATCAGAATTCTTAAAATCAATGAACTTAACCTTATCTCCAGCAACCGAGCCATCCTCTCTCATATACTCAACGTCAACACCATCTCTTAGATATGAGTGAAATATTTTATTGTTCAATACAAGGCTGGGTGTAGCGTTAGTAACTTGGATAACTTTTTTAAAGGCTTCTTCTTTGGCATCTTCTGGAATGCCAGGATTAAATTGATTAATGGCCGAGCGAAGCCTACCTTCTAAAACAATATCTGAATAGCTTTGCCTCTCTGGTCTTTCACCATCTGGAGGAGGGGCAATTTCTGGACCACCAACAATGGTATAACCAAGCTCTTCAAGCCAGTCTAATGTTGCTAGTTCTAAGTCTGTTTCTGTGTATTTTTTCATAGTTTTATTTTATAAAAGATAATTAAGCGCATCTTCTGTTAATTTTATTAGCCACTCTATTTCGTCGTTAGATTTTTTACTACTGTGCTTGATTGCTTCCAATCTGTCTCTGACACTCTCAATAAATTTATGGGCTTTATTGACTACTTTTCTTTTGCTTTTACTATTTAAGTAGAATGAAATTTTAGCTTTACGTATTGAACCTTTTTCGTTTGTATCTATGCCAGATAAATCAATTTCGTTTTTGGGGACAATCGTGCGCAACACTCCATCAATCAATTCAACCAATGAATTAGCTGCTTGACTCTCCCAATCTCTATTCTTTTGTCGAACTACATCATAAGCACCATATCGTTTTTCAACAAGGCTTCTAGAAGAATCTATGCTTATCAATGCTTCATCTAAATCATCTAATACTTTTTTTTCTAAAGCCACCTTACCCTCGTCTGTGATGATTAGGTCATTTCCACTATTTTGCGTATCTCTAAATACGGCCTCTATTAAACCTTTTTCTTGCAAACTACGTAGTACTAAAGCCAATACATTTTTCCCTTCTCTAGAGAGGGTGAAGTTAAAATGTTTCTCTAATTTTCCAATCCCCGAAGATGGCTCGCTAATAATATTTTGTCTCAATACATAATTCTTTTGCACAGAAAGATATTTAAGTACTTTTAACGACAGCTCATATTTTTTTACGATACTCATACTCTCCCACCTACTAACTTTAATAAAATAAAGTTTTTAATTAATGTTACTAACCTTAGGTTTGGCTCTGTGCGTTGGGTCATATTATGCAAATCCTTTGCTAATCACGACATAAATTGCATTAATCTCTTTTTCCACCAATTTCTTATAATCATTAGGATTTTGAAAAACATCGTCTCTTCTTAAATCGTGTCCAGAAAGATTTCTCAATTGGGCAACAATACTAAATGAGGTTTTAATATCATCATTCATTGAACCAGCTAAAATAATGCTCAAGTCTGTAGCGCTGGTAGTTACGTCATTCTCAGATAATCCAAATAATGTTAAAAAATCACTGCATCTCTTAAAAGCTCCAATTGTAGTAGGTGGAACATTTCTACCTCTTCTAGGCACCGTCCAGGAATTTTGAGAGGATAGAGTCTTAAGAAGAGTTTCAAAAATCAACCCACCCTTAAATAAATTCATAAGGTATGGTTCAATCGATGAAAGGCCTTGACTTCTTATTTTTAGAGTTGCATATAAATCTTCAGCTTCAGCAAGATAACTATATAGGGCTGAAACTAAAGACCTATTTTTCTCATCCTTAACAATATTTTCAATCACAAACTGATTTATAAAAGTATCAAAAGATAAGTCCTCTGAAATCCTACTATTAAAGCTGTGTAATGAACGGGTGATTAATTCACTCAATTGTTGAATGATTCTTGTAGCGGGACCCCCTGGTGTCAATTTCCAAAGATTCCCACCAGGGTTACCCAATGCTTCACGAGCTTTATCTTCTGCAGAAACACTAAGAATACTATTCTTACGAATATCTTCCCCTAAAGCTGAATCCATATAAAAAACAGATTTTGAATAATTTCTAATATCGAAAGAAGTCCAAGCTAAAAAATAATAAGGTGTCCCTTTATGTATTGCCGAAAACTTATTACTATCTTCTTTGCTCAATAATTGAAGTAAGTATTCATAACAAATAAAACGTTCGTAAGGCAAATTTGCAATCTCAATAGTGTTTGGTACTCCATATGTTTCGAAAAACAAATCACCTGTTCTAGGATTTTTTACTTCAAGCTGTTGAAATGTAAAGATAGCTTCTTCAAATGTATGGCCTGTTAATTGGCTATAAAGTTTTGTGATATAATTACTCATATTCTTAGCCTTCCACTCATTAATCTTGGCAAAAGAGAATCTCTAATTTTAGATAGTGATTCAGCTTCTTGAGTATTAATAGATATTTGTTCAAACAATGGTTTTATTAATTTAATAAACTCATCGTGAACATCCTTTTTAGGCACTAATACTTTCAATTTTCTAAAAGTGCCCTTACTTATCTCTCTAAACGTACTGCCGGAGGCTTTAGAAATAATTTCGTTTTTTCTTCTAAGTAAATTAAAATAAAGATAATAGTTTTTAAGGTTATTGCAAACAACAGAAATAAAACCCTGATTTGTGGTTATTGGAACTGCACTAATAGCTAATAACCCAACCGTAGCCCTACTAGTCAGCAAAATTGTTCCTTTTGGAAGTAACTTAGCTGAACTGTTTTTTAAGCCCTGTTCATTTATTTTTCTATCTGTATCAAAGATAATAGGTGATTTTAGTGATGTAATATCAGAAGGGGTAGCCCATTTAATATCTCCATTATCCCAATATTCTTTCTTTTTTGTGCTTGGCGTACCCCCTCCAATAGTTTTGCAAACTTCATCAATGTTGGAAACTTTCCAACCTTTAGGTATTTCTTCCAGCTCACTATCCACTATCTCACCACCACTTGACTTATATGGTTTTCCCTCATTATTAGGGAACTCAAAATCTATAAACCAATGCTTAAATAGAGTCTTGCCCATTTCTTCAAGTGCTTGATTCATTTTGTGATTAAGTTCAATTTTGTCATCGAGAGAAGATAGAATAGAAGCAACTTCTTTTTGTCCATCGATTTCTGGAAAGGCAAATAGGGTGTTTTCTAACTTATCAATTTGGACTCTTTGTCTTCCTGAAGAACCAACCATAGACTTAATAGCTATGTTTCTGAGCCTTGGAGAGCGTGCTAAATAATAGATATATTTAGAAACCGTTTTGTTCTGTCTTCTTGCTAATACTATAAACTCAGTAGACCCAAAACCCACCTCATTATTTTCTAAAATATTTACATAAGCGGTTTTTCCATTTTCTAAACAGGGGGTAATTCTCGCTAATAAAGTATCTCTATTAACAAATTTTGCTCCGCCCTTATAAGGTTTAGTAATAAAATTTGTAATTTTTCTTTCGTAAGGTTTAATATCAGCCATTCCCACATATGCAGCTTTTTCTCCTTTGGATAATTTTCTAGTAGGGTTTATCTCTACATAACTATTTAGCTTTGCTAAATTCCAGTTTTGTGGAATTTCACCTATTTCTGTTTGCTTGTAGTTAGTTTGTTGTTTAGTCATTTGCAAATAATCCAATTATTTCTTGGTTGCCAATAAATTTATACTCTAAAAAGTGTTTGTTAAATTCTTTTTTTGCTAACCAGAGAATAAAATTATAAACATACCAAACGACACCGTTCCATTCACCGCGTGGATCAGCTTTGTGGACATAGCCATTTCTAATTTTTTGAATTAGGTTAATGCAGGTTGTTGGACTAATTTTTTTACGTCCTAAATATGAGTATTCATAATCAGTATCGTGTGTATTAAACTCATAAATTTCAACTCCATCAAAATAATTATTCGGATTTGATTTTTTAAACAAACTTATAGCCTTGTAAAAAGGAATAGCTCTATCGGCATATTTAATTTTGAGCTTACTGCTTATGTTTTTAATATAATCAATTTCATTAATTGAGTATCCTCGTTTAAGAAGAATTAATTTTAAAAGGTGTTCACATGTTAAGCCCAAAAGAGCCATAGTTTGAAGATGTAGAGCTCTAGAACGATAGAATGAGTCGGTGTTGTTTGGATCAAAAGCTATTGCCTTGCTTTTAGATTCATCTATTAATCTTTTAATTAAAGCAATGTTTTCTTTTACTAAAAAAATGTATGTTTTTTGTGAGTTAATTTGATAAGTAGTCATATTTTAACCCCCCTCCGCTTTCTTCAAATTCCTTCTAACCTTTTTAATATTCTGCTGATACTCATCAACCTCACCAGTTTCTAGATAACGGTTAACGCGGCCACCACACTTTGAACACAAACCACTCAGCAAAACATCATCTAGGGCATTTAAATAAATCTCATAATCAACAATAGTGGATGTATATGGAGTATTGCACCTGCCACAATAACAGTTCGGAAGAATTTTACTCTGAAAAAATGAGTAATCATCTCCATAGATAATTTGTAAATCTTGCTTTGATATTTCGACTTGCTTTTTATTTGACATTATTTGTATAATACTAGTTAGATAAAAGCTGGAGAGTGAGCGTGATGCCACGACCCAGTTTTTTCTATTTTTTAAGGCAATATTTTAAAACTTTCAATTTGAGAGTAAAGCTTTTTTTTCTTTACTCCCGTATTTGGATGCATATTAAAAAGTTTTCTATCTACGATTTGAATGAGTTTAGATTCATAATCGCTTAACTTGTTTCGTTTGGATTTTTCATATTTTAATCTCAAACCATAAGCTAAAATATCGGCCAGCTGCTCTTCAATATCAAAATTTTTCTTAGTCACAAAAGAAATTTCTGTCAATACATCCTGAACTTGATTAAAGTTAATTTTCAATTTTTCGAAACCATTTGCTAGATAATGACCTGCTATTTTGTGATAATAAAAATCTTTTTCTGCAGTTGCAGATTCAACTACTAAACGACCTTTACAATTTTGGCGAGCAAGCAGTGAAAAAATGAAGTTTTTAATAATCGCATCAGCAGTTTTTTTGTAAAGTGTTTTTTCATTCCAATTTTTAGGCATTTTTTGTTTATCAACAACAACTCCAAAAAGCTGATAGCTGCCATTATTTAAAAATTGAATTAAATCTTTTAAAAAGCTTCGATTTGTAATTTCATTTTTAAGTTTTTTAAAATTACCTTCTTTTCGTCCTATTTCCCTAGAATGAAAAACAATATTCGTTTTATTCCAATATTTAAACTTAATTTGATCTGCTTTTATTTTAAGTTGTTCTCTTGATTGAGCAGTGGCCATAATTCCGCTCAAAATATAAAGCTTTGATTGCGTAGCTTTTGGACTAGCACTCCCTAGTTCGTCAATAAAAAAATTAATTAGTTTCATAATTTAAACCCGACTTTTTTCAAATTCTTTTTAACCTGAATCTCCAACTCTTTAGACTCTTTAAACTGTTGACTTAACTCATTCGTGAGTCTTTTCATTTTTTCTTCAAACACCTCATCATCTTCCATTACAAAATCTGTGCCTACATAGCGTCCTGGAGTAAGCACAAAGCTGTTCTTTTCAATTTCTTCAATCTTTGAAGCTTTGCAAAAACCTTTTATGTCTTTATACCTGCCACTTTTGTTTCGCCAATTGTGATAGATGTCGGCAATTTGCTTTAGTTCTTCTTCTGTAAGCTCCCTATGCCTGCGGTCAATCATTTTACCCAACTTACGAGCATCGATAAAGAGAATCTCATCATGACGATCACGAAATTTATGGTTGTATCTATCTCTTGAAACAATCCATAGAGAGCATGGTATCTGCACTGTATAAAATAATTTATCAGGTGAAGCGATAATGCAATCAACTACCCCAGCTTTTATCAAGTTTTCTCTTATTTTTCCTTCATTAGAAGTATTTGAGGATAAAGCTCCATTGGCCATTACGAACCCAGCAATACCCGAAGGGGATAAGTGGTGAATAAAATGTTGAATCCAAGCGTAGTTGGCGTTACCCGTAGAAGGTGTGCCATATTTCCAGCGAACGTCATCTCTTAATTTTTGACCACCCCAGTCGCTAGAATTAAAGGGAGGATTGGCTAAAATGAAGTCAGCTTTTAGGTCTTTGTGGAGATCATTGTGAAAAGAATCTGCGTGTGTTTTACCAAGATTGCATTCGATACCTCTAATTGCCAAATTCATTTTGCATAAACGCCAGGTAGTTGGATTAGATTCTTGACCATAAATAAAAATATCACCAGTTTTGCCTCCGTGTTCTTCAACAAATTTTTCACTTTGCACAAACATGCCACCAGATCCACAACAAGGGTCAAAAACTCTGCCTTTGTAGGGCTCAATTATTTTTACTAGAAGCTTGACTATTGAAGCCGGAGTGTAAAATTCACCACCACCTCGGCCTTCAGCGCTGGCAAACCTACCAATGAAATATTCATAAACTCTACCTAGAGTGTCTTTGGCTTTTGATTTTTTATCACCAAGATCCAGACTGCTAAAAAGATCAATAATTTCGCCTAATCGCTGTTTGTCTAAATCTCGTCGAGCAAATCTTTTTGGTAATACACCTTTTAGTGAGGGGTTGTTTTTTTCAATGGCTATCATGGCATCATCCACGACTTTGCCTATTTCTGGTTTCTTGGCATTTCGTTTTAGATAGTCCCAACGAGCTTCTTTGGGCACCCAGAAAACATTTCTAGCTAGATATGCATCTCTATCTTCCCATTCGTTTTCATAAGCGTTTAGGTCATTTTTAATAGATCGGCAAGCATCTTCAAAAGAATCAGAAATGTATTTAAGAAAGATTAAACCTAGGACTACATGTTTATATTCGGCTGGGTCCATATTGCTACGAAGTTTATCAGCGGCGGCCCACAATTTTTTTTCAAAGCCAAGATTGGCTGTAGATTTTTTTGCCATAATTTTCTTAATTTTAATATGCGGAAAGCGGTGCACTGCTCGCATTACTTTGTAATGCTCCTAGTATTACTCGGGTGCTTCTTTCCGCTAAAGCGGAATTTACACTCGACGGCAGGATTCTGGTCTCATCCCACTTTGTAATTCATATTTCCTAACTATTGATTTAAAAATCAATAGTTAGGAAATGCGGAAGCGGTGGGATTCGAACCCACGGAGCCCGAGGGCTCAGGATTAGCAATCCTGTGCAATTGGCCACTATGCGACGCTTCCTAGTTAAGCTAATGTTATCACCAACCACTAGCGATTGGCATTAAGCTTAGCTTGATGTTAAAGGTCAGGATTAGTCCCGCCTTGGCGGGATGCAATTGGCCACCCTGCCTACCGGCAGGCAGGTATGCGACGCTTCCTGTTTAAGCCATCTCTTGTGTGGTTTGCTATTTCACACTAGAGAATAGTAATTATACCAGTTTAACCATGTTCAGAAAACTCAGACTTATGTGTATCATTTTTTTATGAATTATTTGCCAACAAAAGAAGCTGTTACCCTCTGTTTATTTTATGTTATACTGCTTAAACTAGGTCAAAGACTAAAGAAATGACCTTAATTAAAAAGTATTAATCAAAAGATAAAGAGAGGAAATTAACTCAAGTGCCAAAAATTACAAAAAAGAGTCCAGTTAAAACTAAGACCCGCACCAAAGCTAAAAGAACAACTAAAGCCGCTGTCAAAGCGACTCCCAGAAAAACAGCTCCTAAACCGAAAGTTCAACCTGTTGTGGTTACTCCGGTCGTTACTAAAGCAAAAATTTTTAATACTCCGACCATCATTGGTATAGTGGTGATTGTACTAGTCGGTCTAGCTTATTTGTTAAGGGGTTCTTATTTAGCAGCCATAGTTAATGGTCAGCCAGTTAGTCGTTTAAAAATTATGAAGCAGGCGGAAAAGGCCCAGGGTCAACAACTGCTTGAACAAGAAGTGCTGCAAACTTTAATTGTGCAGAAGGCTAGAGAAGAAGGCATTGAAGTTAGTGATGTTGTCATCCAAACTCAAATTGAGGATATTAAACAAAGTGTGGTTGAACAAGGTCAAGACTTTGATCAACTCTTGGCTCTTCAAGGCATGACTCTAGAGGATTTAGAGTTTCAGATTAAACTA
>Ga0307992_1002286_pt1 | contig 10973 bp, 16 predicted proteins | sample EllFjometagen133_FD_203162 | JGI IMG/M metagenome (GOLD analysis project Ga0307992, IMG submission 203162) | Marine microbial communities from Ellis Fjord, Antarctic Ocean - #133 | ecosystem: Environmental > Aquatic > Marine > Unclassified | place: Southern Ocean | collected 2014-10-08
CGATATCTTCTTATAGCGGCTCATCCTTCAATCTAGTGACTTTTAGCCTACACGCAAACCGATCAGAACATTACCACCTTCGGAGAAGGTGGGTTTCTAAGGAGCACTAAATCGATTCCACATTAACTGCCTTTCAATCTGAAGGGCAGTCATGCATAGAGCCTCAACCTGAATGTTTTTGAACTGATATGCCTTTTAATTTCACACATCCAGCCCTGGTCCTGTCGCCTTTTGTAAAACAATATTGGGCGTTGGATAATGTGATGCCCCGGGGGGAAACCATACCCAGCGAATTATTCCAAAGGGTCTCATAGAACTTACTCTTTATCTTGGGGACAAACCCGTTTCATCGGACCGGGCTTCTATCTCGTCAGAGACATCTCTGCTCAGCGGTCAACAAAACACACCCTATGATCTGGTGGTTGCTGGAAATGTTTCCGTTTTCTCTATTATTTTCCACCACCAGGGTGCCCAGGCATTTTTTAACATTCCCGTGGATGAGCTATACGATCAGACCATTTCGTTGAGATCCATTCAAAAGGATTTTGTCGATCAGATTGAAACTGATCTTTATGACACCTCATCTTTTGCGAATCGAGTAGAGATCCTGAATCAATTTCTGTGGCTCTTATTCACCAAGAATGGCAGGCAGGATGAACAGCCGCGACTTACGGACAGTCTCACCCATATCGATCAATCCATGGAAATGGTTGATATTAACACGCTGGCCAAAAAGGCTTGTTTGAGTCGTAAACAATATGAGCGGATTTTCAAAGCCAATGGGGGGGTTTCACCCAAACGGTTTTTGCGAATTATCCGCCTCCAGCATGCCCTCTTCAAAAAACAGATTAACCCCAGGATGAGTCTCACTGAACTGACCTATGATTGCGGCTATTATGATCAATCACATATGATTAATGATTTCAAAATGCTGACAGGCATGTCTCCCAAACAATATTTTTTAGATTATGAGGCTTTTTCTGATTATTTTCTACTCTAATTGCAATCTCATTGCGCGCTTAAGTATAAAAAGGACAACCCAGAACTCATGATTTTTCGCGAGATGCATTCCTCTGAAGCTGGATTTTTAAAAAAGATGCTCTATGAGTCGCTTTTTGTACCCGAGGGCAAGGAATGCTATCCTAATTCTGTACTGGAGTGCCCCGAGCTCGCTAAATATTATTTGAACTGGGGCTCAATTCCCTACGACCTGGCATTTGTGGCTGAAGAGAATGGCGAACTGGTCGGTGCTGTCTGGGGCAGGGCCCATCAGCCACCCCATCAAGGATATGGTTATATCGATTCTGACATTCCTGAAATTGGAATTGCTGTAAAATCAACTTACAGAAACAGCGGGACTGGAACCAGACTGCTTAAGTTAATTTCGGAACACTATGCCACACTTCAGGTGCGTTCAATTTCATTAAGCGTTGATAAACTCAACCCGGCCAAGAGGCCTTATAGTCGCATGGGATTTGTCGTTGTTGAGCAAAACAGCAGTGACTTTGTGATGCGAAAAGACCTGCTCACTTAAAGCTCCTCACCCTTCACTCTCACCTGAAATCACTTTATGGAATTGTCACAAGCATGACAATTCAGCAATCGTGACTTTTTTGGTGTCAATTGCGCTTGTTTGCGGAAAACGACATCCCTATACTAGTTAACAATACCAATCACTGCCAAAAACAGCATGTGGCTGGTGGCGAAAAGATGCTGGCTTTTTAACGTGACCATCCCTTTGTTGATACCCATACACATCCGGGTGAACCCAAACAGAACAAGAAAGTTTATAAAATAGAGATCTCTCATGGAAACATATCCACATGTAATCTGTCCGGTTTCATCGGATAGCATCAATGAAAATGCTGCCCGCGTCAACGCCTTTTTTACTGTGGCCATTGTCGGTCTGGCTCTGTATCAAAACAATTACTTTATTTCGTTAATCCTGGGCTTTGATTTTTCTCTGCGAACCTTTAGCTCAGGCCAGTACAGCTCATTACGTTTTTTTGCAAAACAATTGACATCCCTTTTAAGGCTCGGATTGAAGCCAATAAATGCCAGCCCAAAAAGGTTTGCAGCAGGAGTAGCTATGGTTTTTAGCTTTTTCATTGCATCATTTCAAATATTCGACCTAAGCCTATATGCAAATATCACTGCAGGTCTTTTAATCTTTTTTGCGCTTTTAGAGGGTGGACTTGGTTTCTGTATGGGATGTTACATCTATACCTATTTCGTTTTACCGTTTAAATCAAAGTAGCGCATCTGTCCCTTTGATTTTTTTTGGTATCTAAGCTGCCCGTATTGCTTTAGACATCAAAGCGATTAACCGCCATACTAATAAAAAGCACGGGTAAATAGATAAGCATATAACGAAAAAACTGTTTTGCCGTGGTCGCTTCGCGATAACTATAAAAGCGTGTCACCATCACGATGGCACCCATAGTAAGCAAGGTGGCAATGGCCAGATAGATTTCTCCAGAAACCTTGAAAATAAATGGTACAAATATCAATGGAATGTTGATCACCGTGTACCACATACTCTGACGAAAAGACACATCTTCCCCGGCCACAAAGGGCAGTTGCTTGCCTCCAGCAGCCAGGTATTGATCCTTATATCGAAAACAAATCACAAAGGTGTGGGGAATCTGCCACAAAAAGATCATAAGAGACATCCACATGATCATGAGGTCAAGACCCTGGGTTACAGAATACCATCCGATAAAGGGCAGCAGGGCTCCAGGCAGAGCTCCAATAAGGGTGCTCATGGTCGACCGTGATTTCAAAGGTGTGTAAGTCCATACATATAAACCACCACACAGAAATGTTGCCCACATGGTCATGGGGTTAATTAGAACATATTGCATGGCTAGGCTTATAGCAAAGACAGCAAGGCCGGCAACAAGTGCGATACGGGGTGATATTTGACCTGAAGGAATGGGGCGACTCTGAGTGCGCTCCATTTTCGCATCTCCATGACGTTCATAATACTGGTTAAGCGCAAAGGTGGCTCCATTAGCCATGCCCGTAGTAAGAACCAGAATGATGAGAGCCCCCCATTGAAACGGCAAACCCGTTTCATTCAATGCATATATATGTGCAAAAATCACCATGAGCATAATCATGGGGATGGGTTTCAGGCGAAAGAGCTGAATGTAGGCTTTTAGCATAAGTTAATTTTGAATCTTTTCAGTTTTTGTCATCCCGAGCGGAGTCGAGGAATAACAAACATCACTAAAAATCATAATCTCTTGACTCCGCTCGAGCTAACAATAATTGTATCTTGCTGAGCCTGTCGAAGCGTGACACAGGAAAACATCACTCAGACAATTCCTTGATGCGGTCAATAATCGCAGAGATCTCATCTGCGGTTAAGGGCAATGGTGGCATGAGAGGTTGGTAACCCTTTACAATATCTTTGCCTGGCTCCATAATAGATACCTTCAAATAGGCATCATCAATGGTGATTTCACGTTCCTCGCCATTGGTGACAACAATTTCTGTTTTGCCATAAAGATTTTTAAAAGAGGGACCAATCAGCTTGGTGCCATCACTACTATGACAGGTAAAACATCCCTTGGAGGTTATCAAGGCCTGACCTGGGTTCTCAGCCAGCTTTTTGACATGCTCGGCTGATTGTTCTTCCAGCCAGGCCAGGTAATCAGGTTTGGTCAGAACGTGTACTTTTGTAATCATCTGAGCGTGGTTTAAGCCACAATATTCAGCGCAAAATAGATCAAAATCACCAATCTGGCTGGCTTCAAACCAGGTGTAATTGTCTTCTGCTCCTGCCGCTTTGGGAACCACATCCATTTTCACACGGAAAGCGGGAACATAAAAAGAGTGAATCACATCCACTGAATGCAGTGGCAGATATATCGGCGTATCCGCTGGAACGGTAAGACCCTGGGCTGTGTTTTGCTCGAGACCGTTGGGGTAGGTAAACTTCCACCACCACATGCCCGCATCCACTTTAATCTCCATGGCATCTTCAGGTACATTTCTCATCTTAAGAAAACCCTGCATGCCGAAATAGAAGATAAACATTACCAGGATCGTAGGAATAATCGTCCAGACAATTTCCAGGCCTGTATGTCCCTCAAGATTGGAAGGGGTAGGATTGTTTTTGCGACTATACTTTATGACACTAAAAATCATAAATCCCGTAATACCCACCAGACACAGAATAGATATCATAAAGATGAGGTAGAAGGTAAAGTCTACATCCTGGTTAAAAACCGAAGCGGGATTGTAATTTACATTCATGATATCACCCGGAAGGAGTAGTCAGAAAATGTTAATACAAAGATGGCGAAGAGGGTGAAAAAAGCCACGCCTAGAAAGAGTTTAAAAATCAGGGGCTCGTGGTTCAGGTGCATGAAGAAATAAAGCACCAAACCTGCCTTTACTGAGGCAACGGACATGGCAATCAATAAGGCTCCTGTATTTCCAACATCCAGACCTGACAACAGTACGGTGGCAATGGTCAAGATAATGAGGGCGCCAAAAACCATGATGGGAACGCGAGGACTTAAGGATTGTTCTGTAGTATTCATAGTCATGCCCCCTATGCTACCAGGTAGTAAAGTGGAAAGAGGAAAATCCAGATCACATCAACGAGATGCCAGTACAATCCACAGCGTTCCAGGACGCCATGATTATCCTGATTAATTGAGCCTTTAGACATCCAGAAAAACACAATCAGCATCCAGACTGCACCAATGATGATGTGCAGTGCATGGGTTCCTGTCATAATAAAATAGAGACCGAAAAAAAGCACCTGCCCAACAGGGAGCATTTCTTCTCCTGGAGTTAACAGGGGAGAGCCGTGACCGGCTGCAATGCCTTTGGCGGTTTGTAAGAACAGGTGATGCTCAAACTTGGCGCTCCACTCAAAACCCTTGATGACCAGAAAAGCCATTCCCAGGGCAAAAGTGACTAGTAAAAGTGTTTTGGCTAGCTTTACCGAGCCTTTCTTTAAGGCGTCCAATGACAAAACCATGGTCAAACTACTGGTAAGTAGAATAATGGTATTAACTGTTCCAATTCCTGTGTTCAGGCTTTCGGCTGCCAGCTTAAAATCTTCTAGATGTGAAGATCTATATACGGCATAAACCAGGAAGAAGGCGGCAAAAAGAAAGAGTTCGGTGTAGAGAAAGAGCCAGAAGCCTAGACGGGTCCCCTCGTCATCCCGATGGTGTTCTACAGTATGTACAGCATCAGACATTTTTCACCCCCACGGATGTCCCCGCTTTGACTTCACCGCGGAAAGCTTCGTAATCATATGGATCCCGTGTGATTTCCACATCTTCTTCAAAATTGAACAAGGTTGGAGGTGTTGCGGTTTGCCATTCCAGGGTTGATGAATTCCAGGGGTTGACCTCGGTGGTTCTTTTACCCTTCAGGAGGGCATGTATCCACACTCCAAGAACAATCATGACACCCGTAACCAACACCCACGATCCAAGCGTGGAGGCCAACTGAAGATTGTTGTAGATGGGGATATCTGGGTAAGTGTGATAGCGTCTGGGCATGCCGAAGTAACCCAAAATGAGCATGGGGAAGTAAAGGCTGTTGAACCCGATAAACATAAAACCAAATCCGGTTTTAGCCCACTTCATTGAATACATCTTTCCAAACATTTTTGGGAAATAGTGAAAGACACCACCAATCAGACCAAACGCGGCACCGCCAAACATGGTATAATGAAAATGGGCCACTACAAAATCAGTGTCATGAAGGTGGATATCGGTGGAGAGTGATCCTAAAAACATACCGGTCAATCCGCCAATAGTAAAATTGAATATAAAGGCCAGTGCAAAAAGCATGGCTGGTGTTAAGGTTATTGAACCCTTGTAGAGGGTTGCAGTCCAGTTGAACACTTTTATAGCGGTAGGGATGGCCACAAAAAAGGTGAGAAATGAAAACAGAATGGCAGCGAAGTCTGACATTCCCGTTGTAAACATATGGTGTGCCCATAGTAGATATCCCACTCCAGCAATACTGCAGGAGGCGATGGCAATACTCTTATATCCAAAAATGGGCTTCTGGCTGTTGGTGGGAATAATCTCACTGACCAGCCCCATGGAGGGCAGTATCATGATATACACAGCAGGGTGTGAGTAGATCCAGAAAAGATGCTGGAATAGAATGGGGTCACCACCTTTGGAGGGGTCAAAAAACCCGACTGGCATGATGCGTTCAATGACAATCATGAGTAAGGTGATTCCCACAACGGGTGTTGCCAAAACCTGCAACCAGGAAGTGGCATAGATAGACCAGGTAAACAGGGGCATCTTAAAATATCCCATGCCCTTGGCCCGCATTCTGTGAACGGTGACAATAAAGTTGATACCGGTTAAGATGGTACCCCAGCCCAAAATAAAGGCCGCGGTAAGCATCCAGGAAATAGAATCAAAAACAACCCCAAAGATGGAAATTGTTTTTGTATTGATGGAATACGGAGGGGTGAATGTCCAGCCCGTGTCGGCCCCTCCAAGAAGAATGCCCACAACGGCCATCGTTGCACCGAGCAAATACAACCAAAATGAGAGCAGGTTGACACGGGGAAATGCAACATCTTTGGCTCCTATCTGTAGAGGCAGAAAGAAATTACCAAGAACTGCTGGTGCACCTGGAACAATGAACAGAAAAATCATGATGATGGCGTGAAGGGTAAAGAAACTGCCATACAATTCCGCCGGAATAATTTCCCAGCCGGATGATGCTGGATACATCTTCTGGAGTTTCATAATAAAACCCAACCAAACCGCTATAAAGAAAAACGAGAACATGGCGATGGCATACATAATACCGATACGTTTGTGGTCGGTAGACATAAACCAGCTCATGAAGCCACCTGTCCATTTGGGGCTGGTGTGGCTATTTAAATAGCTTTAACTTGGAGATGTTTCCATGCTTAAGCGCCCTTTGTTTCAATTTGTTGGGGTTTCTTTTTCCGGTTGAGTAATACTGAAAGAATCACAATGGTAAACAAGATGGAGAACAGTATTATTACTCCGGTAACTTTTAGGAAATTGAAGTAGTATCCTCGACCTTCGGGTTCTTCAGCAAAGCAAAATCTTACGATCTTTTTAACAGTGGGAGCCCACTTGCCCTCCATGGCGTTGGTCACAGAAACCATGACTTCCACAGGAAGAAAGGACAATCCACGGATATAGCGGGAGATAATACCGCTGGGCGAGAGAATGATCAGGGAGGAAGCATGCATAAATCCGTCGGCTTGATCGGGAGCGAATTTAAACCCAACTGATTCTGTTAATGTCCTAATGGTGGTGGAATCGGCTGTTAAGAATCTAAAAGACGATTCGGGGATATTGGTTTTCCCTTGGAAGAGATTGAAATATGATTGTTTCTTAAGTGCTGCAATCTCATGATCCTCTTTGGGATCAAAACTTACAGCAACTACATTGTATTTATCTCCAGGTAAAAAGGCTGATGGGGATTGATTGATCACATCCACGATAGCATTGAGAAAAGGATTACAGATAGAGGTACAGTTATAGTAGACCAGGGCCAGAATGGTGGGCCGCCCTTCACTGGCAGTTGCCAGGGTAATGGGTTGTCCGAACTCATCAAAAAAGCTCAGACTCAGATCAACTTTTTGTCCTAAAAAAGTATCATCGATACCAATTTCAGGTTGTGCTTTTATCTCTTCTGAGAACAGCGATGTGCTCAGGATAAGACTCATAATTATTAAGTGTTTGAATAGCATGTTCACCCCAGTCAAAATAAACTCATACTTCTAGTGTTAGACCATTGATGATAGTTTTGGTCACCTTCCATTGCAAGGAGGAAATTTGCGTCTAGAAATATTTGTTTCTATTTAAGGTCGTCGGTATGGGGGATATTTCTGGATCGTGGAGACTGTAATTTATTGGTTTTTTAAGGTGGCGTGTCTTGATTTACCTGGAATAAGCCTGTCTATAATCGATAAGCCCCAGTTTGTAGGCGCGGTGGATAAGCGCCCATTCATTTCGCCTAGCGAAGAACAGGGTGGCGTAATTTCTTTGTATCTGACTGCCGTGAAAGAGATAATATTCCAGTCTTGCCAGGCCTTCAGGATTTGTAACTGCGCCCAAATGGAAATCAACATTCTTGCGGGTGGTTAAGTCTACTGTGTTTGAGAGTAACCCTACAACATCATCGATGTCTTTTGGACAACCTCTGATGCATTGCCTAATGATCCGGTCTAATTTTTCTCTCTCAATCAATGCAACACCTGATTTGTTCTATAGGGGATCAACTCTGTATTTTATCTGCATGCCATTAAGAAAATTGCGCAATATCTGATCTCTCAAGGGGCGATAGTGTTTGTGGTCTGGTTTACGGAAAAAAGCGCTCAACTCATACTTGCTTACTTTTAAATCTGCCAGAGCCAAGACATCTAAAACGTCCTCTGCCCTCAGATTCAAAGCAATCTGGAGTTTTTTCAAAATCACATTGTTGGTCAGCTTGTGCTCTGGCTTTGGAATGGGTCCATCTTTTTTCCCTCGCAGTTCAATAATGAGTCCATTTAGAAAAACAGCAAGCACATCGTCATAGAGCGTCTTGTAGGCCGGGTCTTCTTCTCGCTTGAGCCAGTCACTGATTTCAGCTCTGGTGACCTTGTGCTCAGCCAGAGCAAAGATGGAGATCATCTTGGAATCGCTAAAATCATACGTATATCTAATTCTTCTTAGAATATCATTTTTAGTCATCTCACATCCTTAATAAGCACGGCTGCATCTCCTGGACAATCCAGGGTAATGCCTGTTTCGGTGACAAATCCGTACTTTTGATAAAACCTCATAGCCCCTGCATTGCCTGCCCTTATCCCCGCTGCAATGGCCCGGAAGTTATTTTTTTCCGCCCAATAAAACACGACATCCATGAGGGCGCCAGCTACCGCTTTTCTTCTGAAATCTGGCGATACCCATACTTGCATCAACTCTCCCACATCCTGTGGAGACTCCAGACGATAAAGTGCTGATAAACCGATTGGGTACTCATCCGTAAATGCAATGAAGGTTGATCTGTCTGATCCCCGAGAAGTGCCATCAGACTGTGTCGTCCAGCTTTCCGGACTTCTTTCCATGGCATCCACATATGTTGAACCAAACGCTTGAGGCGACTCTTTAAGGGCTTGTAATCTTAATTGTCTAAAGAGCCTGCTTTCACCTCGTTGTATTCGCCTTACTGAAAGCATAACCGAGAACCGTTTAGCATATCTGGAAGAATGTCTAGTGTTTGTGCTCTGGATAATATTTAGACAACATCTTGATGCTTTTTTCGAGAGCTTTGGCACTATCTACGTCAGCGTTTTGTTTGGCCTTCATGGCTGCTAGAATCACGGCATGGTGATGCTTTAGTCTTTCTGAATAATCTTTTTGAGAAGGTTTTACACGCTGAGTCAGAAAGTAATCACTTATTGTATCAATGATCTTCTGGGCGTGGTCTTCCTTATTTATGACCCAGCGGACCATCTGATTTTGTGACTGCACATCTGTTTTGCCTGTGAGAGCAATCATCATTTTGACTGATTTTTGCACGGTGGCAGCATCTTCAAGCATGGACTGAACTCTGGCATAGTCGTCATAGATTCCACAGGGAATCTGACAGTGAGCCTGAACTGATTGAGGCAGCATTAATCCGGCGCTAAACAGGATGGTTATGGCAATTAGAATGCTTCGGTATGTTTTACTCATAATGGGTTCCTTTTTGTGTCTTGTTGATCAACTCAATTGGTTTTCAATTTGAGTGACGTATTCATCGACCAGATTTTCGAGACGCTGGTTTCCCTGGACGTTTCTAAATGAGCGATAAAGCTCTATGCTTTCATGTAGGGCTCGCAGACAATCCTGCGCATCGTAAGAAGCCAGTGTGGCTCCCAATTTTTTAAGTTCCTCCGAGCTTGCATATCGCTCAATTTTTCGTAGACCCTGGGGTCGGGCACCGTTTTCCTGTAGAATTATTGGCCCCAACACATTGGCGCGAATAAAGCCAACGGCTTCAATTGCTTCAAATATTTCTCCGCGACCAATTTTTGTGGCAATATAATGAATCCAGGTCCAAAACCGTTTTTCGATCCAAACCGAATCTGGTTTTGGGAATTCTGCCGGAGTGAGATTGATCTGGCTACTGATCAGGGTTTTTCTTTCCCACAATACTGTGGGCTTCTCGACCTTATCGTGGATGTCATCCATTGAAACAACTTTAAAGTCAATGTAAAGGAGTGGCGGTCCAAACAGACAAATGAGCAAGCGCGGCTCTCCCACGTGTTCACCGGCAAAGCTTTCCAGAAGAGGTCCCATCTTTTGAACAATGGCTTCTCTCTCGACCAAAACATCGTTGTAGTGTGATGGATCTATATAGATAACCAGATCAAGATCACTGAATTCATCGATTTCATCCAGCAAAAAGGAACCACCAACAGCAACACCTACTATACGTGGATCGTCCTTTAGGCGGGGTACTGAGTTCTCGATAAAGTTACGGTGAGCTTCTGGAAGCTTCCCGTGCTGTTTCTTGTCCTGGGCGTACTCTGCCAATGTTTAAGGCTTCCCTGTAAGGGGTTTTGTGAGGGGTGGAGTCATCCTGGGAGTAAAAACTCCTGTCTAGCTATCAGTTGGTTCTTCTGACGATTCTTCTTCGGTGGCCTCGGGCATTTCGCCTTCAAGCTTTTGCTGGAGTTTTGCTTCTTCTTTGAGTTTCTTTTTTTCTTCTTTTTTCTTCTTTTTTGCCAGATCTCTCTGGTGTTTTGCAAAAGCGTAATTTGGCTTGGCCATTAACTCTCCTTTTTAATGTCGTTTCATTTAAATCTATTCTATTCGGTTGAGCATCTTAACCTAAGGATTGGTTGACCCTGGACAAAACACAAAGGTCAAGTTTATTTATTCCTTTTTGTCCTTTATTGCGTTGAAATAATTTTGCATTGGGTCTTCACCCTTTATTTTGACACCCAGTATTATGTTTTC
>Ga0307992_1002287_pt1 | contig 10966 bp, 9 predicted proteins | sample EllFjometagen133_FD_203162 | JGI IMG/M metagenome (GOLD analysis project Ga0307992, IMG submission 203162) | Marine microbial communities from Ellis Fjord, Antarctic Ocean - #133 | ecosystem: Environmental > Aquatic > Marine > Unclassified | place: Southern Ocean | collected 2014-10-08
AAGAATTAATAAAGACATTAAGGTTAAAATAAATACTTTGTATTCTTTAATTAAAGAAATTGCTGATAATAATGGTTGTTTGATCTTTAAAAATTTATTTTTTAAAAATTTCACTAATTTTGATGTTGTAAACAATTTGTTTATACCACTTCTATTTTTATCATAGGATCAAAAAATAAATGTTTTGTAAGATGATTTCTTTTTTGAAATTTTTATTAAGTTAATTTAGTTTTTAATTTTAGCAGTTTTAACAAAGATTTATATATTTATAGTAACTACATATTATATGTATAAAAAATATTTATGATTAACTATGGTTAAAAAAACTATTTATAAAAATATTTTAAAAAATAAAAATAAAATGAACTTAGTAAAATCTAAAAAAGCTCAAGTTTCAATTGAAATGATTGTTATTTTAAGTGTGCTTATTTTGGCTACAATTGTTTTGGCATCAGTATTATTAGGTTTTTTTAGTTCAAAAACTGATCAAGCAACTGATGTTGATAATAAAACTGAAGCTGTTGTTGTTGATTTTTTAACAAACTTGTCAACTTATGATGATGGTTCTGGTGGGCAAGATGCAAATGTAACTTCAACTCCATATACTTTAAGTGTTTCAAGAAACGGTACTGGTACAGGAATAGTTACAAGTTTTTTACCTGGTATAGATTGTGGTACTGATTGTTCTCAAACTTATGATTCTGGAACTTCAGTAACTTTAACTGCAGTTACTTCAGCTGGTAGTAGTTTTACTGGTTGGAATGGAGCTTGTTCAGGAATTGGAATTTGTACTGTTGTAATGGATTCTGCAAAAAATATTACAGCAACATTTTCATTTTTAGGTTAATATTTATCATCTGTATTTAAAGTAGATACTGGTATAGGAACAGTTACAAGTTATCCAATTGGTATAGATTGTGGTATTGATTGTTTTTAAACTTTAAAATAGCAAGTTTAATAGTTAATTTATTGTTTTAAACATAGTTTTATTACTTTAAGTTAATTTTAACTATTTTTAAAAAGGTTTATAAATTTAATACATGTATAATTATATATAATATATAAATTGATAATTAATTATGATTAAAAAATCTTTAAAAAATAAAACTAATTTTAAAAACTTAAAAAATAAAAAAGCTCAAGTATCAATTGAAATGATTGTCATTTTAAGTGTACTTATTTTAGGTTCGGTTATTTTAGCTTCAATTTTATTTGGATTTATTGGATCTAAAACTGATCAAGCAACTGATATTGATAATAAAACTGATGCAACTTTAGATAATTTTTTAACAGATTTAACTAATTATAATGATAATAATTATCCACAAGATCCTGTTGTTTCTGCAACAAATTATAATTTAATTTTATTAATTACTGGTAATGGAACTGTTATTACTTCTGGACTTTATGCTTCTGGTTCTTCGGTTCCTGTTAATGCTATTGCTGGAGTAGGTTTTACTTTTTATAATTGGACTGATTCAAATGGATCAGTAGTAAGTTCTAATGCAAATTATAGTTTTAATATGCCTTCAAATGATTATAATTTAACTGCAAATTTTATAGTTGCAACTTCTATAACATATATTTTAAATGTTTCAAGAAACGGTACTGGTACAGGAATAGTTACAAGTTCTCCAACTGGTATAGATTGTGGTACTGATTGTTTTCAAACTTATGATTCTGGAACTTCAGTAACTTTAACTGCAGTTACTTCAGCTGGTAGTAGTTTTACTGGTTGGAGTGGAGCTTGTTCAGGAATTGGAACTTGTATTGTTAATATGAATGCTAATAAAAATGTTGTTGCAAATTTTTCAGCTGTTGTTCCAACTTATAATTTAACTTTAGCTAAAAATCCAACTTCAGTTTCTGCTATTTTAGCTGGTGATGGTAATTATCCTTCTGATACTCCTGTATCTGTGAGTGTTAGTGTTACAACTTCTTTAGATTATGATTTAGGTTATAGTTTTGTAAATTGGACTGATTTAAATGGGTCAGTAAGTTCAAATGAATATTTCACTTATACAATGCCTGCTCAAGCAACTACTTTGACTGCAAATTTTTCAACTATTGTTCCAACTTATTTATTTACTTTAAATAAGCTTGCTAATTGGAGTGGTAATTTAGTTATAAGTACTCCTGAAGGGATTAATTGTGGTACTTCTACACCTTGTACTGCTAATTTTCCAGTAGACTCTACTGTTATATTTACTAGAGCAGAACCATGGTTTGGATATGTAACTACTTGGGGGGGCGATTGTGCTGCTGCAACTACAGATAAAAATTGTACTTTAGTTATGGATTCTGCAAAAACTGCATCAATTGATACAGATTATATAACTTATCCTTTTAATTTAAAGGTTATTGGGAATGGTAATGTTTATGGATTAGGTGGTGCTATAAATTGTCCTTTGTATTCTTCAAATTGTACTGGTAATTATCCAAGAGGAATAAATACAAATCCAAATTCTTTTTTAATAACTGCAACACCAAAAACTGGTAATTATTTTTCTGGATGGAGTGGTGATTGTGCAAGTTATGATACAAATTTAACTTGTACTGTTGTAATGGATTCTAATCAAGATATTACAGCAACATTTTTACCAACAACTACTTGTAATTCTTTAATTGTTGAACAGTTTTGTAGTGGATCTGATAGAATTTTGTTAAATGGTTTTTGCAGCATTTCCTATTGTGAGGATATTTGTGAAGCTGGAGGTTATTCATGTTGTGAATGGAATCTTTTAACTTATTATTGTTGGGGTAGTTATAGTAACAATGTATCTACTACTGGGAGTGTTTCCAATTATGCTAATAGTTGTAACTGATAAGTATTTTTTTTAAAATAAATTTATAAAACAAACTATTTAAAATATTTATATTTTTAAAATAATTTACTCTGATTAGGTATAATTTTTATAAAAAATAAAAATAATTAAGTTTCTATTGAAATGGTAATTATTATTCCTGGAAATTATATTTTAGATGTAATTGTTGATTTTATAGTCAATTAATGTTAGATAGAGATTAAATATGGACCAAACAAGTAGTGATTATTTAAAACAAGCAATAGAGGCAATTCTTTTTTTATCCCCTAAATCAATTTCTTTAAAGAAAATATATTCTTCTTTTCCAAATATTTTAAAAGATATTATTGATATTCAAATAGCTGATTTAATAGATGATTATACTAAACGTAAAACTTCTTTAGCAGTAGTAATTGATAACGGTAAACTTGAAATAATAGTTAAACCTGAATTTCATTCATTTAATATTTTTGCAACAGGAACAACTCTTTCAAAATCAGAGCTTAAAACATTAGCATTTATTTCTTTAAACACACCTGTTGAGCAATTTAAAATTACTAGAAAAAGACCCTATGAGGATTTAAAAATACTTAAAGATCTTGATTTAATATCTATTGAAAAAAAAGGAAGAAAAAATATTTTATATACAACCAAAAAATTTAATCTTCTTTTTAAAAATAAGAAAAAGTAACCTTTAAATAAATATAACTCTTATATTTATAATAGATTATAAACCTGTTTATGAGATGTGATTATACTATGAAATACAAATTTATATATATTTTATTAATATTAACTTTATTAGTACCAAATCTATTTGCACTTATTCCTGCAGGAGATATGAAAATATTTGCTGTATCTGGAGAAGATAGTGCTCAAGCAGCAAATTTAAATATTAAGGTTGTTGATGGTACTGGAAAAATATTTTCTTCAATTGATGAATCTATTGTTGGTTCTGCAACACAAGAATCTTTTAAAAATGCAATTGCAGTGACTGAAAATATAATAGGTAATAATATTAATAAAAAATATGATTTTACACTTGATATTGAATCAAATGCATATAGTATTGATGGTCCTTCTGCTGGTGGAGCAATGGCTTTATTATTAATTTCAATGTTTAAAGATGAAATTTTTAATCCAAGTGTAAGTATAACTGGTGCAATAACAGTTGACGGTTATATTGGTGATGTTGGAGGAATTTATCAAAAAGCTAAAAAAGCTGGAGAAATTGGAATTAAATTATTTTTCATACCTCAAGGTAACAGAATGCAGGTTATTAATGAAGATGATGAAATAGAACAAATTGATTTAGTTGACTATGCTTATGAAAATTGGGGTCTTAAGGTTATTGAAGTTTCAAAAATAGAAAATATTTTAGAATATGCTTTTGATGATATTAATTCAATTGATATTAATATTGATAAGAAAGAAGTAATTGATGATTTTATTTATGATAGTATAAACTATTCAGAAGCAGTAACACCATTAAAACAAATTACTGCAGATTACATAAAGGTTACTGAAGAAAAGCTTGTAAAAGCAAAAGCTGAACTTACAACTTCAACTATAAAAGACACTTCTGTTTTGCAAAACCTTTTATCTACAATTAATTATTCTGAAGAACTTTTAAATATTTCAAAAAAATATAATGAAAATAATTATTTTTATTCTGCTGCTAATAATTCATTTTTAGCATACGTAAATATTATTACTGTTGATGAAATTATAACTAATCCTTCAATTTTATCTGATTCATCTATAGTTTTTGATTTAAGACTTAGTAGTCTTGAAGACAAAATAAAAATTACAGAAAATAGATCTACAAACTGTGCTCTTTCATCTCTAGAATGGTGTGTTGGTGCAAGACAAAGAATCACTTGGGCTAGAGATAAATTAGAAAAAATACAATTAACTACACCAATTTCAAACTTTTCAAAAATTCAAGATTATGCCTATGCTGTTGCATGGGCTGAAATTTCAAATAGTTTTTTGGATGTGTCAGTTACAAATTCAGGAGTAAAGTTTGTTGAATCTAATCATTTTAAGGAAAGGGCTCAACAAAATATAATTGCTGTTGAAAATCAATTAGTTTTGGTTTCTCCTGATTTAACTAATAATGATGATTTAAAAAGACGTCTTGATGCTTCTAAAAGAAACTTTGAAAGAGGATGGTATGTAACTTCTCTTTATGATTCTGCTAGTGCTCTTGCAGTAATTAAAACACAGGAAGATACTAAAAATAATATTTCTGTAAATGATTTTAATATAAAATATGATGATTTGGTTTCAAAATTAAGATCTCAAAGCGCTATGAGTAATGAAAATAACGTTTGGTCTAAAATTTTCCTTGATCATGCTATTTACTATTATAAATCTTTTAATGCTAATAAATTTACTAATGAATCAAAAGCAAAATCACAAATGAGTATTTCAAATTCAATACTTAATTTTTCAAATTATTTATATGAAGTTGAATCTGTTGTTCTTGATTATTATCTTAATACTGATTTAGATGAACTGGTTATTGATATTTCAAATACAACTGATGCGTCTTTAGTAATTGTTGACACTACTAAAGATACAAATCAAATTTCTTCTCAAAATGTTTATGTTTATTCAAAAGAGAAAAAAGATATTTATCTTTACGTTGTGGTATTTGGTTTGTTTTTAATGATTGTTGCAATTGTTGTTGAAGTTGAAAAATTTAAACGAAATCATTCTAAAGAAGGTTTAATCAAACAAATTGGTTATTTGGATAGTAAATTGCTTGAAGGTAAGATAAGTCCTTTTACTTATAAAGAAATGAGAGATAAATACCTTTTTGAGCTTCAAAAGATTAAAAATAAAGAATATTTAAAAGAAAATAAAAAAGATTTAGTTTATTCTTCTGAAAAAGTAATGGATACTGCTAACGAACTTGAAAGAAGAGTTATTGAAACACAAATTGAAGAACTTAAAAGAAGAAAACAAGAACTATCTTTGCAAGGAAAGAGTGATTCAATAAAAAGTGTAAAAAATATTGTTTCTAATATTAAATCAAAAAAAGTTACTAAAAAGAATGTAGCTTCTAAAAAAACTAAAAAGAAAAAGAATCTTTCAATTAAGAAAGGTCTTTAATTTTTTTTAATTTTTAAATCCATTACAATCTGAACTGTTGTTTGTGAGAAGCTTCTAATTACTTTTTTAAAAATAGTTTCAATTTTACAATTATTTTTAATTTCTTTTTCTTTTAGTATTTTTTCAATTTCTAGAAATGGCTCATTTTTTGAAACAAAATTATATATGTGTACTATTCCATTGTTCTTTATTGAAAAAATAGCGTCATCTAAAAAATCTTCAGCAGATTTTGGAAGAGGCATAGGAATTCTATCAAAATAATTTGGGTAATTTTTACAAACTTCTTTAACGTTTCCTTCAATTGGAATAATTAGGTTTTGCATTTTGTTTTTAATTATGTTTTCTTTCATGTACTTAACGCCTATTGGGTTAAGTTCAATTGAAATTATTTTCTTTGGTTTTGCAAGTTTTGCAATGGCTATTGAAAAAGGACCTACGCCTGCAAAAAACACACCTACTATTTCGTCTTTTTTAACTAATGATGCTATTCTCTTTCTTTCTGTTGCAAGTCTTGTTGAATAAAATACTTTTTCAACATCTGTTTTTAAAAAACACCCGTTTTCTTGGATGATTGTTTCTTTCTTATTTTCACCATAGATCCACACTAAATCTTGGGTTCTAAATACTCCATGGTGTTCTTTTGACTTGTTTAGTAGTGTTTTTACGTGAGGGTGGATGGTTTGTAGTGCTTTACCTATGTCTGATCCATATCTATCACAGGTTTCTTTGTTTTCTATGTTAATTATTATAATATTTCCTACAATATCGTAAGAAGAAGGCAAACTATTGATAATTTCATTTAAAATCCCTTTTTTTAATAATATTTCTTTATATGAAAGCCCTATCTCTTTTTGTTTTTCTGGATTTTTAATAATAATAATTTCTTTATTTTCAATATTTTTTGTAATTTTTTTAATTGGCACTAAAATATAGTTCTTTTCTTTAACTATTTTATAATCTGTATTAAAGTTACTACTTTCTTTGATTTCTTGAATAACTTTTTGAGCTTCTTTATTTAATACTTTTATTGCTTTAACTTCTATCATATATATAATTATAGAATAATAAACAATTTAAACCCAAATGTGTAATTATATATTTATTAACTAAAGTGTTTTAAAAAAAACATCTAGTTAATTTAAATAAATTTATAATAATTAAAAAAAAATATAATTTTGAGTAATTATAAATGTCTTTAATAAGTATTTACAAAACAATTGAACTTTTGTCTAAATTTAATCTTATTAGTAATGGTTATAATATTATTAATACTTTAACTTATTCTATTTTAGGAATTATTGTTTATTTTTTTGTAGTTTATCCTTATCTAATATTTAGAAAGGTTAAGATTAATCTTAATTTTATACTTTCAGTTTGTATGTTTATTTTAATTGGTTCTATTTTACGTATGTTTTCATTAACATACACTTCATTAGGTAATTTAATAATGCCTTCAAGTAATCCGTTGTCCTTTGGATTTTATTTTTATTATCCTCATTTATTTATATTTCTTGGTTTGTTATTTTTAATTGCTTTTGAAAGTTCGTTATTTGTGTCTAAACTATATAATTTAAATTTTGAAAAAACACTAATAGTAATTAGTAGTATTTTATTGCTTCCTTTGTTGTTATTATTCTTAATAAATTTAATTAATGTTTTTTTGTTTTTTAAAATAATTTTATTTTCAAGTATTTTATTTTTAATAGTTTATTATTTGTTTAAATTATTTAATTCTAATTTTTTTAAAAATAATGTGAGTTTATTAGCTTTATTTTCGCAAACATTAGATGGGTTTACTACCTTTTTTTCATTAGTTTTTATTAAAGCTCAATTTATTGAAAAACATGTTGTTTCTCATTTAGTAATTTCAATCAGTCCTTATCTATTTTTACTAGTTAAGATTAGTTTTTGTGTTTTATTACTTTTTTTAATTGATAAATATATAAAAAATGAATATTTAAATAATTATTTTAAGCTTTTTATAATTATAATTGGGTTTACAACTGGCCTTAGAAACCTTTTTATGATAGCTCTTTTATTATGAAAGAAATAGGTTTAAATATATTTGTGTTCTTAATTATTTAATACTAATTTTATAATATCTATATTAGTAAATTCTGCCTCAGTAGCTTAGTGGTTAGAGCAATCGGCTGTTAACCGATAGGTCGTAGGTTCAACTCCTACCTGAGGCGCCTTTTATAATTAATAAAACCCTTTTTATTTTGTTTGTAAATTATATCTATATTATTTATAACTTATAATGTGATGTGAATGAACTTTAAGAATTATATTTTTATACTGTTAATATTTATTCTAATTCTTCCTAATATTCATTCAGAAGTTGCAGATTTATCTTTTTCTATTGATAATGATGGATTAGTTACAGTTTCTGGAGTTACAGATTATCCTTCTGTTTTACTACCTAATGATACTTATGCATATACAACTAAAAATAGTCAATATTGGGCTTTTGATATTAATTATCCTGTTTTTAATAAGTTTTATTTTTCAGTGGTACTTCCTAAGGATTATAAAATAAACGCAATTATTACAAGTAACAAATATCTAATAAGCTCAAACAATGATCGAATTACAGTAACTGGGTTTGGAATAAATGAATCTTTAAATATAAAAATAAACTATTTTAAAGATCAAACTACAAATACTAGTTTTAATTTTTGGTTATATTTTAGTGGGATTTTATTATTATTATTAGTGAGTATTTATTTTTGGTTATTTCTAAAAAAACCAAAACAAAAAGATAAACCTAATTTAACTTATAAAAATATAAATCAAAGACAAAAGAACATCTTAAACATTTTAATTAAAGAAAAAACAGTTTCTCAAAATAAACTTTTAAAAATATTAAATATTCCAAAATCAAGTCTTTCAAGAAACATATCATCTTTGGAATCAAAAGGTTATATTGAAAGAAAAAAATCAGGACTAACTTATATTTTAAAAATTAAAGATTAATAGTTTTGATTTCCCGGTCTTGTCCCGTAAAACAAGACCTGTTCCGGTTAAATTATATTAATGGTTCCACTTATATATTTTTATAATTAATAAAAAAAATTAAAGGTGATTATATGAAAAAAATATTTAGTATAATTCTTTTAGCTTTTGTTTTTGCATTTGCAATAAATTTAGTATATGCAGACGAAGTTAATTTGCAAACTGATCAAAATATTTATGTTAATAGCTTATCTGATTTAGATAACTATTCCCAAACTGAGTTTTCATTAAAAATAAGATTTACTCAACTTTTAGGATCAATAGATAATAAAATTTATCAATTAAACGAAACTATTAATTTTTTAACCGAATATAATCTTGACACTAATACAGTTGAAAATAAATTAACTGAATTAGAACAAATTAAATTAGACGTTTTAGATGTTTTAGATAGTAATAATTTTTCAAAAGATGATCTAATTTTAAACTATGTTTCATTAAAACAAGATTCTCAAAGAATTGTTTTTGAAACAAGAGATTTGATTATAGATGTTATTCCTCTTGAATTATATCCTGAGTTTAAAGATAGACTTGTAACTTCAAATAAACAATTAAAAACAGAATCACAAGAAAGAATCAAATCTTTAGTAAAAGAACATAACTCTAAGATGAAACAAAACATGAACAAAGGATTTAATGAGTTTAGAAATGGTTTTTGTGATAACAATGCAGATTGTTTTAAAGATAAGGAATTATTAAAATATAATTTCAAAAATAAATTATTAGAAGGTAAAACTAAACTAAATATTGAACATCAAATGCTTGTTAATAAAAATTTTGACAAATTACAAAATATGATGATGAATAGACATAATAAATTCAATAACGGACAAGGCCAAGGATTTGGTGGTAATAGATGAAATTCACGAAAATGATTCTATTAGCATTAATTGTAGTTGTTGCAGTTGTTTTTGCGTTTTTATTATTTTCAGCATCTTCATCTACCCAAACTAATTTAGATAATGCTAATTTTGATGAACTGTTTTCTTCAAATGAAATACCTTATACTCTTTCAGAAGAAACTGCTTTATCTGAAACTGTTGATATTGGAGAATTATTTCAATAATTCTTCTTTTCTCTTTTTATCTATTTCTTTTTATATTTATCTATTCCTAATATTAATCGTAGTGGTTAATTATGAATAGAGTTAAGAGAATCGAACAATTATATACTTTTTTTAAAAAAGAATCAAATAATAAATTAATTTCTATAATTATGAACAAATCAAATCGTGATTTTGATAATTATATTGTTCCGTTAGTGAACCAATATTGTCCAGAAATAAAAAAAACTGCGTTTTATTTAAAACTAAGATTAGGTTCAGCTTCACTTTATGCACTTGGAGCATATATGATGCTTTTTATAAGTGGTAAAAAATTCAATAAATATAGATTTGTATCTAAACTATTTAATTTAAATGAGAAATCATTCTTAGCAGTTTTAAATTTAATTTCAATTTCAAAAAAAATGCGTAAACAAATAATATTTGCAGCTGCCTTTAATACTTTAATTGACCATGTTTTTGATGGTGAGCTTAATTCTTTTTCTCCTAAACAAAGATCAACTATTATAAAGGACGCAATTAACGGTTCTCCAATAAATTCAAATCAATTAAAATTATTATCTTACTTAGCAAGCAACTTACATTCTAAAAAAATTAAATATTTTGAGAAATGGTGTGATACAGAAGCAAGAAGCATAATAACTAAAACTAGTCAAAGAGATTGTGGTGTTAAAGCAACTATGGATTTGTTATATTCTACAATTAACAAAAATGTTTCTAAGAAAAATATTGACTTAATGTATGGAGTTGGTTATTTAGTTCAAATGATTGATGATTATATTGATTTAGAAGACGACATTAATCAAAACAAAATTACACCTGTTATTGAAAAAAAATGGGATTATAAAACAATTATTGATCAATACTATATTTGCGAAAAATTACTTAGCCAAATTTCTAAGGATAATAATATTTCAGGAAAATTAATTCCACTAGTTCTAGATAATTTAATGTCTATTGGTTA
>Ga0307992_1002288_pt1 | contig 10964 bp, 13 predicted proteins | sample EllFjometagen133_FD_203162 | JGI IMG/M metagenome (GOLD analysis project Ga0307992, IMG submission 203162) | Marine microbial communities from Ellis Fjord, Antarctic Ocean - #133 | ecosystem: Environmental > Aquatic > Marine > Unclassified | place: Southern Ocean | collected 2014-10-08
ATAGTTTGGATTCCTGTTATGATTTATTTAATTGTAAAAGGAAATCTTAGCTTAGCTATTGGGGTTGCTTGTTTTGGTCTTCTTGCTTCAGGAATTGATACTTTTGTTAAACCAGTAATAATTTCTAAAAAAACCATGTTACATCCTGCATTAATTTTAATTGGAATGGTGGGGGGTTTATCTTTGTTTGGAATTTTAGGAGTAATTTTAGGCCCATTAATTATTGCTTATTTATTAATTATTTTAGAAATTTATAGAGATAAAAAAACTCCTGAAATCTTTATGCAGAAACCAAAATTAAAGAGGAATTTTTTAAATAAAAAATAAATATTTTATTACAAGGCGAAGTCAAAGATTTTGTATTTGTCTTTTTTAAAAATATAAAAAAATAACTATGAAACTGAAAGTTAAGTTTTTAAAGTGGTCTGCAGGAATTCCCGTTGCTATGCTTCAGAAAGATACTGCTGCTAAATTAGGAGTTAAGACTAAAGGGCGTATTTCTTTGAGAACACTATCTAAATATCCTAAAGAACTTTCCATTCTTGTGGATACTATTGAAGGATTAGTTAGAAAAAATGAAATTGTTGTTTCTTCTGAAATCAGGGCAAGAATGAAATTAAGAAAAGGGCAGCTTGTGGATGTTAATCTTGCAGAAATGCCTTATTCTTTAAAATTTATTAAAAAAAAAATAGACAAAAAAAAATTATCTAAAAAAGAAATAGAGCAAATAATTTTAGAAATTGTGAACAATGAATTATCTGAAGCAGAAATTGCATTATTTATTTCTGCTATGTATATTCAAGGAATGAATTTAAAAGAAACTTCTTATTTAATCAAATCAATATTAAAATATGGAAATACTTTTAAATTAAAAGAAAAATATGTTGTTGATAAACATTGTATTGGTGGAATTCCTGGAAACAGAACAACTCCAATAATTGTTTCTATTTGTGCAGCAGCTGGTTTAACAATGCCAAAATCTTCTTCAAAAGCAATTACAAGTGCTGCAGGAACAGCAGATGTTATAGAAGCAATAGCACCTGTTTCTTTTTCTACTTCTGATTTAAAAAAAATTTTACATAAAACAAATGCTTTTTTAGTTTGGGGAGGTGCTTTTGAAATGGTTCCTGCAGATTCTAAGATTATTCGGGTGGAAAAAACACTAAAAATTGATCCAGAATCTCAATTACTTGCATCAATTATGTCAAAAAAACTTGCTGTAGATAGTAAATATATTTTAATTGATATTCCTTATGGAAAAACAGCAAAGGTTACTAAACAAAAAGCATTAAAATTAAAAGAAAAATTTGAAAAACTTGGAAAATATTTTAAAAAAAATTTAAAAGTTGTTTTGACTAAAGGAAATCAGCCAATTGGAAATGGTGTTGGTCCAATTTTAGAACTAAAAGATGTTTTAAAAATTTTAAATCCTCAGGAAATCGGACCTAAGGATTTAGAAGAGAAATCTTTATTTCTTGCAGGAAAAATTTTTGAAATGACTAAAAAAGCAAAGAAAGGAAAAGGGTTTCAAAAAGCTCAAGAAATTTTAAGTTCTGGTAAAGCATTTGAAAAATTTAAAGAAATAATTAAAATCCAAGGGGGGAGAATAAGAGAATTTAAATTTGCAAAATTTAAGCATAATATTTTATCTAAAAAATCTGGAAAAATTGTTGAAATGAATAATAAACAAATAAATTCTCTTGCAAGAGTTGCAGGATGCCCAGCAGACAAAGCTTCAGGGCTTTATCTCTATGTTCATAAAAAAGACAAAGTAAAAAAAGCAGAGAAATTATTAACAATTTATTCAGAATCTAAATTCCGTCTTAATATGGCAATAAGATTTTATCAAAAAAACAAGCCAATAAAGATAAAATAGATAATAACAAATAATTTAAACAACTTTTTCTTTAATTTATTATGAGGAGAAATTGTAAAGAACAATTAATAGATTATTTTATAAAAAATCTGAAAAAAAATTACACACCAGACACTCTTAAATGGGCTTTAATAAATCAAGGATATTCTCGTGTTGCAGTGGAAAGATCATTAGAAGAAGCTCAAAAAGAAATTGCAAAACAAGCTCCTGTTTTTAAAGAAAAACCATTAATAAAATATCAACTTTTTGATCAAAATAATAATCCTATTAAATTTAAAAAACATTGGTGGAAAGAGTTTTTGAACTTTTTTAAGAAATAGTAAGATTTTTTAACTCTTTAATTAGTCTTAATAATAAGCCTCCATCGCATAGTGGTATTGCACCAGACTTGAGATCTGGGCCCTTTGGGCACGTAGGTTCAATTCCTGCTGGGGGCGTTTTCAATGCTATCTTTAGGCAACTTTGCAAAAAAAAAGAGCAAAGATGAATCCTGAAAAAACAATATAAAGTTTTCAGGAGAGAACAACCAAATTGTTAAAGGTTCTCTTTAGATAGCATAATTCTTCATGAATTGAAGGTGCGTAAATTCAAAAAGATTTTCGTTTTCAAAAAACGCCACGTTGGTTTAATTCTTTTTTTAACGAAAAAAGGATTAATGAAAATTTCAAAGAAATTTACTTCAATTCCTGCTGGGGGCGTTTATTTTATAAAATCCTCTCCCTTCTTCTTTCCATGAAAATAAAAAACTTTTTCAAAGAATATTGGATTTTTCTCTCAATTTTATTAACTTTAATATTTTGGTTTATTTATTCATATTCAAGCCAAGGTTTTATTCATTCATTACTTAATTTAAATCAACAAACTACTGAAAATTTTATTAATTCTTTTGGTTCTTTTTCTATTATAATTTTTGTAGTTTTAGTTATTTTAGAAGTGGTTGTAGCCATTATCCCTCCTGGAGCATTATACATTGTTGGAGGTTCTGTTTATGGTCCTTTTTTTGGGGGCTTGTTGTCTTTGATAGGAAATATTTTAGGGGCATTTATAGCATTTAAAATTGCTAGAAAATATGGAAGAAAAGTAATTGAAAAAAAAATAAATAAGAAAAAATTAAGAAGATTAGATTCCTTTACCTACAAACATGGAAGTTTGTCTTTATTTTTATTAAGAATAAACCCCTTAACTTCTAGTGATTTATTTAGTTATATTTATGGATTTACTAAAATTAAAACTTGGAAATTTCTTTTATTTACTTCTGTTGGTTTAATTCCTTTAATTTTTACACAATCTTATTTTGGAAGTTTTATAAATAAAAATTCAATAATTTTTCCAATTTTAATTTTAATTACTCTTTTATTTTTATTATTAATAGGCTACTTTGTGATAAAACAATTAATAATAAAAACAGGAAAGCAAATTGAAAAAGAAATAAAACATATTAAGTATAATCATAAACTTTAATTTTAAAAAGTTTAAAAAATCATAATGAAACATAGAAAAAAAATTTCAATAATTATTGGAGTGTTGTTTTTAATTTTAATTGGAATTATTTTGTTTAATAATTTTAAAACACCTGATGAAATTCCACAAACAATAAATACTCAACCAAGTACAAGTCAACCTGTAAAAGTAGTTCCCTTAACAGATGAGCAAAGACAAAAAGTAGAACAAACAATTTTATCAAGTGATTTTTTCTATGACATACCTGAAGAAAATCCAATCTCTCTGAGATTTTTCTATTTTGAAAATAGCCAAAGAGTTTGGCAAGATACTTTTTATATGGGTCATGGAGAGTTGCTCCAAAGTGCACAAGCTGGAATTAAATTAACTTTACATTCAAAATATATAAAAGAATTCAATTGAAATAATTTATGCGAAGTAATACAAACTGCAAACGCAAACAGAAATTTGGGTTTTGAAAGTCAATACAGCGAAGGAAAATTACTTTGGAAATATAAATCAATGTTAAAACATAGAGATTGTTTTGGTTTTTAAAGAAGAATTAGTTAAAAATGAATTTTATTGCAATAATTCTTAAAAAGGAATTAATCATATTTGATTTATGGATATAGATGGCTTTAATGTTTTAGATTTATCAGGTTATTTTAGAACAGCATTTGATAAAGAGATTTTTGAAGAATTTGAAGGAATTGATGATTTAGAAGACTATTTTTTAGGTGCTCCCTATGAATTTACTATTTGCTGGGATGATTATTGTGTCGAAGAAGATTTTGTAACTGACGTTGAAATTCAGGAGTGGATTGAACAGGAAAAGAGTAAAGGTAGAAAACCTGAAGAAATTGATATTTTACAATTTCTTAAGAAAGATAAAAAGAGTAATGAACTGTTAGAAAAGGAAGAAATCTTCGAAATGGAAAAAAATAAGCGTCTAAAAGAATATTCTAAATTATATCCAAGCATTGATTTTGAAGTTGGAGAGGCTGGCTGGGGAGGTGGTGAATTTTATCTTGCACCTAAAAATCGTGAGGCTTTTCTCCTTTATGCCAGAACAAATAGCATTGGAAAAGAGATGTGGGATAAATTTAGAGAAAAAAATATTAATGAATTTCTTTTAATAAAAAGTGTTTATGATAAAACTCTTCCAGTTTCTGAAAAAAAAGAATTGATTTCTTTATTGTCTAAGAGAAAACCCAAAAATTTTAATCAACATTTAGAATATCTTGCCTTAAATGATGAATCAACAGATTGTAGACATGTGGCTTTAGGAGAATTATATAATTCTACTAAGAATATTAATAAAAAAACATTAGATTTTTTATTAGAAGATTTTCCTGTTTTCACTCTTTCAGAAAATATCCCTTTTGCTTTATCTGTTTTATGTTTTGGAGCCCTTAAGAAAAGAAAGAATCTTGAAAACAAATTTATTGATGTTCTCGAAGTTTGTAAGAATAATCTTTGTTCTAAAATGGAAGATTCAGAAAAAAGAAAAGATGTTGTGAACCCCTATCTGTTTGACAAAGATGAAAGTCTTTTTACAGATACATTAAAAACTTTTATGGTTTATGAACCAAATAGCGCTTTAATTTATTTTAAAAGTTTAATAAGCCATAAACAGATAGGATGGCTTGTCAATAAAATAACTAAGCAATTTTTAGATGAAGCATCTTTTGATGGAAAAAGAGAATATTCAAATTATCTTATTAAACAAAATTTAAATGAAATTTCTTATCTAGTTAATAATTCAAAAGAATTAGATAAAGTTGGAGATTTTTATTTTCCTAAAGAAAATTTAAAAGAAAAAATTTTAAGCGAGCATAAATTTTTCCGTCTTCTCCAAAAATTCAATGAACCTTTAATTAAAATAAATCATAATTATTCAAAAGTCAATGAAGAATTTATAGAAAAGATAAATAAATCTAATCTTGAATTTAGAGAAACTTGCTTTAGAAAAGAGAATCCGCAAGCTGAAGTGAAAAAGTATTTTAATAAAACAAACAAATTAATTAATGATTTTGCTTCTTCTGCAAAAGCAATTTTACCTTAGTAAAATCTAATTTTAACTAAAAAAATCCAAAACTCTAATATCTGGACTTAACAAATCAATTTTATCTTCTTTAAATCTTAATCCACGATAAATTTTTTGCAATAATTCTCTTCTTGCTTTATCTCTATAAAACATCCAATAATATTGAGGATGGGTTTTATTTAAAATTCTCCAAAAAGCATCCTGAACATTTGGATTTGGATATTTTGTAAAAACAATACTATTACATTCTTCACCTGGAAAATCCATGCCTCTTGATGCACGAGTTGAAAATAAAATATCTTTTTTACCTTGCTTAAATTCTTCAATTAATTTTCCAACTTTATCTTCCTCTTGAATTTCATACAATTCATTCTTACTAATTAAATTCTTTAAATCAAATTCTTGAATTTCTTGTTCAGAAGGTAAATCAGAAAAACTTTGAATGTGAACTAAAACTGGCTTTGTTGCAATTTCAAGGCATTTATCCAAAGCAATTAAATAATCTTTTCTAGTATTTTTTCCACTTGAAAAATTAGAATATTTACAATCCATTTCCAAACCTGTTTTTTTAATTTTAATTTGTCCTTGTTCCTGAGTTTCTGCTTCAATTATTTTAAATTTTTCAATACCAAAAATATTTTTTAAAACTTCTTTAGAATGAATTGTCCCAGACATAAGAATAATTATTTTATTTTTGTCAACCATTTGTTTAAATCTTTTAGCTAGATTAGTTGTCACAACACTTGCAATTAATGTTTCATCTTTTTTTGTAAATGTAATATAAGTATCTTCTAAAAAATCTTCAAACATTTTTGCAGATTCTTCAACATCAAATAAATAATTTTCATTATCTACTTGTTCTAAAAATTCAGAATTCTTTAAAAAAATTCTAAACAAATCATAAATTCCTGTTTGTTTTAATGGAATTATTTCCTTAGCTTCAATAGAATTTTTTATTTTTACATCTTTTTTTAATTGTTTTACAATCTCTCTTATTTCATTAATTATTCTTTCTTCGTCTTTATTTTTCCCAAAAACAGAATTCAAAGAATTTTGCAATCTGTCAATGTTTAAATTTTTGTGGTTTGAAAATTTATCTAAAAATTCATCACACTCATCAATGATTTCAACTTCTGTTTTTGGTTTTCTATTTAATAAAGATTCTAATTTATATTTTTCAGAATTAAAAATAATAACATCTGAATCAAGATAATAATTGAATTGTTCATAAAATTTGCATCCAGGTGTTCTTTGATAAAAAATAAATTCAGTATTATTTAATCCTTGATATTTTCTTTTTTTTGCACCAACAAAACTTTTCCCTTTAAGTTCATATTTTGAAGAAATAACAGGACACCAGTAAGGGCAAGCACCTGCAATAGAGACTCTTTTTATATCTTTTATATCTAAAAAATCCTTTAAATTTACATCTCGATTTTGTTTTAAATATTCTTTAATTTTTCTAATATTTTTTTCTTTAATTTCTATTTTACAAGGAATATTAAAATTATCAGCAGAAATATCGTTTCCAATTGTTTCCTGAATTTTTTCTCTTTTTCCTTCAAAGATATCATTAAGTTTGGAATTAATTTCCCGTTTTAAAACTGGAATTGCATTTTTTTTATCTTCTAAAAATTTACATTTGTGATTTCTTCTTCCAGTCATTACAGAAATTTTTAATTTTTCATTATTTTCTTTTAATAAATATTTATTTTTCTCATAATCTTTTTTATATTGCGCTTGAAGATTTTTTATTGGAACAACAATAGAAGATTTTCCTAATTCTTTTGCAATGTTTAAAGCCACAGCTGATTTACCTGTTCCACACACCCCACGAATGAAAATTATTTTTTCTCCATTTTTAATTTCTTTTAAAACTTCTTCAACAATATCTTCTTGGGTTTTTCCATTTGAAAAAACTAAAGGTTTTAAGAATTTATTATTTTCATAAAGATTCCATGCCATAAGTTAGAAAGAAAATAAAAGGAGTTATAAAGATTTTGGGGATTTGAATAATTAAGACAAAACTTAAAAGAGATAAAAACTTTTGTAGGGCATGGGTTATGCAGTTTATACAACTGAAAATTTTGAAAAAGAGGTTTTGAAATCATCTGGAAATTATCTAAAAAAAATCAAGAAAATATTTTTGCAACTTAAAGAAAATCCATATGTTGGAGATACAATAAGATATAAATTTTTCCGCGAGAAAAGAATTAAAGAAAAAAGAATTTATTATTTAATTTATGATGAATTGTCTGTAGTATTAATTGTTGCTTTTGGTGGAAAAAAAGAACAACAAGAAACTATAGATAAAATAATAAAATATTTACCAGAATTTAAAAGATACATAGAAAAATTATTAAAAAACTAAGCAACTCTTTTTATTTTTCCAAGTTTTAAATCATTTAAACTTTTTTCAAATTGATTAACTAAATCATTATCTATTTTTTTTAATACAACAACATCATTTATTTTTTCCATTGCAAGAATTGAACCCTCATTCACTCCTAATTCCAATCTTATTTTTTGAGGAATTACAATTTGCCCTTTTGAACTTATTTTTATTATTTCCATATGTAAGAAAGTAAGATTTTCCTATTTTTAAATGTTTTGGTTTTAAGAATTTTTAGAAAGATTTCAAGTCATAAGATGGATAGAAATTATGGGGTGTTATAAATTTTACTTAAATATGCCCCATTTCTTCATTTTTCCATCTAATTGTTTTTGTCTAATAATTAATAAAATCACTCCTGGAATTATGTATAATAAAAATCCAATAATTACTAACCAAATTGGAATTGTTCCTCTTTCTCTTAAACATTTATCACACAAAATCCCTTTATCTGATTTATTTGCACAAGATTTGCAAAGGATTTTGTTACAACGAACACATTTTCCTGCAATATTGGTTTCAGATTTCTGGTTACATGTTTCTGGTTACAAAACTTACCCCTTTCGTCTTGTTTAGCTTGTTCTTTTATAGATTTTCTAGCTTCTTTGCCTTGTTGCATCGCATGATTTTAGCTATTTTATTAACAGCCCCTGCTCCAACACCTATTTTTACTAAATCTTTTATTAATTTACCCATATAAAATATTGTTTTTTATTATTTTTAAAAGTATCTTTTCAAATTTAGAAATCTCCTGCCCAACTACATGAAGAGAGCTTGTGCTCCAACTAAAAATTAAAATAATTAGCCAAATAAAGCACCAAGCCCTTCTGCTGCAGCTACTTTCTTTTCTTCTTTTGGTTTTGCTTCTTCTTTCTTCTCTGCAGGCGCACCAGCAGGAGCATTAGCAACCAAACTAGCGCTTTCTAATTCTTTCGCAATATCAACGCCTTTCAAACTAGCAATAAGAGACTTAATCTTTGAATCATCTGCCTCTACACCAGTAGCTACAACAACTTTTTTCACATTCTCTTCATTAACTTCTTTTCCGAGTTTGTGCAACAATAAAGCTGCATATATGTATTCCATTGTGTTGTTTTTTTGTATTTAATTAGCGTCAAAAAATGACGCAGATAGGAAATTTATTTCTTGTCTTATTTTTCCTCTCCTGATTTATTTTCAAGAGTTTTATATTTTTTCATTTTTTTATCCAAATAAAGCACCAAGCCCTTCACTGCTCGCTGCTTTTGGTTCCTCCTTTTTAGTTTCTTGAACTTCTTCTTTCTTTTCTTTGCCCCCTAATTCAGAGCTTTGGGGTACACCGAGCGGTGCCACAACCGGTTCGGGTTCTCCAGTAACAATTCTATTAATTTTATTTGCTTGTGCATTTGCTTTACTAATAAAAAAAGTAATTGTATCTTTACTAATATATTCAATCTCAAGGGAAAAACCCAATGCTTTTCCATAGGCAATTTTTAAATTTTCAATTGTTACTTCTTTATCAACTTTAATATTAGCGTAAAATACTTTTTTTTCACTATCAAAAGCACATAAAGGAATAAATCCAATTTTAAATGGTTTAATATCTAATTTAGCCATTAAATCTGCTGCATTTTGAGAAATTTTCTCCCCTTTTTTAGCTATAATTTTTGAAGTTTTAATTGTAATCTTTCCCTTTTCAATTTGAATTTGAATCCCTAAAGCACCTAATTCACTAATTGCTGGACCAGGAACTAATTCAGTTGGACCTTCTGGAATTTCAATGTCAATTGGTGCTTCTTGACCAGCCTTTGCTTTTGTAAAACTTTTATTTTTTGCTAATTCTCCAGCAAGTTCAAAACTTTCTAAATCCGAAAATAAAAGTGTAAAATTCTTTTTTATTTTCTGTCTCAATTTTGTAATTTCTTCATTTGTTTCTTTATCTAAAACTCTAAAAATTAAATTCTTCTTTGGAACTTTTATAATTGCTTTACTTCTTAATTTTTTTACAATTTCTTGAAATTGGGAGCAAGGAATATCTTTTATAGAAGCAATTAAAATTGTTTTTTTATTTTTAATTAAATCTTCAAGCTCTTTTACTGATTTTATTTTAGATTCTGGAATAGGATTTTCTCTTGTTTGATTTGTTTTTATTTTAGTTTTCATCTTATATTAATTTTTATAGGTTTAGTCATTGTGAATTTAATTTCAATATTTTTAATATTTTCTTTTTCTCTTGGAAGAACTTTTAATATTTTATTATAAACCAAAAAAATATTTTCAATAATTTCTTCATCTTTCATGCTTTGTTTTCCAATCGCAACTTTAATACTGGCTTCTTTTGTTTTTATTTTAATACTTGAATTAATTTTTTCCTTTAATTCTTCAATTGTTTTATCATCTGCATTTATAATAATTCCCAATTGTGGGGAAGGCATTTTTCCTATTGGTCCTAATATTCTTCCAAAAGTTGTAGCAACTTTTGGCATAACACTTGCTTGTGAAATAAAAAAATCATATTTTTTTACAATTTTTTTTAATTCTTGTTTATCATGATATTTTTTAAACTCATCAGGTGTAATTGTAAAAACTTTATTATTTTTTACTTCTAAAAATCCTGCAATTTTCTTATCTTTGATTTTGTGTGCAACAGAAACAAAAGTATTCACTTGATTTTTCTTTAAATTAAATTTCTGTAAATTTATAATTAAATCAACTGTTTGATTGAATTTTCTTTCTTTTGATTTTCTAAGTTCTATTAATGCGTTTTGTAATTTTGCTTTCATTTAAATTTATTTTTGTTCTTATTTAATTTGAATGAATACAAAAATTTCCTGTTTTTGCTTTCATATTAACCTCCTACATTATGCACCGCGAACATAGAATCTATTTCGCAATGATGTAGTTCAATTGGTAAATTTTTGAGATTTTAGATGTTTATAAAAGTTTGGTTTGTTTCTCTTTCATTTGGCTTCTTGACGAATGAATGAAACATCTTAGATGTTTCTTCTATCAAGTTCATTGTTTAACAAGGTAATAACTTGAGAAGCAAAATACATTTTAGGGCCAATAGACACTGCAGTAGCAGTTTTCTTTAATCTTTTTAATTCTTTTTTTGGTAAACCATTATGATCTCCAATTACAAAAACACAATTTTTAAGAATTTTAGAATCTCTTAAATCTTCTCCACGTTTATCTAAAATAAAAATTTCGTTTTCTTTTTCAAGCTCTCC
>Ga0307992_1002290_pt1 | contig 10959 bp, 11 predicted proteins | sample EllFjometagen133_FD_203162 | JGI IMG/M metagenome (GOLD analysis project Ga0307992, IMG submission 203162) | Marine microbial communities from Ellis Fjord, Antarctic Ocean - #133 | ecosystem: Environmental > Aquatic > Marine > Unclassified | place: Southern Ocean | collected 2014-10-08
GTATCTAATACACTAACTTTGTGTAAAGAATGTCACAAAGAGGCCCACCGACAACCTGGAATGACCTACCAGGATATACGGAAGACCTCTTGTAACACTAAATGAAATTGAACCTAACTACACGCTCCACTACACTTTTTCATTTTTGATTTGGGATGGTATGGTTTAGCCCCTGCGTTAATGCCTATAGTACTATTAACGCACTTGAATAGTTCAGCAGCAGCTGCTTTAAACCCGTCATCTTTAAGGAAATTAATTAACTTGGTATCTGTAGCTACATCAAGCACTGTGCGACCGTTGTTATATTTACCAGTCATTGTTAGCGAAAATATTTTACTTGGTAAATCCACAACTGGGGCTGCAAGACATTCTAACAGTGTACATGCTTCAAGATTTGAGCGACTAGCAAAATAAATTTTATTCTCCTTCCGTACAATTCTGTTTATCACATTAGATCCTTCTTTACCAAATCTTTCGTGAAAGTCCACTAAATCTCTTATACCTATATTCCCAGCCTTGGTTTTTATTACATTACATATGAAGTGTGAAATTTCTGGATCAAACCCTTCTTTAATTAAAATATTAGCATTACCAGTACAAACACCATCTATTACTATCTCATGTAGTGACTGACCTCCATGTTTCTGTTGGAAGACACTTTGGCCTGCTTTTTCAATAAACATCTCGATACCTGCCTCTGTCTTTCTGGTTACCTCAACACCAGAATTTTCCATAATACGCATAATATTGTACGTTAATGCAATAACAGGACCTGTTTGCGCTTTAACTCCAGTAAGTTTACTAACGATGGCAGCTTGTGCCTCTTTGGTCATGATTGGAAAAGGTTTAATTTCGTATTCTGATAAGTTAAGACAATTAATAGAAGGAGCCCCTTTACGTGTATTTAATTGATCAATGTGGGCCCAACAGTTCTCATTAGGAGTTTCCCACTCTTTATGAAGTAAAGCACAAGCCTCTGGTGTATGAAATGATGCTAAATATAGTACATCGCCGTCATGATCTAAATTGGTAGATACTAAGCTATTATTACTGGCCCTAATAGTATACTTACAAAGAGGATCATCAGTAATAAGTATTTGTTGGGGTCGTATACTCATAAAACCCAAGCATGGAAATCTTTCAACAATGACCACATCATTATTCTTTACTTCAAGTATTTCTGCCATATCTCTATGGATTTGAACAGTGTTGGGAGGTAATTTAGTACTCAATGTAGCTACCGCTTTGGCTGAATAAGGGTACCTTACAGACAGGGCTAAATTCGATATAGCCCCTTTCTTAGTGCTAAGAGTGGTTGCCATTTTATTATAGTAATTACTAATAGCTTTGTACATCATTCTGATGTGTCTAGGTTCCTCTGGCTCTTCAATCATGCGTTTAGCAAATACTACAATGTTATTTACTAATACTGCTACTTCACTCATGCCGTATAGACCTGACCCATGTCTCCAATTGCGCCTCATATTTCCTGCGGGTATATAGATCTGATCGGTGTTATATAACGATTTAAACTTCTGCCAATCGATCGAGTCAGATGTGTACATAACAGGACCTTCATAAGTATCATTTGAGTTATGCCCGACAGCAGTTTGATACATAACAGGTAATTTGATTATAAGCCCATTTTGATAGTAAAACTCATCGGCTATTGTATTAATCAACTCCTTTTTATTGAATATAGTACCACCAGTTTGATCTACCTCATTAACTTTATGAGTTAGTAATACAGGAATGTTTTCAGGAAATTGATACATTTTACTTCTTAAGGCTTTGAAAGTTTCTTCAATTTGCTCTGTTCCTTGTGTATATGAAAGAACTTCTTTAATAATAGCATTATTTTTGCCAAACCTAGTTTCTAATGCTTTAAATTCTACAGTGGAGAATTTTAATCCAGCAGTTCTAAGATCTTTACCATTAGTCCTGGTTGTTGCCCCTTTGTCCCAAAGCTGATCTTCAACATCTTTAGATACCCCCCAGAACACAGTGCCACATACAGCATCAATCTTGCCAGCATACGTGTCACATTTCCAGGTACATTGATTGTTATAGCCATATGTAGCAAGCTCAGCCTTTATGATACTCATGGATTTTTCATTTACTGCATAATTGTCAAGAAATACTACAGGTTCAATTTCGGTAATTCCTGTAGCGTAACTACCCACATGGCCCATGTTTCGTCCAGCAACATCCCACCTACTTTTTGATTTATACTGCATCTTCTTTGTTCGAGGTCGATTCTCGAATAAATTATTCATAAGTAATTCAACTATTTGCCCATGATTTTTCCGTTTCTTTACTGATTTGGCAGACACAATAAGATCTAAATGTCTCTTTTCACCGGTCTTTGGATCAATAGCATACCCTAAGTCCATCAACCTTATAACACCCTTGTTCCCATGCGTATTGGTGACCTTAGTACCATCTTTGAGATACCGTTTGAAGCCAATTACCACATTATATACTTCTTTAAGATTTCCACCAATGGCTGTCTTACCTTTTACAATACGTTTTACGTATATTTCATCGGCCTTAATAGTACATAACTCTCTTACACCATCTGGACTTTGTGAAATAGGAGTACCTAATTTAATACGTTGCCCAGGTTTAATCAACATAGTTCCAAAGAACTGAAATCTCCTTTCTCTAAGAATAAATTTATCGGCATGCCTGATATCAACAACTATTTGATCTTCAAAATTATCAGGAATGTCTACAAAGGCTGTAAACCAATTCCAACCTTTTCTGGTAATACCTTTATCCATTAACTCTTGATAAGATTTAGTTCTAAGACGTGGGTATTCGTCGCCTTTCATTCCAAGAGTAGAATATAGATTTCGTTGAGGATTGTGATGATGTAGCCCAAAGACTGTAAAATTACGAAGGTCTTTCATCAGTATGTAGTTTTTATCCGCTAGAGATCCATCAGACAGTCCAATAGAAGTCCATCCGCGATCGAAATAACACCTGTTCTTTTCAACCTGGTATTCAAGTCTATCAGTAGGATTATCAATCATTTCAAAGGCTGTGTCAACCAAAATAAGTTTGTGGTTCATCATCCAACTATTCATATCTGTTTCATGTAACGGCATTTTGTTAACTAGCTCATTTATTGTTTTTTGTAGACTGCGTACAATAATAGGAGTATTATTATTAAGTATTGAATAGGCAAGCTGCTGAATGAAAACTACTTTCTTGTTTCCTGGATTATGGACTATACCATCAAAATTCCCTATAAGTATACTCTGAATGGCATTAAGATATGTAATTATTCTATCAGCTTTAACATCAAAATGCTCACATACTGCACGTTTTACTTCATTTGATTTAATATAAATAATACTATTTTCCAAGTAAGGCATTGGTATAGTAATATTAAATACACCATCCAATGTTGTAATAGTAAACCATAGTGTTTTGTCTCTTAACACAGCTGTAATTGATGCTTCTCTAAAATCTTTCCCAGTATTTTTGCCCTCAATAGTAGTTCTAGAAACAAATTGAGAAATAGCAATATTCTTGAGAGTTTCAATCTCTGTGCTAAAATTATGAGAATTGAGCAACATATATTTTTATCTCCTTAAATCAAAACAATAAATACCCTATTTAATTGACTCAAATAATTTCATCCATAGTTCAATATTTGCTTTATGTGTTTTAATTCCGTACACTTTTTTCGCTGCAACAGGTAACTTAACATTATTACTAAGAAAATACCATAATAAATGGAAAATTATATCTTTATTCATCCAATGGTTATTAAATTCTTTTGTATAATTTAGTACATCTTTGCGTTCTTTCAGTATTAAAAAGCCTTTTAATCTCTTTATTAATAGTATCTGTAATTCTTGATTGTTCGCAATGGAGTCAATAAACTTGTTAGATTGTTTACGGTATAATACACAATATTTAAGTTTAGTTTCGAATTCAGGACAACCCTTCGTTAATATCCCTTTTGCTATGTTTAAGTTACTAAATTGGTCTGCCAAAACAATTGGATGTAGTGCCCCACCTTGCAATACACTTGATGTCCATGCTTTTAAGTTGTTTAAGTTATTTAATAGGTAGTTACCTTTATATGATTTAGTAACTACAATTGACGCTGTAGGTTTAATAGTTACACCTTCAGTAATAAACAACTTTTTTATTTTGTCCAACATGTCAAGGCTGTTGGCGGTCAACGTATTTAATGTTCTTTGAACGTGTGTTACTTTAGAAGAGTCGACAGCCGGATGGATGAGCGTAACGAACTTTGTCTCATTCCTTTGTGCATTCTCATGACCATAACGAGTAAATACTATTTTAGCAGGAGTGATATACATCTGCTGACGAGAAAAATCATGTGTCTTACCAATACCAGCAACAAATCCGACACTTCCCTTTCGTATTTTAGTGCCGGATTTAGTTGTTGAACTGGATAGCACGACTACTTTGTGCCCTCTTGGTATCATATTGCCTCGCTAAAGTTATGAAATTTTTCTGTTTTGAACAATAGTTGTAAGACGGGTATCAATTGCTTTAGATACATTGTGTTTTCTGTTGTTAATACCCTTTTTAGTAATTCCCACCCTCTTTAAAAGTTGTACTTTGTCAGGTCTCTCTTTAATACTGGCTTCATTAAGTTTTGTTTTAATGAAATCAAGAGCTTCTAGCATTACATTTAATACTTTACGTTGATATTCTAATCTTGGAACAGCCAAACAGACATCTATGTCGTTTAATTCCTTAAGTAAAGCAGCTCTGGCTTCTTCATTACAATAATTATCATAAATAATGTCCTGGTTATTTTCATTGAATAAACTCTCAGCTTCCTTAACAAATGTATTTATTTGTGAGGTCTTGTTTTTTGGCCAAACGTTCATTGTTTTATGGTCAAGTAATCCAATAGTCTGCATAATTTTATCATTAGAAGAATAAAGTACTTTATCTAGTGCTACTGTTAGTAGTGCTCTAGAAAGTGTTTTACCTATGAAAGAGAGATTATTGGTGATTTTTGGAGAAATAATATTTGTCGTAACACCCTTCAACGTCACTATATCAACCAAAGATTTTCTTTCTACATCAGCAGGAATCAGCCACTCTGCCCTCACACCAGGGAGATTAAATATGGGAGATAATAATATATTTACATTAAGCCGTTCTTTTCCACGTTTTCCACGACGTATTGTAACTACTTTATGAAACACTATATTTGGGTTATTATAGTCAGGACCAATTATATAGGATAAGAACCCCTTGGTGTCAGGGGAGAAGGTTACATCTTTTTTGATACCGTTACTGATCCTAAATGCAGTTCCTGATGTGGATATGGTAGGTTCAAGGGGTTGAATATAAGTTTTATTCATCTTCGCAGTTCTCCACAGTTATAAGTGAATTATTACCACACTCCATATTAATAGAAAAAGGCCCGTTACTGTCTTTGTTTGGTGTCTCTGAAAACAAGTTAATAGGGGGGCTTATAAAAAGTTGTTTGGTAAATACTTCAAGTAGTGTTGTATTTTCTAAATGACTTAAACTTGATAAAGCAACCACTAAATGACCGAAACCTTCTTCCTTATATTCCTCATTTATTTCTTTCATTACTGCTACTGATTTTTCTAGAGTAGAAGTTTCGCTGGTAAGAACTCGTTCAACAACTGGCCAGTTTTGAGCAATTTTAGTTGCTTCCACTGTATTGCACGCACCAAGAAGACGGCCTTTCAAAGAGTATCCAATATCCCTTGAATTAGTTTTATTAGATTGTATTACTGTAATGTTCACATTTGATTTCATTAATTTCTCTCCCTCATTATAGAGTCTTTTTCAGATGTAAAATCTACTGTTAGGCTGCTTAACCTATATATGACTTCCTCATCCAGGTTTTCTTCAGATATTTGTAGTATGGGAGTCTGTCGTTGCCCATAGAATATTTTAATATCTTCAATTGTGGAAGCTATTCGTAGTGAAGCCTTTGGTGATGTAAATAATTCCTCATTTTTCAATAATTCTTGGATTCTGTTTACAACTATAGTAGTCTCTGCTGTTGTTTTTTCAAAAATGCATTCATTTTCGAAAATAGAAGTACGATTACCTTCAGGATTTTTCAACACAATATATGGGGTACACCCTTTAAAATTCTCCGGAATAAAGGTAGCATTAGTCAAAATTCCGTGGTAGACTCTGATATTGTCCTCATCAATATTACCCCAAGAGGTATTTTCAAGTTTGAAATTACACGCCTCAATATTTTTGTAGATGAATATCTCGGTAGTTGTGTCGTCAAGGTCCTCATTTATAGTTATTATAAATATTTCATTGCTCATTTTACTCCTAATACTGCTCTTATGAACTAAAGGAGGGTGTTTTAATTTCTTGACTTAATTAGTCATTCCTTCCCCCCTCAATTCATTTTATATAAATGGCGTAAAATCCCTATCCCTTTAGGGTAGGGGATGTAAGCTATCTGTGAGTAACAGTTTTTAATAGGAACTGCCAAACCTAAAATACTCACTCCAAGGGTGGTTATACGTGTTCTTAATCTATTACCAATTAGAAGTTACGACTTCCCTTCGACAAAGATAAATAGGCTTAAAAGCTTACCTCACCGGGTTTTCCCTCAGCCTTTTTTAAACATAAGCGACATTAGGTACTGATTTGGGGCGGCAATCATGTGTGTCATAACATATCTATCGTAGGTAGGATTTCTCTTACCTGAATCTGGTAAACTCAGGCTTTTTAAAATCCGAAAATTTCTCAAAAGCCACTACCTCAAAAATATAGCAGCATCATAAGAAGCTGCTATCCTTTTAGGGTAGCAGTAGTTCACAATCAACTTAAGTTACCTTTAAAATTTTTGAGGTTTCGACAAGTGCATAAATATTTCAGCATATGTTTTGCACAAAAACTCAAATTAAGTGTATTATTTAAAACCTGTTTTGTAATTTGACCAACAGACAGAAACATAATTGAAGAGGTATTACTGTCTTTTACATTAAATGTATATGTACTATTTATTTTATATACATATAACTTTAAGTTTCTTTTAAAATTGGTAGTAGTTTTTATAGTTATTTCAGATTCTATAATTTTATTTATTGAAGCGCTATGCCTTAAATCTACTCCAAGAGTAGTTTTAACTTCATTAATTAAAATTGTTTCCGGTCTGAAATTACCTGTAATTTCAGGTATAAAAGTTTCTACAGACAATCCTGACACCATACTATATTTAAGTTCAGTATTGCCCTCTATTGATAATACTACCCTTCCATCTGGGATAATCAGTGCGCCAGTTGCATATGTTGTCCTGTTTCCCATGTCTCCCCCATAAATTTGGAAATAACGTCAGAGAAATTATCTGTTTCAATTAAGGCTTTTGCCATATCATAAAAATACTTCCAACCTTCTGACCTTGGAGACATCATTTCAGGGTGGTACTGAACACCAGCTGATTGGATTGATGGATAAATAAATGCCTCCGGCTCTAGATACGGACCTTTAACTATTAAGTCACTGTCCCCGTAATACTCTTTGGACAGGGCTTTTGGCGTCCATCCAGCTATGAGCCCATCATCCGGAGGTATAACCATTTGATGATGAAGGGAGTTTATTTGTAATATATCATTATTAGGTAATATCATATCATGTAGTACGCCCGCATGATTACCCACGTCATGATACATTCGTCCACCAGCCATAACGTTAAGAAATTGAATGCCACGACAAATACCTGTCATACGAACACCATTAGCAATTGCACAATTGAAAACCTTCTTTTCATAAGTGTCTCGCCTCTCACTATTTCTACACAAATTTAATGGGCTCGTTTCTCCATAAAATTCAGGAGTAATATCTTCTCCACCAGTAAATAGAACTAATCCATAATCCAAGGGGTGGGTAAGAAAATCAATTGGATCTGTTTTAATCTCACCCAATCCTTTAACTGCTGAAATGTAATTGTCTCCAAGTAATACTAAAATTTTTGTCATTGCTTCTCCTACTATTATTGTGGCATTGCCGGGATTTTTGCTTCATCTTCTTTATTAACTTTGATGGTTATTTGAGAGAATTCCGTTGCTGGAATCACCATTGCTTCTGTAGGTCCTTCAAATTCAATTGCGTAGCATGGTTGCTGTACTAGCGCTCCAGCACCAAACTCGTGTTTACAAAATTTAATACTCTCAACTATAGGAAGTGCAGGACCCCCAAACGCATCTGTGCATGGCGTGCCATTAATTTTAAGTGGTAAGGCACCCACTCTAAAGTATGCGGCTGCAAACTCTGCGGTTACATTTGTCATAAGAATTGAAGTAATTTTACCTTTTTTAGCCATTATAATTCTCCTTAAAAATTAGGTTTAGTTTTGAAAAAAATACGTTCTGTAGTAACGTCGCCCTTTTTGTTCCTAACGAGTTTTGAATTGTTCTTAAATTTGGTAGTATCGACATGACTTACCCATCCACGTTTTTCCAACTTTTGTATTCTCTTGATAATTGTTTCTTTATATATTTCTTTGGGCTTTAATTCTTCATTAAATGTTAATATTCTATTTTTACAGTCTTTTAAAGCATTAGGTAATACTTCGAAAACATTGCCTTGCATATCCATCATTACAGCAGAACATACGAGATCTACATTTGTCACTATTTCCACTACTCCAAGATTATAAATAAGTTGGTTGCTTACTGCCATAGATTTTTCATTTGGACAAGCTTGAATTAATTGTATTTCATCTCCAGTTGTATTAGTATAAGTAGTTATACCAGATATAATTTTTGCGGACGGACGGTTATAATCTTTTGGTAATAAGATGTTGCCTGGTTTTGCTACCCATCTTACAGAATCGCCAAAAACCTGTCGTAGGGCGTTATATTCCATATGTGGCACAGCTATGTCCAAATCGCCCCCTATGGGTAAACCTGCCAGAAGATCTCTAATAGCTCCGCCATATATTAAACAAGAGTTAGGCAATAGCGAGATAGCGTCATCAAATTTCTCATCAAGACATTCTAAAATCCATGTAACATCTATTGGTACAATTGTGTCAAGTTCTTTAATTTTTGGAACTAACATATGATTAGCCCTCACTAGTTCTTATGGTTATGGTAGCAACATTTTTATAACTATAAGTATTTATTAGGGCATTTTCTATTAATAATGTAGCGATGGGTTTCGACATTTTGACGTCATAAAATATCGTATTTTTATTAGCACGCTTCTTTGCGGCGTGTAACATTGGTTTTAGGTCTTTTAATGCAACGTTAGTAATCCTAGAGTCACCATGTATATCATCAACTTTATATGCCCATTTTCTCATATTAAATACCAATTTCCTCGGCTATTTCCGCCCCATTTGGTGGAGTAAAGAAGTTTTTTAAGAGACGGCCATCCTGCAATTCTTCTGGGTGCCATTGTACCCCCATAATTGCTCCGCCCCAATTATGAATACGCATAGCTTCAATAATACACCAGTAATTATCATAATCAGGTTTTTTATTATATACTGGTTGCTGTACACCACGAAGAGTCCAGGCTACCAATTCAAAGTTACCGACCTCATGAATAACTGGCTCATTTCGATCTAAATTTTTCATGTCAATGCCTGCTTCTTTATGAACCATTCCATGGTTATAGATAGCAACTTGATGATGCATACTATTTACTGGTTGCATTTTAAGAGGATTACCCTCTACAGCTTCACCATAAAGACCTTCTGTATTAACACGTACCATGTGTGTTGGAATAGATCTTCTAACGTTTAAATCTCCTTGAGCATGTTTACCTGCGTGTTCCATGTATTCCAAGTAATTGGCCTCCATTTCAGCGACAGCTATATACTCTCTAAATATTAATTGAAAACCGCGGCATATACCAAATACTGGTTTATTTAATTGGCGGAATGCGTGAAATAGCCCTCTTTCAGCGGCATCTTTACGTGGATCAACATTGTAAGACGCAAAATTACTAAATCCGTAATGTAGTGGGTCAATATCTACCCCACCAGCCAGTAATAAACCGTCTGCTACACTTGCGATTTCGTTTAAATTTGCTTCCATTGGCACTAAGATTGGAGTAAACCCGGCAGCAGCCACATATTTTGAGTATGCCGCATTTTGTCCTCTACCTGGAGTTTCAGATTTAAATCCTGTATTGTTTGTAGGAATAGCAATAATAGTCATTTTAAAAAAGCCCTTTTGTATATTTTGTATATTAACTAACCCCTTATATAGTATAAACACTGTTTATTAATACAATTTAGCTATATTTTAATAATATATATATATATAAATTAGGGAAGTATGTATGGGAAAAATTTGTAGTAAATGTAAAAAATTTAAAGATTATAGTGAATTTAGTGAATGTAAAGCCAATAAAGATGGATTATCTATGAAATGTAAGGATTGTGTAAAATTATATAATGCTCAATATCATTTAAATAACAAAGAAGTGATTAATGAAAAACATAGACAATACTATTTAAATAACAAAGAAAAGTTTGCTAAACGTTGGAAATCGTATTATACTAAAAATAGACGTCAACGGATCAAGGATTGCAAAACCTACCGATTATCCATTGCTAAATATATTACTTTTGCTGCTAGATTGACTATCGATGAATCTCCAAAGCTTGCTAAAGACAATGTCTCTTTAGAAGTTAAGTGTAAATATTGTGGGCGATACTTTAAACCCACTGTTCAATTGGTCCAAGACCGAATTCAGGCGCTGAATAAAGAAGAACATTTAAATTTTGGTTCTAGTTTTTGCTATTGTTCAGATAACTGTAAGGAAGCTTGTCCTACTTATGGACAGCATAAATATCCTAAAGGCTTTAAAAAAGCTTCATCCAGAGAAGTAAATCCATTTGTTAGACAACTGTGCCTTAAACGAGACAATTGGACCTGTCAAATCTGTGGAGCCACCCAAGAGGATGATCAGTTACACTGTCATCACCTCGAAGGAGTGGCC
>Ga0307992_1002292_pt1 | contig 10956 bp, 12 predicted proteins | sample EllFjometagen133_FD_203162 | JGI IMG/M metagenome (GOLD analysis project Ga0307992, IMG submission 203162) | Marine microbial communities from Ellis Fjord, Antarctic Ocean - #133 | ecosystem: Environmental > Aquatic > Marine > Unclassified | place: Southern Ocean | collected 2014-10-08
CACGAAGGCAATCCTGTTTCCGTCTTCTATATGGAGAGAAAGATCTTTGAAGAGATATTTTCCGCCGTACTGTTTAGATATATTTTGCAGTGAAATCATCTTTAGTCAAGTTGGGACAAGCAAAAAGTTTTTGTAATGCCGTAAAAAACGGGAAGTTTCGGGAGTGTCTGGAAGAGAAAAGCCAGGCTTGATTAGAAAATCAAACAGGGAAGGCTTTCTTTCCCTATGGTTTTACAAGGACATCATGACTGACGCTGTTCTCAAACACGCTAATATGGATTATTTATACACAGGCGTCAATGGAAAAGTTTCCGATGTTACTGACACGACCCCATTGATATTCGCTGTTTTTCCCTCTTTGTTTTACTATCCTTCAGCCGGTACAGGTCTTGAGGCAGGAGCTAAAACAGGCTCCGAAACGGTAAATTTTTGCATCACCCAGCCGAACTCTCCCGAAGGCAGCTTGACAAATAACCATTCCGGGGCAGTTCCGTGGGTTTCCATAACCGCTCCATTTGGAATCTGGAAGATTATCGGATGGTTCATGCCGGGGCCTGATCTTACATTCAACAAATGGGTTGCTACTTTCACTTGTCCAGTTAGAGGCGAAGCAGGTTTATGCCTATTAATGGAATCAGCTGCAGATACTTTGTAGGGGGGCTTTACAACAGTATATCCCGAGGGGACCCTGTTGTAGTAGGCATCACCGTAGTAATAATATTCAATCTTCCCGTGCCGGAACGTTACGTACCCGGGTGGTAATTGCGTAACAACAGCACCGACAGGCGGTTTTGTTACTACATATTTTTTGTAGGGAATCTCCCTGTAATAGACTCCCCTGTGGTGATAATAGTGCATCCCCGCAATGGTTACCAGTGCGAACGTCAGAGGGAGGAGAGGGCTGACATGGGGGCGATGATAATAGTGGTGCACATAGCGATTACGTACAGGTGGCCGGTGTTTTCGAGCAGCATAAGCGTTCTCTGTCAAGATGGGGGCGCAGGCAAAAAGGGTTGCAAGTCCCGCGACAAAAAATCTGTAGGCAACTTTTGATTTTCTCTCCATTTCTCCATACTCCCTTCTTCGGTAATATATATATAGACGTTTGCTCGCACTAAAAAAGCTACACTTATTTAATGATGCTGTCAATTTTTTGTTCGGGGAAAAATTAGAGGCTCAACTTCTGAAACTGAATTTGTTTATCAGGTCTTCTTATCAAGGTTTTTCAAAATTTGTTTGACTTACCTGAACAGAAAGTGTCATCAGATATATATAACAGGAAAAAGGAGGACGTTATTCATGTCTTTTAAAACGATATTAACTGCCAAAGAGAATCAGATAGGAACTATTTCTCTCAACCGTCCAAAACAATTTAACACATTCAGCACGAAGATGGCGGAAGAATTGAACGAATGCCTGCTACAGATGGAACGGGACGAAGCAATTCAAGTGGTTATAGTAAGGGGAGAAGGAAAGGCCTTTTCAACGGGAATAGATGTCAGTGAATTTGGGGGAAAGACACCTTCAGAATACCACACGTGGATAAAACTCATGGGCGAAATGCATCTCACAATAGCCTCCATGGGAAAGCCGGTGATTGCTTCCATCCACGGATTCGCGGTGGCAAACGGGGCAGGCCTTCTGGCGGCAGCGGATTTTGCGATTGCATCCGAAGAAACAAAAATCGGCACCTCGGCGATAAACGTAGGTCTCCTGTGCTCCGGACCAATCGCACCCCTGAGCTACTTTCTTCCTAAAAAGAAGGCGCTCGAGATGCTGCTCTGCGGAGACATGATAGACGCAAAAGAAGCGGAACGCCTGGGAATTTTAAACAAAGTGGTGCCACCCGAAAAACTGAAGGAAGAAACAGAGGCTTTTGCCAGGAAACTCATCGACAAAAGCCCCATAGCGGTGCGGACAGGAAAAAAATTCTACTATGAAGTGATAGATATGTCCTTCCGTCAGAAGCTTACCCATGCCGACGAGGTCTTGGCCGGATTATGCGCGACGGAGGATGCCCGCGAAGGGGTTGGCGCATTTCTGGAGAAGAGAAAACCGGAGTGGAAGGGCCGGTAGGACAAGCCTCCATCCCGGCGTATTTGTTCATCTGAAACCCAGTCCCATTTTGTCAATGGAGTTTTCTGGAGCTTTGTATTAGATCATAGGCCGCCTTGATACCCCGGGTTTTTTCAGTGGCGAATTTCATCATCTCATCGGGGAGACCTTTGGAAACAAGCTTGTCGGGGTGGTACTGCGTTATGAGACGCCGATACGATTTTTTGACTTCATCGTCAGAGGCCTTTTTGGAAAGCCCCAATACACCATAGGCATCCTTGAGGCGGATGTCATCCGTGCTATATTTCCGATCAAAGCCCGTACTACCTTCTGCACGCTGTCCGGCCTTCATCATCTGTATGATGCGCTCGAAATCCGCACGGGGATAGCCTGTATGGTCGCAGACGTAATAGAGAATATAGAGTTCCGAGTCATGAATTTCTCCGTCCGCCATTGCTGTTCCTAGGAGAATCTCAAGAAACATCCGTATGAGACTGCGCCTTCCATGACACTCTCGCCTGAACTGCTCCAGGATATCATCAAGCGGAAAATCGGGACGTTTGCCTTCATTGAACAAATTCAGAGCAGCTTGCTGCTGCTCCGGAGTAAGCCGCATATTTCTCATGGTAGCACGCACTGAGGCGATCTCCTCATCGGAAACCCTTCCATCCGCTTTCGCGAGGTGGCCCATCACGGAGAATGTTGCCGTAAAAAAGGCAATCTGAACCCGTTCGGGATCTCCGGATCCAAAACTCCCGCCGCCGGCAACTGTTTTGGCATGATCAAAACTATGTCCCACAGCGGCACCCAGGATTGCACCCAGAGGACCTCCAAAGAAAAATCCCACCGAGCCTCCTACCAATTTTCCCCACCAACTCATTTCAATATTCCTTTCCGTTTCGTTGAAACTGAGGCGGCACCAAAGGGCCTGACGGCGACGCAACCATAAGGTAGATCAATGTACCAAAAAAATAGCCCCGATCTCACGTGCCCTGATTTCTTGTTCTGTATTTACATATAAGCTGAAACAGAAAAAAGCAAGCTCAGAGCGCCCTACAATGCTGCTTGTCTTACTGCGGCCGCTATCTTTTTGTGTACTCCTGGATTCATAAAGTCGGGTACGATCTCATGTTTGCCCGCCAGAGATGCAAGGGTCTCGGCGGCGCTAAATTTCATGGGATAGGTGATCCTTGGGGTGTCGGCGTCAATAGTGCCGCGTATAATGCCGGGAAAGACCAGACAATTGTTTATCGTTCTGCCGTCCAGCGCTATCGCCGCCCCCGCTTCCAATGCGTCTCCAAGGTGTATCTCGGGAAGAGGATTGGCTAACGCGAAGATAATGGGGGCATTATTCATGCTGCGCACCATATCTTTCGAGACCAGGTTTGATGATGAGACTCCGATAAAGATATCTTTTCCCCTCATAACTTCTTTTAAGCCACCTTTTTCTCCGGTTTTATTGGTAATCTCAGAAATCGAATTTTTGTATGCGTTCATATGCTCCGGTCTGCCCTTGTAGATGGCCCCTTTTCTGTCGCAGATAGTTATATGCCTGAACCCATATTCCAGGAGCATCTTTCCGGTGGCCATTCCCGCCGCGCCCGCGCCGCTGATGACTATTTTCACGTTTTCCTTTTGTTTGTCTATAAACTGCAGCGCCTTCAGCAGTGCGGCCAGGATAACAGTTGCTGTTCCGTGCTGGTCATCGTGGAACACGGGGATGGGTACTCTTTCCTGTAGCCTTTCTTCGACCTCGAAGCAGAGAGGTGCCTTTATATCCTCTATCATGATAATGCTGAATGTCTTTGATACTGCTTCAAGTGTGTCGACGATTCTGCCCGCGTTGTCGCTTTCTATAAGGAGAGGCATGCAACTTACTCCCGCCATCTTGTTCAGGATGATCGCTTTACCCTCCATAACGGGCATTCCCGCAAGAACGCCGATATTGCCGAGACCCAGCACGGCGGAACCATTTGTGGCGATGCATGCGGAATTGCCGATGGAGGTATATTCCCGTGCCGCTTCAGGATGTTCAACGATGTGGTTGCACACCTGGGCCACTCCCGGAGTATAAACCATTCTCAGGTCACTCAGCGTATCTACCTTTACCGTCGGCGTTATGGCTATCTTGCCGCCGCGGTGTATATGAAGCACCTCATCCTCAATGGAAATCAATTTATAACCTTTAAGCTGTTTCAGGTCGGAAATTGTGTCTGAAAACTGTTTTTCATCGTCGAAAAATATTATTATGTCCCGTGTGATATATTGAGAAGTAAGATGTGCTTTTGTAATGTCGCCCAGCACGGCGCCATGCTTTCCAAGCTCTGTTGCCATTTGGCCAAATGCGCCAGGTACGTCCGGAATACGAACCCGTATTTTCCTTGTGATTTTGTATGAGTATTTCTCTATATCTGTCATTAACCCGCACCTCAAATCCCTTGATTTTTTTCTGAACGTTCCGGCTTTTCCCCTATCCTGTAAGCGTCTATTATAGAAAAGATCCAGCAGCAAGCAATAAACAGTAAAACAGGTTTGTAATATATTGACGTGTGATCCGCGGAGGAGGCCAGCGCCACATTCGATATGGTAGTCATATCAACCTGATTCAACTGACTCTGTATCTGCTCGATAATAGCAAGTGCTCTGACAGTGGCCATCCAGACAATGACCCCAATTCCTGAAAACGTAAGAGCCATTATGGTGATGCCTCTCAGGAATCGTTTCAGATACATCTGCCCTGTTCCGGGGAATGCAAGTCCTGACAGAAGAGCGGCTTTTGTTGATATTTTCATGACAGGCTCTTTCCGGGATAATCGGGGTTGAAATTGGAGACGATAATGTTTCGGGTCTTATCCATAAGCTCTTCCAGATTGTCGTGAGTATAGTTTTCCGTGACAACAGGCTTTACTATGACCACCTCTATAACACCCGGGTTGAACGCGAGGGCTTTTTTTGGAAGAATCTTTCTGCTGCCGTTTACTGTTACTGGAAGGATGGGAAGGCCACTTTCCACAGCCGTTGCGAATCCTCCCTTTTTAAATTCATGGACCTTTCCATCGGGGGATCTTGTGCCTTCGACAAAAACATGACACTGATGCCCGCGGGAAGTCGTTTCATCCCGTCACGGATACTTTCTACCGCCTTCTGCCTGTCGGAGCGATCTATAAATATGTTTCTCGATTTATATAGGGCAAATCCGAAGAATGGTATTTTGCGAAGATCCTTTTTAGTGATCCAGCGGAACTGGATGCCAAGCTTTATTACAAGGGCAAGGCTGTCAAAATGCGATTGGTGATTCGATATTATTATATAGGACTGACCTTGCAGGATATTATCGTTGCCTCTGCTCTCAAGACGCACCCATGTTGCCTTCAGCATTATCCACGCCCACACCTTTGAAAGAATAAAGGGAAGATTTCCAGTAGGGCTCAGAAGAGAAACTGCCACAATCGGTATAAATATTGAGATTGTAGCAAGGCAGACCCAGAAACCGACCCAGAGGAACTTGAATATGCGCAACAAGGTGTTCATTGCGTGTTTCCCTTCACAAAAAAACTTATCATGAAAACGCGAGAGAACGAAAAATAGAAACGAACAAAAAGAAAAACGGGACAACGCTTATTTTTTCTTTATTCGTAAATTTCGGACTTTCGTGATCAGCTTTTTAATTCTCCCGCGGTTTCGGTTCCATCGAAAAACTGAGGATAATATATTCTGTATACGGCGACGATCCTTTCAAGGGGCAGATCGGCGAAGCTGCCGTGATCAGCAATATATTCTATATGCTTGTTTCCCTTCCTGTCGAATTGGTGAAAACCCGCGTCTTTTTCGCCGTTGAATTCGACCGGGACAATATCAAATTTTTCGCACAGGGCAAGATTAAAAGCGGGCGTTGCCTTTATCCATCTGTCATTCAAAAACATTTCAGTATATCCATGAAAAATAAACAGATCTGTTTTCATTGTTTTTTTGAGGGATTCAGGAACAAGGTGGTTGCGAATATCCGCGAAGCCCAGGCGACTGGGGATACCAAGCGCGCGCCCAGCTGCCGCGAGCAGGAGAGCTTTTTCCACACACCATCCGGTCTGTTGGGTCAGGACCCTGCTGGCATTGAACTTGTCCGGTGAAAGCTCGATATGGTAAGGATCATATTTAATTTGATCTCGCACGGCGTAGAAGATTTTTATAGATTTATCAATCCGGGATTTTGCGTTATAAGTGCATTGCTCCGCAAATTTAATTACACCGGGTGAATCACTATCGATGAAACTCGTCGGCGACAGATAGATTTCAAGATTATCCTGTGGCGGGTTCGCCATGTTCAGCCCCCATTCTTTGATAAACATGAAAGGTTTATCTTCCCTTTTTTGCCACGATAGCAGCAGTTAGTCAAATGATATTTGATCCCTTGCCTCCCTTGCCCAGTTATGTTTTACTGTTAGTTGGGTTTTCTAAATTTTTGCCGGGGCAATAACCGGAGAGCATCCATGGGAGGAATGGAAAATGATGAGAGATTTGATAACAAAAAACAGGAGCTATCGGCGTTTTCACCAGGATTTCCACTTGGAACTTGATACATTGAAGGGTCTTGTCGATCTTGCCAGGCTGAGCGCGTCGGCAGGCAACAAACAGCCGTTGAAATACGTGTTGTCCTGCGATCCCGGCAGGAATGCCATTGTGTTTTCAACCCTTGCCTGGGCCGCTTCTCTGAAGGATTGGCCGGGGCCTTCCGAGGGAGAGAGGCCATCGGCATATATAATCATATTGAAGGATAAGGAGCTGGACAACACGTATGTGAAGAATGATGTCGGTATAGCAGCCCAGAGCATACTTCTTGGAGCGGTGGAAAAGGGGCTGGGAGGCTGTATGATAGCTTCGGTAACACGTGAGGAGCTTCAGGAAAAGCTTGTAACCCCGGATAACTGTGAAATATTGCTTGTTGTGGCCCTCGGCAGGCCGAAGGAAGAAGTGGTAATAGAAGCAGTTGGCCCTTCCGGTGATACAACCTACTGGAGAGATGACAGTGGTGTTCATCACGTACCGAAACGCTCGCTCGAAGATATTATTATTGGATAGAGAATTTTTCGGAAGATGTAAAACAGGTTATGAAAAAAACGATTTAGATGTTATGGATAAAGATCTAAACATGGACCGCTTTGATTTCTAAGAAAAAACACGGATTTTACTTCCTTTTCTACTTCCCTCTGTCAAGGGATTGCTATTTCATGGGGGTCTTGCGGAAAGACGGCACCGGATACCTTAACTAAAAGAAAAAGCCGCGTGATTTACTGGAACATAGCCCGTCGCCGCAGTTGCGGACGAGTTTAGAGAAAAACAACCGTTTGCGATAGGGGCCGGTTATATGAGAAGCATGTTCTCGGCTTCTCGCAACAGATTGTCCCTGAAATCAGGGTGGGCAATACTGATGATGGCCAGTGCTCTTTCGCGGGTGGATTTCCCCCGTATCCTGACAAGACCGTATTCCGTACAAAGATAGTCGGTATCCATTCTTGGAGTGGTAACCATTGTCCCTTCCCCAAGACGGGGCACAATGCGCGATACTTGTCCATCCTTGGCAGTGGAATAATAAGCCAGGATGGATTTTCCGCCCTTGGAATTACATGCCCCCCTCACAAAATCAAGTTGTCCTCCGACTCCACTGAATTGAGATTGATCGAGAGATTCCGAGTTGCACTGCCCGAAGAGATCCACCTCAAGGATCGCGTTAATAGAAATCATATTGTCGTTTTTGCTGATAACAGCCGGGTCCAAGACATAGGAGGAAGGGAAGCTTTCCATGCTCGGATTATTATTCATAAAATCATACGTATATTTTGTACCGTATGCGGAAGTATAGACATGCTTTTCCGGGTGAATATTTTTTCTGCGTCCCGTGATCACTCCTTTCTCAATAAGGTCCACCATGCCGGGTCCGAAAAGTTCGGAATGAATTCCAAGATCTTTATGCCCTGAAAGATACGGCGTGACACCATTGGGAACTCCACCGATTCCCAGTTGCAGAACAGCTCCATCGGGAATAATCTCGGCAATATGTTTACCTATCAGCGCATCCTCGGGTTTTGGCGGGGGCGGGGGTATCTCAAACAATGGAACATGGTTTTCCACTATGACATCAACGTCAGTAATGTGAATCATGCCGCTTCCAAAGACACGCGGCATATTTTCGTTCACCTCCACAATGACTGTGCGGCTCGATTTGGCGGCTACGGATGTATAATCATTGTTTGTGCCGAAACTGAAAAACCCGGACTGGTCCATCGGCGAAACCGTTGTAATAGTGACATCTATTGCCATCTCTTCCCGAATTAATCTTGGCACCTGATGAAAATAAACAGGCACATATTGCGTAAGTCCGACAGTTACCAGGCCCCTTGACTTGCCGCTTACAAACCACGAATAGGATTCAATGACATCACAAAGATCAGCTCTGCAGATTGTTTCGGTAACATACTTTTGAGGGTTAAAAGAATAAACCTTGATATCTCTCAAATTCCCTGCCGCCGCCCTTTCGGCAACCGCGGAAAGAAGCGCCGGTGGTTCGGCAATAGTCATGCCGGGGATGAGAGTATCCCCATTTTTTATCAAAGCTACAGCATCTGCGGGTGTGGCCAATTTTCGTTTATACTCTCTGGAATATGCTCGCACAGATCAATCTCCTCATTAATCATGATTCTTATAACTATGATCAAATCAAAAAGATCCAGGATAAACACCCAATGATAATAGAGTATCTTAGAAGATCGCATTTATGTCAATGAAAGTTTTCTTTTAAGATACTACATTGGTTTGTTAAGAGGTATCATAAATACTTAATATGAATTTGTGAGTGCAAGGAAAACCGAATGAAGCAGGAAAAATGAGAGAATCGGGCTCGTTTTGGAGGAAGATAATTACCTAAGAGACAGGGATGGCTATATGTATGGGTCAAACGAATCATATCACACGCTGTCCATCTCCGCCTTATAGCGATCATAATATGAAACCACCCTTTTAATATAGTAATGTGTGGCCTTGAATGGGGGAATCCCCTGATACTGTCTGACCTTTCTGCTTCCGGCGTTGTATGCCGCGAGGGCCATACTGGTGTCTCCATCGAATCTGTCGAGGAGTTGTTTAAAATATTTTACTCCGCCATATATATTATGCTCGGGATTAAAACTGTCTTCCACTCCGAGGGCCTTTGCCGTTGCGGGCATTAGCTGCATTAGTCCGCGCGCCCCTTTCTTCGAGATGGCCTTGGGATTATAACTGGATTCTGCCATAATAATAGCCCTTATGAGCGCCGGGTCGATCTGATAGCGACTAGAGGCCTCTTGTATAATTGAGTGAAACAGATAGTCTGGTTTCTCAGCCGGCCGCTGAGAGATAGCTGCCCGATATGTTGAATGGTTATTAGATGGCTGAAAATTGTTATAGTTGTGGCATATTCCCGGAATAATAACAAGCGCGATCGTTCCAATAATGAATATCGCCCAGCATACCAAAGTAGTATGCCGGTTAAGTAATGAATCCTCGTCCATGGTTAACCTCTTGTAATAAATTAATAGTTTCTTTTAAGCGGCGCCTTATTAAAGGAATAAGAACAATATGTCAAGAAAAAAATGATGTTTTATCAGGTAAAGAAGGATAAATGTGTTGATCAGATGAATTTCCGGACGGGGATGCCCTCTTTTGACAGGTATTCCTTTATCTGGGCTATTGTGTAGCGCTGGTAATGGACCATAGAGGCAATGAGCGCCGCGTCGGCGTCCGAGTCTTGGAATACATCCCTCAGGTGTTCAGGCGTTCCCGCGCCTCCCGATGCTATTACCGGGATGGAAACGGTTTCGGATATGAGAGATGTCAGAGTCAGCTCGTATCCCGCGTTCGTACCATCCGCGTCAATCGAATTGAGACAAATTTCACCGGCACCCAGATCCCGTGCCTTTTTCGCCCATTCCACGGCATCAATTCCCACCGGTGTCCTGCCGCCATTTATATATATCTCATACCCGGAAGGCAGTGCCGGGGTTTTATCCACCTTCTTCGCGTCCATTCCAAGCACGATGCACTGGCTGCCGAACGTCATGGCTCCCCGGTAGATAAGATCGGGGTCCTGGACGGCGGCGGTGTTGATGCTGATTTTTTCAGCCCCGGCGGCCAGCACCCTGTGCATGTTATCCAGGGAACGAATACCGCCCCCCACTGAGAAGGGTATGAATATATTTTTCGCCACCCCTTCGACCACATCTATAATGATATCCCTTTTATCGGATGAGGCGGTAATGTCATAGAAGACGAGTTCATCCACGCCCTGCCTGTAGTACTCTTCAGCCATGGCAATCGGGTCGCCTATGTCTACATTCCCCTTGAATTTGATGCCTTTGGTGGTTTTTCCTTCTCTGACATCCAGACAGATGACTATCCTTTTGCTCAGCATATCTATATCCTGCCGTCCCACTCGCAAAAATTTTTCAGTATCCGCAGACCGTGTCGGCCGCTTTTTTCAAGATGAAATTGTGTGGCTATGACATTGTCACGTCCGATTACGGATGCGAAAGAGAGTCCATGTTCAGTTGTCGCTATAATGTCCTCTTCTTTTTCAGGCGCGGGATAATAGGAATGAACAAAATAGAATTGAGCCCTTTCATCCAGCCCCTCAAATACGGGATGACGGCGTACAATAGATACATCATTCCACCCCATATGAGGAATCTTTAAGTCGCTGTCCGGGAATCTCCTGGCTATGCCGGGGATTATGTTCAGGCATGTGGTATCATTCTCCTCACTCTCACCCAATATGATCTGAGCACCCATGCAGATACCGAGGAAAGGCTTCTTCTGTTCAACGATCTCGCGTATTGCCCTGTCAAGTTTCCTGTGCCTTATAACCTCCATTGC
>Ga0307992_1002293_pt1 | contig 10954 bp, 9 predicted proteins | sample EllFjometagen133_FD_203162 | JGI IMG/M metagenome (GOLD analysis project Ga0307992, IMG submission 203162) | Marine microbial communities from Ellis Fjord, Antarctic Ocean - #133 | ecosystem: Environmental > Aquatic > Marine > Unclassified | place: Southern Ocean | collected 2014-10-08
TATAACTCCAAAAATAGATAATCCGCCCAATACTCCTAATAATATGATTGTAGGATGAATCTTTGCCTTATCACCAATGATTTTAGGCTTTATTAAATTGTCAATTGATGAAACTATAAAAAAGCCATAAACAAGCAGGCCTATCCCCCTTATGGTTGTTGAAATAGTACTAGTTGTCAGCCCTTCAATTAGCTTTAATATTCCAAGAGGAAACCATACTATTGGAGCCCCAACGAAGGGTATCATACAAGCAATCATCATAATAATCCCCCATACAAGAGGCGATTTAACTCCAAATATATATAGACCTAGTACACCAACCATGCCCTGAATTAATGCTGTTATAAAATGGCCATAAACAACAGCATGTGTAACCTTACCAAATCTTTTTATTATCTTATTCTGGTGATGTTTTTTTAATGGAATAAAATATTTTATTTTTTTAACCATTAGTTCCCCGTCTCTTAACATGAAAAAGATTAAGAATATTATAACAAAAAAACTAAGTATTTTCTTTGGTATTGTAAATATAAAGTTTGATAATGAGCTTGTTATTGTATTTGTGATATTATCAAGTGAAGAACTAATTTGTGGTTTATCTGCTATACTAACCAAAAAAGAGTTTAATTTCAATAACAGATTATTAGAGCCCGATTCTGTACCTATTATATTTCCATCTGCAACCCTTTGTTTTGAGTTAGTGTAAACAGTCATTACTTCTTTTGTAAGTGAATTTGCAATAAATACAATTGGAGTAATTATCAAGATGATTATAAGAAATGTTACTATAATAGCAGAAAGGTTTTTTCTCTTGGTTTTTTTATTAATCCAATTATATAAGGGATAGGAGATATATGAAAATATAATACTGGTTAATATTGCAATTACAAATTGTTTGATAACCAAAAAAACTAATAAAAGAAATACAACAAAGAATAGTAAGATAAAATATTTTGAAAATTCTTCTTTTATTTTTCTGATATTATCCACCCCTTTACTTATTGCGAGTTTTGGTGAGCTCAAGGGACTTTTTTGCGAAGCAAAAAATCTCACTCTTGCGTGCCAGCTTAGCAAGAAGCTGTTATGGGCCCACCCGGACTTTCAAAGCACTTGCGAGCGAAGCGAACGCGGTGGACATGAATTTTTAATTCAATGTCTGCCATGCGTGCCAGCTTAGCAAGAAGCTGTTCGAACCGGGGATATTCACCATTTTGATTTCTTTAAATCGTCAAGGTGACATCATAGCCACTAGATCACAGGCCCAACTAAAAATATAAGATTAGAATTAATATTTAAATGTTGTGGAAATAGATTTTCAAGTTACACAATTAGGGAATTCAATTAAAAACTTAGAATAGAAAAAGAAAAGAAAGTTTATGGTTTAGTAGCTAAATCCTACGTTGAACATGATATACTCAAGCCTCCTTCTTCAAGGCATATTATCATATTATTTTTAACTTTATAAAAATTTATATTAGGATTATCCACTTTTGCCTTACAGCATAAATTATTTGCCAGATTTTCTGCAAGAGCATTATATTGAATATTTAACTCATCTATTTCTCCTTGTTTTTCATTTATTAGTTTATTCAGATCTTCATTTTTCTGGTCTGAATCTGCTTTTAACAAACTAAAATTTGTTTTCAGTGCATTTAATTCATTATTACAATTAGAAAATTTATCTGAGTATTTCTCTAATTTAGTTAAAAGATCTTTATTGAATGCACTGCAGGATGACAGGTTTGTATCAGAGACAAGAAGTTTTGTTTTCAAGTCCTGTATGTTTTCTCCGTAATCTTCTACAGAATAATTTGATTCTTTTACCTGCTTGTATATACTATAACCTGTTATTCCCGGTCTTATTATAAATATTGATAGTATTATAATTATAACTATTGTTGATGCAAGAATAATATTTCTTTTAAATTTTTCTTTAACCATCCAGACTTTAACTTAAATGTTTAATTTTTTAAATCTTTCTATTTTTGAGATTTTTAGATTAATAACAGGCTCCTCGACGAGAAAATAAAAAGAAAAAAATTATTTGTTTATACCAAAGAAAACATTAATCCTTTTCCATTAAGTCAAGAAGTAAGCAAGGAGTGTAACACTCTCTTAAAACCTATTTTTTTAAGTAAGCCCCGAGCGAGAGTTGAACTCGCGACCTCCACCTTACCAAGGTGGCGCTATAGCCACTAAGCCACCGGGGCATAAATAATCAATCAATCAATCAAAAAATACATCCTTATTTTCTTCATCATCATCTTCATAATCACTATAATCTTTTATTTCTATATTATTATCTTGTGTTTCAGTATTATCTTTAAATTCATTCTCATTCGTTAAAATATATTCAGAAACTGTACTCTTAACATTATCTTTTTTAATATGCTTATATTTCTTTTTATTGCCTTTCTTCTTTTTGCCTAGTTTAATCTTCTTTTTTATAATTTTTTCACCTCTTTCAATTTCTTTTTTTTCTTCATCAAAAGATTCTCCAATCTTTTTGTTATTATCTAATTTTTCCTCTTTATATTCTTTTTCTTTTTTATCCTCTTTATATTCCTGTTTTTCTTTATGTTCATCTACTTTTTTATCTGTTTTTTCTTGTTTAGGTATATCTCTTTCTTCACCAAAGCCAACAGTCATATCTACATAATTATCATCCTTATTTTTTTTTCTTTTTATAAACAAAAATAATAAAACAACAGCTAAAACAATAAATCCTGCTGTTAATGCACTATTCACCCAGTTAATAACAACTATCTTTTGTGGTTGTAATACAATACCTGAACCATTAAATGTAGTTTCATTTGATTTGCTTTCATAATTTGCATTTATTCCTGCAATCACAGAAATTATATTCAATAATAACATTAATACAGCAATTTTCAATATTTTTACTTTTATCATTTTTTATCACCATGAAAATGCGGGGGATGGGATTCGAACCCACGAACTCACTAAGAGACAGGATTTCTACCTTATAACTAATGTTTTAGTCTTAAGTCCTGCGCATTTGACCAGACTTTGCTACCCCCGCAAGATAAACAGGACAGAAAAATAGAATATATTTAAAGGTTTCTAAAGCTTTTTGGATGCACATCTTCTGCAAAGAAATGAACCCTCAATTTCAGTTAAATGTGTTGATGGAAAACCGCATCCCTCACATATGCCTTCTGATATTGGGCCTCCAAAGATAGGTTTTCTTGCTTCTTCTCTTAATTCAAACTTTTCAACCATTAGTTCAAATAACTCTGGCTGTATTTTAAGTATATCTTTTACTGTAAGTAAGCCAATCATATCTTTTTTATTCATAACAGGCAAGTGTCTTACATCACTGTCATTCATCTTTTTGAGAGCATCATAAATATCTTTTTCAGGACTGATTGTTATGACTTTTTTTATCATTACTTCTTCAGCCTTTAATTCTTTAGGGTTTAGTTTTTTTGCAATAACTTTTCTTACAATATCCCTATCAGATAATATGCCAAGAAGTTTGGAATCTTCTGTTATAACAAGGCTTCCAATATGATTATCCCTCATTTTTAAAGCACATTCCTCAATAGAAGTTTCCGGTGAAACAGAAATAGGCTTTTTTGTCATAGCGTCACATATTTTATAACCAGTTTTATAACTAAATTTCATATAAACCCCCTAATATTAGTATAATACTCTTCTAGTTAATAAACTTAAGTAAAATAGAAAATATATAATCCAAAATATAATTTAAAAAAATCAATAATTAACCAATATCTCTACATTCTTGCCAAAGATTTTTTTCATGTCCTCAAATATTGGCTCTTTTATAAAGACCTTTGATAAAATCTCTATTTTTGATAGCTCTTTCTCAAGCTCTTCAAGAGAACTCTTAGTAATTTTTCCTAAACCACCATTAGGCAGTATCTTTGCCTTTGTAATTCTTTTTTCTTCCTGGTCAATGTCATGTATTATATAAGCCTTTTTTCCAAGCAAAAGAACCTCTCCATATTTGTCTCCGTATTTTACTCTTACTTTTGTTTTTTCTATTTCCATACCCCTTTTTCTTTGTATGTACTCAACCATAAATCTGATAAATTCCTGGGAGCTCTTTTTAACTTTCTCTACCTCTGCCTTTGTTAGTTTTTTGTTATCATAGTCTTTCTTTGCTTTCATTATAGAATTCAATATTCTTAAGAATTTTGCAGGAATCTTCCCTTTGCTTATTATTTCATCCTCAAATATTTTAACTATCTTTAAATCACTAGCTCTTTGTATTCCCTCAAGCTTAAGAATATCTCTTATAACTGTAACAACAGTATCATAAACATAAAGCATTGATTCCTCTTCTCTTATTTTTTCTATCTGACCGAATAATTTTTTTATTCTTTTAAGATAGTCTTCTGCATTTTCCAGCAATACATCTACTTCTTTTCCACTAAGCTCCTTACTTTTTCCATGCTCAAGATCCTTTCTGACCTGTATATTATTTTCAAGTATTTTTACATACTTTTCCTCTAACATTTTTTCTTTTTTTACAAATAGTTGTCTCATTAGTTCAGGTGTTTCTTTTGGAGTTGGTGGTGGAACACCATAAAGCATAAGTGCTGCCTGACTTGGTGTTAAGATAGCCCAGAATGTGTCTTCCATTCCTAAATCCCTTATCTTAGATTTTACATGCTTTAACATCTGCTCACCGCTGTTCATGTACATATCAATTGCTTCTGCAGATGGCTTTATCTTACCCATTCTTAGTAATTGTTTCCATGGCATGAATATTCCCCTGTCATAAAATGGAACTCCATCTCTCAAAAAGGTGAATATTATTGGGTTGGCTTCTTTTATGTTATCCCAGAAATCTGTAAGTATATACACCTGTATATTCAGCTTGTTTTTGATTCCTGTAATCTCCCCAGCTTCCATTCCCATTGTTATTATTATTGCTCTTAACTTGTCTTTTAGCTCTGCTCTTGTCATTTTTTTGACATCTGTGTCATCCACAACAATAAATACATCAATGTCTGATTCAGCTGTTGCTTTTCCCTGTACAAGAGATCCTGCAAGTACATAGCTAACAATATATTTCTCAAACTTTTTGATAACCATTGACTTATGGATTTCAGCTATCTTTATTGCAGACAGCATTCCAGTGTCATAAACCGGAGCAGACATTGCAATAAGCTCTAATAAATCATATTTTGCATCATAACAGCTTTGCCATAACTCAGAAAGAATGATTGTTTGTGGTGCAATATTTTTATCAACCTCTTTTGCCATTTCTTCTATAATAGACGAAAGCTTTGTCTTTAGCTCATCTTTAGACATCTTCTTGCTGTCAGAATCATCAACCAAGATAAGAACATTAATCTGCTCACTTGGTTTTTCATCTTTTTCTGGCTTTTTTGGCGGAAGGAGTGCAATTCCAATTATGTAATTTTCAAACTTTTTCAAGATTAATTTTTGGAATTTATCAAGCTTTGACTTGATTGCCTTTAATTTTTTCTGGGCATCTTTTGGAAGCTTTGACTCAATCTCCTTGAACTGGTCATTTTCTTTTGTATTTTTAGCATTAGTTTTTTTGCTTTGTTTTTTGGCCATAATCATCCACCTGCCTGCTTTAATTATAAAATTAACTAAAATGAGATTATTATTAGGCATATATAAATCTTTTTAAAAAATTCCGTAAATTTTTCGGAGCATATATATATTAACTTTTTTCAAAGAAAAGATTATTGCATTATGCCATGCTCTGAGTCATTATCTATTCCCAAGAATTTAATAGCAGGAAACCCTTTTTTATAGTCTTCCCACATTTCTTCCATTATTACAGAAGGAAAAGCCTTAATATTCTTAAGCTCTTTTTTTGAAAAGAATTTTACTTGCTTAATATAATGTTCATCTTCTCCCTTCCCCACAATGCCTTTAATAGAAATCCTACCTTTGTGGCTTGAGGAAATTATATATACATCAATATTATTTTCTTTCTGTTTATGAAAAATAAACTGCCTTATGTAAACAATCTTATCTAAACCCACTTTGAGGTTTGTTTCCTCTTTTATCTCCCTTTTTCCGCATTCAAAAATAGTTTCAGTTCCTTTTAATCCGCCGCCTGGAGGCACCCACCATGTAAATCCTGTTATAGGGTCAACATGTTTAACTAATAATATCTTATTGTCTTCAAATATTAAAACACCAACTCTTATCCTGTTTTCCAGTTTAACTACCCCATATAAATTTATTCAAGCAATTTGCTTATTGATTTATTTTGATTTAAACTGCTAATAACCTTTGCAAAATAGCCTGCAACAGAAACCTCTTTGTACCATGGATTTTTTTCCTGAAAATCCTCTTCATGATAAACAGCATCGGTGCCAATAACCCCTGTTAAATATCCCTTTTCATAAAATTTTGTTATTCTTTCCATAGCTGGCCCATTAAACAAAGCAAGACTACAAGCTACATATATCTTTTTAGCACCCTCTTCTTTTGCTTTCTTAACAACATTCATTAAAGTTTCAGCAGTATCAATCATATCATCTATTATTAAAACATTCATTGATTTAACTTCTCCTACTATTTTGACTGATTCAATAGAATTTGGTGCATCATAATTCCTATCTTTGTAAGCAAAAGCCAAACTTGTTCCAAGTTTTTGAGCATAATGCTTGGCCATTCTCACTCCCCCAGCATCAGGAGACATAACTATTAGATTTTTTAAATCAAAAATTTCTTTATTTTCCTTGATGTAATCAATAATGTTCTTAGAAGCATGTAAATTCTCAAATTTGGCTTTTCTAAAAAATCCAGCGATAGCAGGATTATGTACGTCCAGAGTTATGACTTGATCTGCATTAAGGTCTTCAAGCTCCCTTGCAATTACTGAGGCAGTTATGCCTTCCCTTCCCTCTTGCTTATCCTGTCTTGCATACGGAAATACAGGTATAACTACAGTTATGTGGTTTGCATCACTTCTCCATGCAGCATCAATAGCTGTTTTTAATACTCTTAAGTTTTCATCTACTGAACAACCATTAACAGAATTAGAAACATCCTGAATAATATAAACATCTGATTCCCTTATGCTTTCTCCTATGACTTCCTTTCTTTCAGTATTTGCAAATTTCACTTCCTTAGATTCTACAAGTTTTAGCTGTTTGTTTCCATCCCCTATTTTTTCATCAATCTTTTTTTGAATCTTATCTGCAAAATGTTTTCCTGATTCACAGGCAAGAATACCTAGTTTGCCTCTTGTCATAATATCACCTTTTAATTTAAGCAAACAAATATATTTAAAAATATTTATGTCATATAAAACATTTAACAAAGAAAACAAATAAATACTAGCTATGTTAAAAAATATTATATGCAAATAAAACTTTTTGGGGCTGCCAAAACAGTTACTGGCTCATGCTACAGTCTGGTTACTTTGGGAAAAAAGATATTAGTTGACTGCGGGATGTTTCAGGGAAACAAGAAGTTAATGAAGCTTAACTATGAAAAGTTTCCTTTTAATGCAAAATTATATTCAGCGCTTCTTCTTACACATGCACATCTTGATCATTGTGGAAGGATTCCAAAGCTTGTTAAGGAGGGCTTTAATGGCGAAATTTACTGCACTTCTGCAACAAAAGACATAGCAAGGATAGTCATGCTTGATTCTGCAAAGATTAATAAGTATGATGTTGAGTTTGAAAACAAGAAAAGACAAAGAATTGGACTGCCTCCTCGTGAGCCAATATATGATGAGAAGGATGTTGAAAAGGCAATGGGGCTTTTCAGGACAGTAGATTATGAAAAGAGTTTTCAGCCATGCGAAGAAGTAAATGCAACTTTCTATGATGCAGGGCATATACTTGGTTCTGCAATAATAGAATTAAAAATCAACGAGAGCGGAAAAGAAACAACAATTATTTTTTCAGGAGACCTTGGTCAGAGTAACACTCCAATAATAAAAGATACAGTTCACCTTAATAAGGCAGATTATGTTTTTATTGAATCAACATATGGGGATAGAATACATCCCCCGATAGGAAAAAGAAAGCAAAAGCTTCTCGATATAATACTAAAAACATATGATAAGCATGGCAAGGTTATAATCCCTTCTTTTGCAGTTGAAAGGACGCAGGAGCTTTTGTATGACCTTAATGAGCTTGTTGAGAAGAATCTTATACCAAAAATAAAAATTTACATTGACACCCCAATGGGGATAAGGGTGACAGAGGTTTTCAAGAAGCATTACAGTGTTTATAATAACAAAATAAAAGACTTAATAAAATCAGGGGATAATCCCTTTTCATTTCCAGGGCTTGAATACACTATACATGTTCAGGATTCAATTAAACTTAACAACCTTCATGAGCCGTGTATTATCATTGCAGGAAGTGGAATGTGCACTGGAGGCAGGATAAAACACCATATAAAGCATAATATCTGGAATAAAAGAAACACAATGCTTTTTGTAGGTTATCAGGCTAAAGGCACACTTGGCTACTACATAAAAAAAGGCAAGAAAAGAGTCAGATTATTAGGCACAGAAGTTGTTGTAAAGGCAAATATTGAATCAATTGACAGCTTTTCTGCTCATGCTGACTATCGTGAGCTTCTTCACTGGCTGAAATTTTTTAATCCAAAGCCAAAAAAGGTTTTTATTGTCCATGGTGAAGAAGATGCGATGATACCTTTCTCAAAAAGAATTGAAAAGCTTGGAATAAAGACGAAAATACCAGACATGAAAGAAGAAATTAATCTTTAATAATATTCTTTATTTCTTCCTGCAGGTTTCTGTTTATCATTGAGTCATGGCTTGCAACAACCTGCGCAGCAATATAAGAAGCAATCTTTCCTGAGGTCTTGACATCAAGGTCATGTGAGATTCCATAGAGAAAGCCGCCAGCATAGGCATCGCCTGCCCCTGTTGTGTTTATGGCATTTACATTAAAACCATTTATTTTATGGAGGCCATTATTATCCATAACAAGGCTACCTTTTTCTCCAATTTTGACTATTGCAATCTTACAAAATTTTTTTATTGCCTCAACTGCTTCAGCCGGTTTTTTGCCAGTAAGTTTTTCTGCTTCATCCTCATTTACAAAGATGATATTAGCATAATCTTTCATTATCTTATTTATCTTTTCCCTATGTCGTTCTATGAGCGCGGGATCTGCCAAATCAATTGAAATTAAGACATTGTTTTTTTTTGCATGCTCCATAGCATAAAATATTGCTTCAGCCTGCTTTTCACCGTCAAGCTGGTATGCTTCAATATGAAGAATTTTTGAGTTGCTTATGTCATCAAGGTTGATATCATTTTTGGCTAAGTTCGTACCTGCCCCTAAGCATGTGGCCATTGTCCTTTCAGCGTCAGGTGTAACCATAACAACACATGTTCCCTGTATTTCATTGCATGACTTAAAGCAGGGTATTATTCCAATTTTCTCAACAAGCTTTTTGTATGTAATTCCATTAGCATCATTGCCTATCATTCCTATGAAAAGAGATTTTCCTCCGAGGTTACATACGCTTGCAAGGGTATTTGGGACACTTCCACCTGCAGAATTTTTTACAAAATTGTTATCAAGCATTGAAAGTATATTTTTGCTCTTTTCAATATTTACAAGGTTCATATTGTTTCTTATGAGGCCATTCTTTAGTATAAATTCCTCATCTACTTCCACAACCTTATCAAGAAGGGGATACCCAATGCCCACAACATCATATTTCATTTTCAAAATAAAAAACCGCCGGGACTGGGACTTTCATCAGCTGTTGTGATTGGCTTTTAATCCAACACCCACATTTCTTGCGAGCGTTAGCGAGCGAGAGGGACTTCAACAAAGTTGAATGTCGCTCATACGTGCCAGCTTAGCAAGAAGCTGTTTTGAACCCAGATATCCTTTCGGAAACTGGCTCTCAAGGCCAGCGCAATACCAGATTATGCGATCCCGGCTTAATAATTCAGAACTTTTGCTAAATTTAAATAACTTTTGATTTATTTTTGTATTTCATGAGGAAGCATTATAGGTATTCCATCTTTTATAGAATAAACAGCCTTACACTTTGTGCAGACTAGTTTAGTATTATTTTTATTATACTTAAGTTCAGCCTTGCAGACTGGACATGCTAATATTTTAAAAAGCTCTTTTGGAATCAATTTCATTTAAATCATGCTAACTAAACTCGTTCATTCTTTTAAACTTTTCGCAATATTTTAAAAACAATTTGCTTGAAAAAATTAAACTTACTTTTAAATCTTTCTCAAAAAAACGAAACCTTTATATATAATGCATGAAACCTATTTATAAATATTTGGTTTAAAGATTATTTTAACTTTAAGGTATTAAATTTTGGGGGTGCTTATTATGCCTAATTATATAAAAAAATGTCCTGAATGTGGGAGTATAAATCTGTTTTGGAATAAGGAAAAAGGAGAAGTAATCTGTCGAGATTGTGGGTTAGTCATCGAAGATAAGATGATTGATTTTACACCTGAATGGCATGATTTTGATAGCGACTCTGGCGAAAAGAAAAGAAGAGCAGGTGCTCCAATGACATACACCCAATATGATCAGGGATTGGGTACAGATATTGGAAGAAAATCAGACTTGAGTTCTCTTGGTGCAAAAAACAGGAATAAATTTTTTAGATTAAGAAAATGGCAGTACAGGATTTCAACTGCTATTGAAAGAAATCTTAAGCTTGCACTTGCAGAATTGAAAAGAGTTGCTTCTTATCTCAAGCTTCCTGGCAGTGTTGAAGAGGAAGCAGCAAGGCTTTATACTATGGCAGTTCAGAAAGGGCTTGTAAGGGGTCGTTCAATGGAATCAGTTGTTGCAGGAGCACTCTATGCTGCATGCAGACGTCATGAAGTACCTAGAACATTAGATGAACTTTCTGAAGCCAGTGGGATTGAAAAAAAGGAAATTGGAAGAACTTACAGATTTGTAATAAGAGAACTTGGAATAACAATACTTCCAAG
>Ga0307992_1002295_pt1 | contig 10942 bp, 11 predicted proteins | sample EllFjometagen133_FD_203162 | JGI IMG/M metagenome (GOLD analysis project Ga0307992, IMG submission 203162) | Marine microbial communities from Ellis Fjord, Antarctic Ocean - #133 | ecosystem: Environmental > Aquatic > Marine > Unclassified | place: Southern Ocean | collected 2014-10-08
TGTATATTTTTTACTTTCAATAATATTATTTTACTTTTAAAGTTTTACAACGAATAAGTCTGGTTTATTTATTTTATTCCCTGCAATAATTTTATTTACTACTAAGGATTTGTTTTCTTTTAATGTCTTATAAAGATTTTGTGTACCACTAAGGATTTGTTTTTACTTTAGTCGTTTAAACGACTTCTAAGCCCCTCTTAATCTTTTTCTTATCTTTACCCTTCAATGTAATTAATCATCTTACATGATTGCTAAAATCATGTCATATCCATAGCTAACTTGTAACCTTGTTGATTAGTTGTTATTCTCATCATTTTAATTTTAATTAATAAGCTTGATTGATTTATTTACTCTTCAATTTATTTTATTTAATTTTTTTAACCACTCTAACGTGAAACTTTGTTTCTCGCTTCTTTCAAAGTGCTTCTGATAGAATATATTTTGTTTAATTTGAATGTTGACACAGAGCAAACTAGGCTGAGTGATCTCATCCTTAGTTCATTTAGCTCTATTTGAGGTTAAAGCTTAAATATGGTTTGTCGAGTGATCTTGAATTCGATGAAGTTAGACTATGTAGATTTACACTACAACCAACAACAATACCATTCTTCTAAGATGTCCAAATACATTACCCTTACAATCAGTAATAGGCTCTTACCACCGACTTCACGGTGGATTCTCTGTCATGTTTAAGTGTTCCCTCTATTCTTTCAAGAGGCACTTAAGAGCATGGACTGTTTGGTGGATAAATCCGTTCTATTAATTGTCTAAGACTTCTAAACAAAGCTAACAGCTTTACAGGATTAAATCCAAAACTGGCTCGGAGATATGACGGTTGTCCTGTACATACCCGAATGACTTACACCACAGTAAGTAAAACTGCAAATGTCATTTCTTGCCATCAAACCGGATCTTTCGATAACAACGCCCATTTACGCCTGTTAAATTAATAGATACGGATAACCCATCTTAAATCATAATTTAACGTGTGGTTGTCTTAATTCCACGACCGTTTGTAAAAATGAATCGCTAGACACTAAAAGAACTAGTCTGAACATCTTTAATTTTTCTTAACTCTAAGATTTATTATAAGAACAATAGTATGAAGTAAACAAGATTAAAGTCTAGTTACTTCAAATTGGTCAATCTTTCTTATAACACTTCCTACGGATAGATCAAAAATAATCTATCAACACCTTTTTTAATTGATGTCATTAGTTTGTATTATAATGCGAAAAAAAGAAAAGTCAAATTTATTTTGAAGAAAATTTTCTTTTTATTATAAATAATTCTGTGAGATGGTATGCTTTGGTACCCAACCAGAGTTTCTTTAGACTTAGTAAACCTAAAGAAAACATCTCATATCTTTCTTTTATTTATAAAATTCTTTTATTTTTATTTTTACTGTTGACTTTTTATTCAAACTTGGTATTATAATAGTAATGAATTAAAACATTGGGAGATGTTAAAATGATAAATTCAATTTTAAATTATAGTACAGATAATCGAAATCATAAACTTGGTAAATTAACAGGAAGCTTTGCTAGTGTGGTAGAATCTTCTTTAAATGAAAACTTTGGTAATGATTGGAAAGTAATCGGTGATGTTATATATCATAATGACAAAAAGTTCAATACAGCTAAATTATCAAATAGTTGTTCAGCAAATACAATAATCAATAAATTAAACTAGGAGAGATTGAATAATGTTTAAATCAATTTTAACATCGGTCTCAGTAACATTAGAAGTTTTTGTTACAGGAAGCCATAAACTATTAAAAGATGCTAACGAAGTGCCAATGAGAGGTTAATTTAACAAAATCTTTCAATACCCATAGTATTTTACTGTGTTATGGAAGAAACTATCAAATAAAAAGAAAATATGAAATTATATATTAAAAAGAAAAATTGGGAAAATAAACCAATAGATTTAAAGAAAGAGCATTTCAACGATGCTCTTTCTGATTTATTAACCAAAGATGAAGTAACTAAGATTGCTATCATCAACGACACCTATACATGTAATGTTTACTCCAGACTAAAAAACAAGTGGACTATATCCAGAACAATGAAAGTGGATAATAAAGATTCTAATGATTTTATAAATAATTGTGAGTTAGAAACAACTAAACCACTAAAAGAATATATGGAGTCAGTTCACTTGAAAAATTTAGAGCAAACATTACTTAAAGAATCTGCACCTAAAGTTGGGTTATTTTGGATTGATCCAGAAGATAAAGAGATTTATTCCGTAGATGTAAAAATTACTGATGGTGAAGCGTTTGGTGCAGGAACCGATAATCATTATATAGTTCATCCAAGTTCTCATTATGAATCATGGAGAAAAATAGATAAACCAAAAAAATTAAAATCGGTTCAATATGAAGATGTTCCAAGAGGTAGGGTAATTTTAAAGAGAAATCCTGTTGCTGAAAAGAATATGTTCTATGTTTATATGAGTCCAGTTCTTGATGAAGAAGAATATAAGAATATGGTATTAGATGAATTTAAGTTACCATTGAGCAGAACTATATTTGATTTTTCAGATGAACATTATTTCATTGATGATGAATTTATTAATGAAAGTAATGATGTTGATAATCAGAGAATTTTAGATATGGCTATGGCTGGAGATTTAATCTGGTATGACATTGATTTGATTATTGGAATCTATGGAGAAGTTAGCAAAGATAAAAATGTCAATATTGAAACAGAAGATTTCATAAATTTCTTAGATGAGAACTATAAGGAAATTGGTAATGATGTATTTATTGACATGGATGATTATAGAAAATTAAAGTAAAAAGTAATTGAAAACTATAAATAATTACAACTTCTGCTACACACTTTGTAGAAAAATTATATAATCTACTTTGTGATTTCTGCTTCACGGCGTTCTTTAATCTTAGAACTACTCCACAGATATTACACCGTTTAGCCAACGGCATTTAATTTTATATTTATACTAGCATTTAAATCTCTATCAATTAATAACCCACAATTTTTACAATCGTAAAGTCTATCTGATAGTTTTAAATCCAACTTTTTTGTTTTACATCTACAACATAATTTTGAACTTGGAAAATATCTATCAACATATAAAACTTTATTAGCTTTATATTCCATTAAAACTCTAAATTTATTAAATGAAGCATCAACAATACCCCTTTTTAATGATTTATAAACTTTCTTTTCTAACATGGAATTAACAGATAAATCCTCTAAACAAATAATATTACCGTGGTTTTTGATAATATCGCTTGTTACTTTATGTAGTAAATCTTTTCTTTGGTTTCTAATATCTAAATGAACTCTAGCCACTTTCATTTTAGCTTTATTTCTATTATTTGATCCTTTTTTCTTTTTACTTAAATTTCGTTGAGCTACCTTTAATCTTTTAGAATTTCTTTCTGTTGATTTACTTCTATTATATTTTTTACCATTATCTAAAGTAGCTAAAGTTTTAACTCCCAAATCTATTCCAATCTTATTTGTATCTTTCTTTTGTTTATCTGGAAGTTCAATCAACACACAAACATACCATTGGTTAGCTTCTTTCTTTATAGTAAATGACATTATTTTACCATTAAATCTTAGTTGTTCTCTAATTTTAACTAAACCAATTTTGGGTAACTGTATTTTATTATTTTTAAATTTAGCTTTATCGTTACTGATGTAGAATCCATCATTAATCCCTTTTTTATGAAAAGTTGGGTGTTTTGTTCTTCCTTTAAAGAAATTATTAAAGGCTTTACCTAAATCAATTACTGGTTGAATATTAGCGTCCTTTGGTGAATCATAAACCCACTCTGGTTTTTCACTATTCCATAGTTTCTTTAAAGAATACATATTAGGTTTATTTCCTTTTTTATATTCTTCATTCCATTTAGCTAAATTATAATTGTAACTATATCTAGCTACACCACAAGCTTTCCTAAAAGCTATTTCTTGTTTAACTGTCGGAATTAATCTAATTTTATGTGTTCTTATCATTTAAATATGTGTTTGATCTTTTTACTTTATTTATAAAATAATACCTAAAAGTATAAATACTTGTACTTCTCCTCTGTTTGGGTTGGTTGTTAGACGATTCTTCTAACAACCAACCTTTTTTATTATTAAAACTTTTATAAATAATATAAAAGGATTTTAACATGGCATTAGGTTTACCACGAGATGTAGCTGGTTCAGTATATGGACTGTTCAATAGTTATAGGGATAGAAATAAAAGTAAAAAAGACAGTTATGAGAATACTTCTTTGCTGTCCAAATACTATAATAAACTAGCCACTGATACGAATACCCTAACAGCTAGAAATAAGTTTTTTACAAATTGGACTTCAATTGATGGGATGCCTGGAGATGCACAAGCATTAAATACAATGTTTCATTTAGTTGAAAGCGTAGAGTTACCCAATTTAACTACCGGAGATAGTGATAGAATAGATGATGGGCGTGGACCTTATCAAACACACTCTAATTCAATAACAACAACTACCGGTAATACCTTCTCAATAGTGTATAGAGAAACACAAGATCCATTGATAGAAGCTATTATATATCACTGGATGAACAGAAATGCTAAACCATTTGTTAGACCAACGAGGTTAAACTTAGATATTGAATATAAACATGATTTGGATGGAAACACCGGAGTATTAATATATGTAATACAGGGAGTTAGACCAAAACAAATAAAAACTATTGATGCAAGTCATGACGGCATTAGAATAAAGTTGCGTGAAGTAACATTTATATTTAATACGTTTAAGGTTGAACCAAAAAGAAGTTTACCCAATAAACCAAAATCTAATGTTCTTCCGAGAAGAAATAAATTTGTTGATGTTGCTGAAAGATTAACTGGTTATACTGAAGATGTTCTAGTTAAAATTGATAATATTGAAAAAGTGGTTGACAATTTATAAACAAAAGAGAGGAAATAAAAAATGAATTATCAGGAAACATTGAAGTTGATTGAAAGTAATAGTGCTGAATTAGTTGGCATATACATTCCGTCTAAAGATAAAGAATTAAAGTTTAGGTCATTGACAACTGGAGATCAGAGGCTTTTAGCCAAATCAGCTATGTCTATGGATAGTTACAATTCTGATTTAATACGCTTTGGGTTGTTTGACAAGATGCTCGTTGATGGTGGTGAAATAACTATGGGTATATCTAAGAAGATGCCGTCAAGTGAACTAACTGCGGTTGACATGGTTTCTTTCATTGCTTCATTAAAATTACAGTTCAATAATTATGTTGATAATAGAATAGAATGTCCATTGTGTGATGATGGAGTAACTACTCAACGTATAAGTTTACCTATAATTATTGATAAGTGTAAAGAATTTGTTCCAAATAAATGTTTAGTTGAAGTTGACCATAAAGGAGTTAATTATAAATTTAGACTTGGTGAAAGTGCTTGGTTTGATGTTGTTATTCTAAGAGAAGCAATTAAAAGTTCAACTTCGGATAATGCTATTGGTACTGTAATAAACTTTGCTTTTAATAATGCTTGTCTATATATAAAGGATTTAGTTATCAATGATGAACAAGTATTGACTAAAGACAATAAACCATTCTGTAAGATGTCAGTGCCGGATAGAGTTAGATTATTTGATAATCTTCCACCAGCAATAACTATAGATGATAAAAATCCAGAATCGTTAATCTCTATTATATCAGAAAAGTTTGATATAAATGAAATACAAAAACAAATATTTGGAAACGAACCAATTAAGTGTCCTAAGTGTGGGGCTGAATTGGGGGACGGTTTAACGTATGATAATTTTTTTACATTATAAAGGACGATGATGTTATTTTATATAACGAGTTAATGCAAAGTTCTGTTATATTATTAAAAAATGGAATCACATTAACAGAAATAAATAATATGTCAATAAGTGAGTTTGTTGAATATGGCACACTATTGACAAATAAACAGGCAAAATAAAAGATGGCTATACCAGAAGATAAAAATAAACAAGCTGAATTAGATGCTCTTAGACAGCAGATAGATGATATTAACACTAGAGTCAATCCAAATATGACTGTTGAACCATCTAAGGAATACTTAACTCATCTTGAGGATATACCATCTGAAATAAAACGTTCAGTTAATGGAGCTATTAAAACTCTATCTGGACACTTTATGAAACAGAAACCGGATAAGATATTAAAAGAATCTGGCGAACAGACACAGGAACTTATTACTTATCTTACTGAAAATCTTACTGATAGACAGAAAAGTTTGGCTGATGAAGTTGAAAAGATGAGAGAATTACAGAATGATGGAAATGGTTCTCTTCTAACTATAGCTAATTCATTAACAGATATACCAGAAAAATTAGCAAAGATGATTGAGGGTATTGTTACAAAAGATGTTGGAACAAAATCTGTTACTGAGCTAATTAGAAAAATTGAAGAAGGTTCTTTATTGACAACTAAAGATTTATTAAAATCTAGTATGTTTCCAAGTGGATTAAAGAAAACAATAGAAAAGTGGTCAAGTAAAGTTAAAGAACAAGATCTATCTTCGATGTCCGATATTGAACGAGAAAAAGCACAAGAAAACCAAAATAAATTAGAATTAAAAGATAGTAAATTTAGAGATAGGATATTACAGCTTCTCACGAATATTGAATATGGCGAAGTTAAAGGAATAACTAAATCTGGTAGAGAAGATAGACGAGTTAGTAAAAGAACACGAACAAGTAGTAGAGGTGGTAAAGATATTGTGGAAGTAGAAAAAAATAGTAGAGGTGGTAAAGATATTGTGGAAGTAGAAAAAAATTTAGGTCGTGGTGGTGGAAATAGTTGGATTAAGTCTATAATTAGTGGAGGATTATTTGCTGGAGCATGGAAAGCAATAACAAATCCAAAGGTTATGTTAAATGTGTTAAAAGGTGCAGCACCAACAATGCTAAAAGGATTAAAAAAAGTACCACTTATTGCTTTATATCTTGAAGCTTTGCATCTGGCAAATAAGTCTAGGTATTTAATTGATGAAATAATATACACCCAGAATGAAAATAAAAGAAAACAAACAGAAATAGAAAAAAATACTGGAATTATATTAGCTTCTGGTGGATTAATGGGATCAAAAATAGCTAAAAATATTACATCTGGAAAAAAGAAATTGACTGAAGGTAGAGCAGACGAATTATCTAATGAAGAAAGATTAAGTTTAATAAAAAATACTGCTGCTATTAAAATACACAAAATAGCATCAGATTTTGGAAAAAATAAACGTTTTTCTTCACAAAAATATAAAGACAAATTTGGAGAAATAGACCTTAAATTTATTGAAGATATGCAGAATACCATAATGTCAGAAGATGTTATTAAACAGCGTATGGGGCAAGCTTATAGACAATTATTAAATGCGGCAGATGGTCAACTTGTTGCGGCATCTTTAGCTAGAAATTATGTTGATGCAGAAACAAATAAATATACAACAAAAGAAAATAGAGATAAAACACTTGCACAAATTAAAACTGCAACTAAAGATACAATAGTTAATATTGATAGAGATAAATTATATGATTCAGTAACTAAATTAGATAACACAATAAAAGAAGCAACAAAAGAAGCAAAAATAAAGAATATAGATAAGAGTGGTGTAGTAAATATAAATAATGTATCGTATACAACATCGTATCCGTATAATGGTGGTGATTCGTTTATGCGTAATTTAACGGGTATACAATAGGTGATATAATGGGAACAAAAATAAAAGATTTAAGAAATCACAAAAATTTTAGAACTGGTGCTGGTAAAACGGTTGTTGGTGGAATGATAAGTCGATCATATGATCTTAAAGATATACATTATGCAACAGGACACGATAGTGATATAGATTATCTAAAAACAACTAAGATGTTAATTCAAGAATATCAGCCACAATATCCACTATATACAGAAAAGTTGGGTGATATTGGAGCAAATTTTTTAAAATTTATATCATCAAAATTACCACCAGCAGTAGCAAAATTATTAGATTTTGCTACTGAAGCTGGTGGCACTATAGGTGCTAATTATTATGTTGATAGTGTATCTGAAAACCCATCACAATTATATACACGATCTGAAGATAGTGGGTCATCGTGGTATTCAAAATTATTTAAGGCTGATTCTCTTGGGGTATATGAAATTCCATTTTTTAGTGATTATATGTGGGAAGCTGATGGTATTGGCGGGTGGGTAACTGGAGATGTTACAAAACAAATAGGTGCTGGACTTGCTAATGTTGCAAAAAATGCGGCTAAAATAAATTATCCAACAACACCAAATTGGGAATACACACCGAATTATCCACAAGTCGATTTTAAATTTAACTTAATAAATGACACAACAGATAATCTTCAGAAAAATATGAAGTTTCTAATTGCATTTACTTCTGGTATGTTGTGGGTTCAATTACAAAACACAACAAGTTTAACTGGAGGTATGTTTAAATCACCAAATGTATATTCTGTTACAGTTCCAGGTAGGTTTAGATGGTATTGGTCAGCAATATCAATAAAATGTAAAGCGGTTGGTAAAATATTTGAAGATCCTGATGCAGTTAAAAAATTAGGAAACATAAAAGCTTTTACTGGAATACCTGCCGGATTTCCAGAAGTGATTGAGGTTTCTGTTTCTGTTAAAAGTTTGGTTCCAAATAACTTTAATACATATATCGATTATATGGTCTATGGTAATCAAAATACCGAAAGAAGTAGCAAAAGAGTATTAGACAGTATTACTAAGGGCACTAAGGCAGCAGTTAATAGTGTAGTTACTGGAACTACTAATTTATTAAATGCGGATGCTCAGAGGGATTCGTATTTAGAGAAAGGGCTTAAGTCAATTGGGTTATGATTTAAAATATAGGTAAATAATAATGAGAAAAAGAAAACGAGATATAAGTGAACTAAATACTGTTCCATTATCAAAAGATAGTTTATCAAACTATTTTACGGTTGTAAATGATGATAATGAATATCGTTATTTGATGACAAGAACATTATATGTTAATGGGTCAACTGTAGCCAATAGTGATCTATATACAAACTATAATGTACAAAATAATGACCATTGGACATTGATAAGTTATAAATTTTATGGATCTATTGATTTATGGTGGCTGATATGTAAATTTAACGAGATTGTTAATCCTTACGAAATTCCAGTTCCAGGAACTATGATAAAAATACCAACTGAAGAATTTACGCAATATGTAATTTCTAAACTACAAACAGAAAATTAATATGAACGAAAATGTAATTAAAAAACAAAGAATATTAATAGATGATAGAGAATATGATTTTCTAGCTACTGTTGGTCCAATAGAAGAAAAATTTATGAGATTAGAGTATGATAATATAGGTGAAATTGTTTTATCCAATGATATAGAGCAGGGAATTCCAAAATTACAAATACAGTATACGGATATAAATTTTCAATCAGTATCTAAAATAGAAGCTAATGGATTAACCGTTGTAACTTTTGAAATATCTTGTCCACAGGTTGAAATAGAACGTGGTAGACAGATAAAAGCGATATTTACGATAGATGATATACAATTAATATCAACTGAATCAAATCAAGCTAATTATATAATAACAGCAACTCATTCAGATATATCAGTATTGTCAGATTATGTTGATATGGCGGCATATGGTGAGAATCCAATAGATATAATTTTAAAGATATTTAAAAAATCTGGGCTTAAAATGGTTAATGAACAACCATTACCAAAAGTAAATTGTAATCATATATCTGGATCAAGTAATACTGTTATTTCTCAATGTGCATATTTATGTGATATTGCATCATCAACAAATTTAGGTAGTTATTTTGTTGTATATAATTTATTTTTAAATAAATGGACAATAGTTTCAACTGGAGATGCCAAAAAAATAACTTATCAAACCGAAGATACTGAAGAATTTTTAATACCAACAGAAAAAGATTCCGATGATAAAGCTAGTGTAATATCAAATTTTAAACAAATTAAGGTTAGAGATAAATCAAAATCTGGTATTCCATCTTACACCGTTAAACGATATAATAGTATAAAACGTGTTTGGGAAACTAAACCAATAACACATAAATCATTTAAGTTTAATATTAATCCGCTAATGAAAGATATGAAACCATCATTAGCTAATGAAATTGATATTAGAAAGAAAACTATTTATTTACCAAATGATAGAAATATTGGAAATGTGGCAAGAAATTTGATTCTTTATACAGATGTTATAGAGTTTGAAGTTATGGGTAATCTTAGAAAGGAAGTTGGATCATATATAGTCTTAAATAGTTCATCAGTTGAACTAAATAAGAAATTTGGTGGTGTGTGGATGATAGCTAAGATTGATCATGTAATAAACAAAACTGGATATAGGTGTAATATTGTTGCTGTTCGAGCTACCAATTTAAAATATGAGAATAGTAAGAAAGCTGGAGATGCTTAATTTACTATTCTCATAAATTTTTACATTGAATCAATTATTTTTATTAATTGTCGTTTACTAAATTTAGTTTTATTTAGAACAACCAGATTTTTTCCTTCAATCAAATAATCTAAATCAACTTCTTTAATTTTACCGTAAGTATTAGCGGATTCTATATAGGCTCGTTGTGCCGCTAAATCCCGAATTTCTGAGCCATTGTAAATTTGATTAATTTGGTCTTTGGTTAGATTATTTACCGAAACCTTAAGGGTGTCAAATCCATCGTCTGTGGTAATCAATAAGTCAACTGGTTCATTACAATATTTAACTTGATCATCATAAGAACATTTTTCGAGTTTTTTATATCCAAGTCCACTCTTTAACATCAAGTACGGATAAAGAGTTTTGTTTGCCATTCTTCTTAAGGCAGTTATTAAAACTGGAGAATATCCTGTTTTCTCAATGATAAGGTCAAATCCATTTTCATTCGATTTAATTATTTCT
>Ga0307992_1002296_pt1 | contig 10942 bp, 19 predicted proteins | sample EllFjometagen133_FD_203162 | JGI IMG/M metagenome (GOLD analysis project Ga0307992, IMG submission 203162) | Marine microbial communities from Ellis Fjord, Antarctic Ocean - #133 | ecosystem: Environmental > Aquatic > Marine > Unclassified | place: Southern Ocean | collected 2014-10-08
TGTTCTCCTTAATCACATAATCCTTTATCATCTATAGTGGTTACAAAGTAATTTAATGCTTGATCGAAATCACCATGAGCATCACCTTCGTCTGACCAGTAAGTAGCCTTTATACTTTCAAGTTCTCCCTTTGCTCTACGTCATGCCATTACTCTCATTGTACGTATTTCTTTACTAGCTTCCATTATTTATTTCCTAAGTCTATCTAATTCTTGAATATATTTGAGATGTATATCTTTTATTGAATTATATGTCATAATATGATCTCTTTCTCTTAACCATTTTTTTAGGAGATTATCAATTTTATCTTTATTAATAAATGTTTCTTCAAATGTTGCTATAAATATTAATCTATTTATTTTAAGGTAGTCTTTAAATTCTTCTTGGTCTTTAATAATACCTTCTGCATCTATTTTATGTGTTGTACCCCATCTTGAATTTTCTGAGTTTAGAGCAGTTAATACTCCTGTAAAAATTTCCGGTCCTTTGCTTAATCTATGAATAGTTTCCTTTTGAAGTTTAAAACAGTCTCCAATTCTAAAAACATGTTCTTTACTTTTACGTTCTCTCTCTAATATATTAATCTGCTCTTTAATAGATTTAACCTTAAGTACACCTATAACTGTTGTATTACAGGGACAATCATCAGTACCATGATTTGTATAATTGATATATGTTCCAAAGATTTTAGCACATACAGAGTTTTCTCTTGGACAATTACCTGCTCCACCATAAGGACAATTAGTAAAATTACTCCCATCTGTACATATTCCATCTTTGCACCATCTTGGCAACCAAGGACATTCGTCAATTACTTTCAGTAGCAGTTCATCAGTAGGATCACTGTTTATTTCATCTACTTCAGTTACTTTCGGTGGTTGGAAGCTAAGATAAACTGTTTTACTAGATTTACTCCTTGTTCCATTATTAAAAAATATATACCAATTCAATTTATCAGTCATTTGTTTAAGTGTAATATCAGTTGAGTCAATTTCTTCAACTTCTCTCCATATATTATTTTCAATATCCCATACTCTATATCCTTTTATTTCTCCTTTAGGAATTTTATTAGCATCAAATGGACCAGTTATAATTTTCTGTAAAACAGTGCAAGAACTTGATTGTATCCAAACTTCAGGAAAAGCTTCTATTATAAACTGATATTTGTAGTTTAATCCATAGTACTTTTTCTCAATTATCTTGTGAATACCATCTGGTACTTCACTATTTCCCAATATTAATATTTGATCATTAATATTGATTTCAGAGTTTAAATAGCTACAAATTTTATTATCTATCCTATCAGCTAGAATTTCTGTTGGTTGTTTCTTTGATAAATTTGGATTATGTTTATATTTTGCTGCTGGTTGAAAGCTCAATGTTACGGGTGTATTCTCATTCCACTTTCCATTATTTGAATAAAGTTGTGTACAAGAATCACCTTCTATTTCTTTTAGTATAAGACTACAATAATCTGATTTATATGCTTCATAGTTAATTTTCTCAATAGTCCTCCATTTTTCATGTTCAATATCCCATATCATATAACCATTCATTTCGTTCTTGGGAATTTTATTTGCATCAAAAGGACCTGTTAACAATTTTTGAAAAACATCACAGTCTTTTATATCTATCCAAGGTTCTCCACTATAACTAATTTTGATTAGTTCCTTATTAAGGTAGTCGGGACCAGTTATAAAGTAAATACCATCTGGTAGTGAATCACATCCTATTATTAAAGCTTTTTCCATTTTAAAGTCTCCTTTTACTTCTTTATTTCCATTATATCAATTTGAGTAATACTGCATATAGGTATCTTTATTTGCAGTAACCGCTGCTTATAATCTGATTCGCCTGTTGACACAATAGTAATTCGTTCTTCATCAACGAAAACGCATTTTCCATATGATTCTATTAGAAGTTCTGGCAGCTCTTCCAAAGGTTTTGTTGTCCAAGAATGTCCCATTGAACTAGAATCTTTCCATACTACATGTATAATATTTTCAGTTAACTTATCTTTCAGATTCATTTTTTTTATATCTATTATATCCATTAATTTTCTCCTTTTGGGTTTTTAAAATTAAATACTATTTCATCAGATGTACCAATATAAGTTAAATCAAAATTAACTAGGAAGTCTTTAAATGTATTTTGATCTATTATTATATTATCGTCATTCAAGGCATAGTCACCACTCCAAAATTCATTATTTGATCCAAGATCAACCAGTACACCTAAATTATTTACACTACCTTTGCTTAGTCTATTAATTCTTTTTTCTGAACATTCAAAGCAATCACCTATTTTATACATATGTTCTTCTTTAGGTGGTTGAAAATAGAGTTGTTGAGTACCAAACCAAGTTCCATGTATAGGAAAGAAACAACGTCCTTTTTTATCATTAAATTCAACAGTTATTCTACCATTTATATTTCTAAATGATTTTATTTTTCTCCATTCCTTATAGAATGCATCCCACACTCTATAGTTAGTTATTTTATCCTTAGGGATCTTATTAGCATCAAATTGTCCACTCAGCAATTTCTGGAAAACATCAGATTCTTCAGGATCTATCCACCATCCAGCCTTATAATTAAGTTTAAAAGGAGGTGAACTTGAATCTTTATCAACTATTTTATAAATTCCATCTTTAACGTCATAATTACCTATTGTTAGAATTGTATCATCAATATCTATTTCTTTTTTAATCTGCATTTTAATTTTATCTTGTGCTTCCCTTTTAGTTTTTTCATCTAGTTTAACAATACGATTTTTAACTTCTTTAATATTAACTTTAGTGCTAAAGCATGGACAATCATTTGCTCCCTTTCCTTTAAAATCTATATGTGTTCCTAAGATTTTAAAACAAACTGAGTTTTCTCCTGTGCAGTTTTCGGCTCCACTACAAGGGCAATTACTAAATTTAGCTCCATCTTCACATATTCCATCTTTGCACCATCCTGGCAACCAAGGATAATCAATAATTGTTTTCAACAGAAGTGCATCTGATGGATTTTCATTAAATATACATTTTTCAGGTTGTTGAAAGTATAGTTGAGCATACTCAGGTTTACCTTCATATTTACCATCAAATTTATAAGCTGCATTATCAACGAAAATTATATCATCTCTAGTAGCAGTTTTAATTGAATGCCACCCTTTAACTGCTCTTATCCAACTACCAGGATCAATATCACTAACTTCAACCCACACCTTATACCCCTCAATTTTCTCTTTAGGAATAATAGTTGCATCAAATTTGCAGCTTAATAAGGATTGAAATACATCACAGCAGTCAGGAAATACCCAATATCTATCTTTCTTAGAATCCTCAACTAATAAAGAGTTATCTTTATAACCATGTTCAATTATAGTATACTGTCCATCGTCTACTGAATTATTTCCCATTATTAGTACTTTATTCTTTATATCATAATTCATCTTTAGCTCCTTTAATTCTATGAATACGTGCTACAACTTGATATCGGTGTATTGCTTTTATATGTTTACCGTTATCATCTAGTGCTACCCATACTATTTTGTTGTAATTTTTAAGTACTGTTATTACCCTTGAAATGTGATAATTATCTTCATAATCCCTCCATGCTATAATTTGATCTTTTTTTATACCCATTCTCTTTCATAGGAAAATCCTAGCTCCCTTTCTTCCATATAATCTTGTACACTATCTACTGCTTCCTTTACATTTTTGGCTACTACATATGGATGACCAAAAGAAGTTCCTGTTGGACAGTCAGTCATACCCCTAAGTGTTACTCTGTATAGTTTCATTTATCTTCCTCCTGTGAGTACAATTCTTTTATATTTTTTATAAGAGTTGGATGTTCATCAGTATTTTCAGTAGGTTCCTCTTTATCAAGAATTGCTGCAAATTTTCCTTGTGTCCAAGCTAGCACTACCTTATCAGTTCTAATCATTTTATTCAGTTCTTCAAATGCTTGCCATAATTCATCTGATACATCTACTTCTTCAGGTAAATTATCTTCATAATAATAATTAGGATTTATCTCAGTTGCATATATAGGAGTACCAATTATAAGTTTTAGACTATCACAAGAGCAATCTTCATCTTCACAGTATTCAATAATTTCACCCCAGTTAAAGAACCATCTATCATGAGAATCAGAATAAAGTGCATCAGTTCCATTCCAGATTGATTCAGGCATATTATCATACTTAGCTTCTTCTTTCTTTCTTTGACAATCTTCACATAATGATCTGTGTTTTTTAATTGGCTTTTTACACTTTTTACATAAACGATGTGTAGCTCCTGCATATTTTGCGTGCTTTTCATCTTTTCCGCAATATATTCCATTTAAACTAACCCACCCACTTATATCAGTTCTATATGTAGCAGCTTTATCATCTCCTATTAAAATTATTTCTTCTGTCTTATCTTCATTCATTTTCATCTCCTTATGTTTTTTTTCTCTATTTTCGAAACACCTAGTATTATAAATTTCTTTGATTATTGCTTTTAAGACATTTACGGCAACACTATTTCCAAACTGTTTATAACTTTGAGTTAATAAGGGGTTGATTTTGAATGTATCTGGAAATCCTTGCACTCTTGCACATTCTCTAGGACTTAATTTTCTTATTTTTTCATTAATATAATATAATCCTGTTTTTGCACCTGCTCCCCCTCCATAAGCAGAAAGAGTTATTGCGTGTCCATAAGGGCTATAAATACGCTCGCCTTGTCCACCTTTGTTGACATAGCCAATCTGTATAGGCCTATTTGGTAAATCAAGTTCACCAAACAAATTAATTTGTGGTTTAAATATTTTTGTAAATACAGTATCTGGACGATTAATTATTTTTGCATTTTCAGGATTCTCTTCAAGAATATCTAATAAACTAATTTTAGTATTTGTTGGTTCTGGGAAATTATAGCTTTTTATTTGCAAGTCATTTCTAAAACAGACAATAAAGATTCTTTCTCTGTTTTGTGGCAATTCGTAACGACTGGCATTTAGAACTTTAAAATTAACATTATAATTCAATTCTTCTAATGTATTTACAACCGTCTTTAATGTTTTACCATCATCGTGTTTTTCAAAATTACGGACATTTTCAAGCAATAAAACTTTTGGTTTATGGTATTTAATAATACGAGCAACATCAAAAAATAAAGTTCCTCTAGTGTCTTCAAAACCTTTTTGCTTTCCAGAAATAGAAAATGCTTGACAAGGAAAACCACCACACAACATATCATGTGGAGGTATGTTTTTTTCTTTTATTTTGGTAATATCACCGTATGGTTTAATCCCATAATTTTCAAAATAAGTTTTTGCTGCTTCTTTATCCCACTCAGAGGAAAACACACATTCAGCATTTAAAGTATTCATTGCTTGATGAAAACCACCAATACCTGCAAATAAGTCGATATATTTAATTTGATTAACCATTTGAATCCTCAAACAAAGCCAATGGGTTAATTTTGAATTGTAAACTTGTTGGGTCGGGCGTACCGCCTTTTCTTTGCATTGTTACCCGTCCGATTTTTAAACTTCCTCTTGGGCTCATTCCTACCTCTCCTTGTGAATAAAAATTACAATATGTAGCAGCTTTATCATCTCCTATTAAAATTATTTCTTCTGTCTTATCTTCATTCATTTTCATCTTCTTCTATTCTTTATTAAGTTTTCTTTCAATTAAATTATTTTCACCTTTACGCCGATACCAACTTTGTATTACATGTTCTATATCTGTTAAAGAAGCAATTTCATATATTAACATTGTAACTAATCTTCCATATGCTTCATTGTCTGTTTTACCCCTACATAGGAATAACCAGTTTATTGCAATAAAAATTATCTGTTCAAATTCATCTTTTGTATCTAATCCCAATGCTTCAGCTTTAGGAAACTTAGGCATATAATAAAGTGATTCTGGATGACCTATTAGTATTACTAATTTTTGTGCTGCAAGTTCCATTTCTTCTGTTATATTTTTCATATTATTTTTCCTTTAATTTTTAGAGTTCTATATTTCCACTACGAATAAGTGCTATAATCTTTTTTTTAATTTGCCTCCTGGCTTCTTCTTTAATCCAATTAATAGTACCTTCTTGTTTACTATGTATTACATCTCTAATACATTTCTTAAATTCTTTTTCAATTATTTTTTGTACTTTCTCTTTATCTGGTTGTGCTTTTTCAATAAGTTCTCCATAAACACTATGTACAATAGTTACCATTTCTTCTCTACCAATTGATTTTACTGAACCACGTATTTCATCCTTAATAAGGTTTCTAATTTCATTATCATCTTTAATACTTAATTCCATTTTCATTTATATTCTCCCTTTTTAATTATAATTTACTATTATTGAGGAAATTCAGTATTAAATGTCTTTTTATTAAAATAAGCAGTTGTTTGAATTCTATGTTTTACTGGCTTTTTTCGATGTAATGCCCAACATTCAATATTTTCATTATCACTATTTTTAATAGTTGTTGAATATACACCATAGTTATGCATAGTATCACCAAAAAATTTCATAGTTTCTCTTGAAAAGAAATATGGTAAATGGCCTGATTCTTCCACTTTATACTTCAGTTCACTGACAGTCATTTTGTTACCTCACATGCTTTTTTAACTAGAGTTATTTTACTATTAGTAAGTAGTGCCTTATTTAATTCTGCTAGTGTAATTTTAAATATATTGTTTACTTTAATTTGATAATGGCTATAATACACATATCCATTTTTAAATAGTTGAATTGTATTATAACCTACATGGACTATAGTAACATAATTATGTATATCATGTATGTTATTTGTTGATTGTATATTAATAATATCCCCTACACAGTAATTAGGTGGTTTCTTAGCTTCCTCACGTTCCTTATTTATTTTATCATCCTTGTACCATTTATCACTATCTTCTTGACACCAATATTTATTAATTTGTTTTCTTAGTTCTAAATTAGCTTTTATCAGATTACTATATGTTGAGTTTGTATGTCCACATTCTCCCTTCATTGTACTATACCAACAGTTCTTACAATCATAATCGTAATTTTCGACTTGAAGCTTTTGATATTCACTTATTAGACAAAATGGACATGAATTAATACCTATTGGAAGATTGCACAAAGCAAGTAGTCCTTCAACTTTAGTTTCCATAAATTCAGGAATGTTTGTTGTTTCTAAGATAGCTTGTTCTATTTTATATAAATTACTTCTAATTTCAGCGGACTTCTTAACATAATCTTTTTTAGCAATTTCTAATGCTTCTTCTTGTGTTCTCATTATTAATTCTCCTCTATTTTTTTATCTGTATATTTATAAACATCAAACATCTTTCCACCTGATACATGTTCAAACATACCTCCTATATATTTAGAAATAGGATAATAACAACTTATACCGATACCTTCATCATAGTACCTAAAACTATTACTAATACATATACCATACGGTTTATCTCCTTTAATATTACAGTAGAGTTCGTATTTTAGAAAATCATTAAATATGCTTGCTACTACTGTACTTTCTTTATCATACCCACAACCTGAAGCAGTATAACCTTTTCTTATTTCGTGTATATTTTCACCTCTCTTTCTATATTTATATTCAACTACTGCTTGTGCATGTGGGTTAGATTCCCATTGTTTGCTATTACGCCATTCTATTGATATAATTATTTGTTTAACTTCTCTTTGGTTACGACTCTGTTCTTCTTTTATTGCTTCTTTGTGTGCTTTTCTTAAAACTTTACGTGCTTTTGCTCTCTCAGCTTTTACTTCTGGTGTCATAGCCATTACATTTGCTCCTTATATCATCTTCATTATCAGTATTTGATTTCTTTTTTTTAGGTCTTCCCTCCGTTATTATTATAAAGAACATATATATAATGAATATTGGTGCTAGTATAATAATTATAGGTATAAATATTATTGCAAGTTTATCAATTATTTCTGAATACATAAGTATTATATTTAATTCATACATCATAATTGTTTCCATTATATAACCTCCTAGATTTATTTAGTTTTTGGTTTCCCGCTAACCGAAACCGACCCTAGCAGAACCCAGAGCCGTTGTCAAGGAAAACCGTATGAGTGGTTTTGAAACCAATATACTTATGTGCTAATATATTATTTTTATTAATCTTCAATTTTTACTATTCCTACTACATTCTCATTTATATCTCTAAGTTGCGTTACAATACCAAATCCCTTTAAATCAAATAGTTCATTAGCAATAAAATTTTCAAGTATATCTTGTAATTCTTGTTCTATACAGCTGTAATGAAATATATCCAGGTCTATTTTAATTACTAGCTTTGCCATTATTTTCTCCTTATAATTTTTATTTTAGTTTACTTTAATACTACCAGAGTAAATAAAGTTATTACTTCCATATACATCAATCATAGAATAGTGTTGTTCTAAGTCTGCTGTAATTCCAATACTATCATATTCTGTTTCACCCTGAATTGGTATAGTCATCTTTCTATATGTTGCTTTTTCAAAGATTGATCCTGCACCTTGGAATGAAGAGAAGAATCCAAATTGCATACCTTCAGGAATTGTTATAGATTTACCATTTTCAATCTCGTCTTTAATTTCAAGATATCGTTTAATATCAGTTTTAAAAGTAAAACAGAATAAACTTCCACCATATGCACCATTATGAAATTCATACATAAAATCAGTTTTCTTAACTCCTACTTTTGTACGTTGATAAGCATCAACTAGATAATCACTATCTTCATATGTATCAAATGAATTACAGCAATCATAATTACTATAAACATAAAGTATACATGTTATAGGAGGTAGTTGATTAATAAAATCTTTTGCATTTATATCAACAAATAGATATTCACATGCAATTTCTTCAACTCTGTCTCCATCATAGTCATCGAATTTACCTCTAATTTCTTTAAGAGCCTGACTTTCCAAATCAAATATATAGGAAAGATTGAATTCATAAAGTTCTTCAAGGTATTTATCAAGTCCCTTTTCAAGAATTTCCTTTATAGTTCTACTATCAGCATCAGATCTATTCCATTCTATTAAAGGTGTATTATTATCTGTATAATCTTTAATTGCTTCTTTTACTTTCTTGGTTATACGTTTCATAATATTCTCCTTTTAACATATTGCTTCAATTTCTTCTTCTGAAATAAGTTTATATCTACCATCTTTTATTTTCTGTTCTGTTTCTTTTTTTGCTTCTCTTAAAAAATAATTTCTATATTTTCCGGTAGTTCTACTGTAATCCCATTTATCTTCATTTAGAAACACTTGTCCATCAAATGTAATAAATGCAATAATTGAGTAGTAAGATTGAAATAACCTTCCATTTTCTACATGAATTATAAATTGATTTGCAACTGTATTACCTCTGTTTGATATCATGTTTTCTACCTTCATTTTATTCTCCTAAATTTATATTTTGTATTATCATTTCTTACCAAGATGTAAATAAAGATTTTCAGGTTTTGTATTTACTGGCGCAAAATATTGTCCATGAAAGATATAAGCTTTTTGTTCATAATTATACTCATAAGCATCAAATATAATTTTATCTCGTCCATTTAGTTTAACTTTTTGAATATTTTCCATTCTATATCTTTCTGTTTTGTCCATTTAATTTTCTCCTTTTTTATTTTGTTTTAAATTATTTATTACCAAATATCATACAATAAATTATTAGCTTCGATTTCTTCTATAGTATACAGTCTTTCTATATTCTTAATATTATTAATTACATCAAGGTATATTTGCTCATTTGGATTGACATCATTTTTTAATGCATCAAGGATTATATAATCATGTTCTAGTTTTCTTGTTTTTTCTATAATTCTTATTTTTATATTTTCTACTTTCATTTTATTCTCCTAAATTTGTATTTTCATACTAAGAATTATTTATTTTGATCGGGTAATTTATAAAAATCAATATTGTTATATGTGAGTATGTTAAATATTAGCTAATACCTAACTGCCTCTTGAAGTATGCTCTAACTGCTCTTACAATAGTATCTCTTGAACCACAATTAAATATAAACGATGGATTATTATAACCTTTCCAAGTAAGTGCATTAAATATTAGTGAACCCATTATATAGGTTTCATCTAAATGTGATATAAGATGTTCAGTATTATTCAAAGGTAAACCAGTTTCTGAATCATGAAATTGACAGTAAATACAATCACCTGTACTTGGAATAGGTAACTTATCAAGTTTTGTAATAGCCTTACAATATTTATTTATTTTTTCAATCAAAATTTTCTTTTTTATCTGTTCTTTGAAACTTATCTTACCTTTAGGACCGCCTTTATCATTAATAATCATGTTATTTGTAAAGGGTAACATATCTCCATTTTCATCTTCTATATACCACAAGCTACTTCTTTGTAGAATAGAAGCCTTAGAGTATTTATTCATTCTATCTTTAGTTGTTACTGTTTGCCAACCTCCTGTACTAAGTTTACTTGTATTGTTTGGATAGTAGGTAACAATGTCCGTAGCATGTAATCTAACTGCAATGCAGTCTTTATGTCGTATCAAATATGTATTATTTTCTAGTTTTCGGCTATCTTTGTTTCTACCTTGTAATACTTCATCTGCTTTTTCATAGTTATTTATCATCTTTCTTTTCTCCTTTTCTTTTTAATTTTCTAATTTCATATTTAAGTCTTGAATTTTCAGCTAATAAAATTTTATTAATTATTTGCTCTTTTTCAAGTTTTTCTTTTGTTTCAGGAGCCTTAGCAATTAATTTAGCAATTTCAGGTTGATTGCAAATATCATTCATTCTACAAATAATTGAATCACTTGACAAACCCCAATCAGTAGGAACATAAGGGGAAATTTCTACTTCAGTATCTTTAGTTACTATATATCTATTGTCATGATATGGATGGTATCCTTTATTTATTGGATCTGCCATAACTTTCC
>Ga0307992_1002297_pt1 | contig 10940 bp, 11 predicted proteins | sample EllFjometagen133_FD_203162 | JGI IMG/M metagenome (GOLD analysis project Ga0307992, IMG submission 203162) | Marine microbial communities from Ellis Fjord, Antarctic Ocean - #133 | ecosystem: Environmental > Aquatic > Marine > Unclassified | place: Southern Ocean | collected 2014-10-08
GCGGTAGTCTTTTTTTCTTTTGCACTATCGGGAATAATAATTCCAGAAGCAGTTTTTTGTTCACCTTTTTCTTCGTTGAGTTCAAGAAGAACATATGGGTTAACAGGTTGTAATTTTTTCATGTATTGATCCTTTTATTTTACGCAATTTTATTAACGGTATAAATTTAACATGTTTGAGGGATATTTCAAGAAAAATTATTGTGTAATTTGTGAATAGAAAACAGCCTGGGGTTTAAACCCCAGGCTAGTGAAAAAAATAATTATTCAATGGCCCCAGGTTTAAACCCGGGGCTAAAGGCGTTACGCATCATACGTGATGCGTAACACCAAAAAATTGTCATCCTGAACGTAGTTCAACGAGAAACAAGCTCGCGGGTCATCCTGAACTTGTTTCAGCCCCGCCAGATGGCGGGGTCCCGTAAGGGAGACCTCCGCGAGTATGGGATTCATGGAATATATTTAATGTTTAACAAATTCATACTTCCCTTAAAAGTAGAGCAACCCATATAATTATTATTCTCACAAATATTAAAGAGTTTTACCTCAGTCCATTTCAGACCAATCTTTCGCGTAGCGCTAAGTATATTTGCTTAATACACTGTTCAACCTCTCCAGCCTACGCTAAAGCTATGGCCGACAGGCGACAAGCTCGGGGTTGCGGGTATTGGGTGCTCTGTGGTCCTGGGGTTTCGCCCGGGTAAGTGTGTTCAACCCTTCGACTGGCTCAGGGTTGTGGGAAATTCGTTTTTTTATACCCCGAGGAAGCGAGGGGTATCATACTATTACCCGGCGAGAATCACCGGGACATTGACACTATTAACAAAAACAACCCCGAGCTTGTCGCCTGTCCATAGAAGCCTTGGCGAATATGGGAGGGGTTGAACTATGTTTTATACAAAATTCTGTATCATAAATAAATCGCTCCATTCCGTTCAAGATGACAATTTTGCTTGATGTTAATTGTAATTTATCATTTTTCTTCATATTTTATCTTTTCAAACAAAGGATACCACATGAAAAAACGAGACGTCGCATTAGTCCTTTCCAGCGGAGGAGCAAAAGGATTTGCCCATGTAGGTGTGATCAATGCTCTTCAGCGTAACGGGTTTAATATTCGATCCGTGGCCGGAGCTTCCATGGGTTCGTTGATAGGTGGACTTTATGCCACAGGCGAATTGGATAATTTTGTAGAGTTTATGTCTGATGTCGATTTTCATGAAATGATGAAAATGGTGGATATTAATCTCGGCAATAAGGGACTGATCAAAGGTGATAAAGTGATCGCTCAATTGAAGAAGTTGATCCCGGATCGAAATATAGAAGATCTCAAAATCCCTTTCTGTGCTGTTGCGACCGATATTGTCACTGGCGATGAAAAGGTTTTTACCAACGGAAAATTATACGATGCCATTCGTGCTTCCATATCGATCCCGACGGTTTTTATACCGCATGTTATCGATGGTCACCATTATGTGGACGGCGGGGTCGTCAACCCCATTCCCGTTAATCGCGTAGAACGCAAGAAACGTGATATCGTGGTTGCGGTGAATGTGAACGCCAATATTCCTGTAGAGAAAAAACCCAAGCCCAAGAAAACTGAACGTAAAATCCCGAAACAATTAAAACAATTCCTGGAAAAAGTTGAAGGTCTTATTCCGCAACATCATACGGATAAGATCGGATTGTTTAACTTAACCGCGAAAAGTCTGAACCTCATGATCAGTCAGATCTCGGAATTGACGCTAAAATTGGATCCTCCGGACATTGTGGTTGATCTGCCCACCGAAGCTTACGGCACCTTCGATTTCTATAAAGCCAATGAGATCATTGAAAGTGGTGATATTGCGGCGGAGAAGGCAATAAAGGCTTACTTAAAGAAGTAAGCCCGTAACTCGTGATGTGTGACTCGTAACGCGTCATCCTGCCTGCGCCGATGAATATCGGTGAAACGTAAGTTATTTGCTGACGGGGTCCCGAAGGTCGTGCCGTCCGGAACTTCAGCGTAGGAGGGGAGATCTCTATGTCTGTCACGATTCAAAAACACAATAATAAATCTGTCCACAGATTACACCGATTTTCGCCGATTACGTAAGACCTTCCGGCTTGCGTCCGAACGTAGAAAGGATCTGCCGGATGGTCGGAAAATCATAAGAGTGAGAGTGAAGAACGTAAAACCCTCCTTATCCTCCAATTGACGGATTCCGAGAGCAGGCTCTACTTCGCTAAAGCTACGGAGAACTCTAGCGTAAGTCCCGTAGGGACGATAGCTTTGTAGTTAATCAGTCTGATTTAACTAATGAGCTCCGTAGGAGCGGAACAAAATCAATTAACCGTGAACTGTCGTAAATTGTACTAATGCAAAGAGTCATAATAAATATAAAGACCCCAAAGGGGTCAAATAACAATAGCCCGGGGATATAATGCCCACAAAAAAACACCCCCAACGGGGTTGAATAATTTAAATCGCATATCAGTGATCTTAGGAATTAAAGAAAATGGTAGACCAAGAATTAAAACACATTTTGAACATTGACCCCCAAGCTACTCTTGCCACCCGGGGCTTTTTTGCCAATTACCCGGTTGATGAATTCCATATTAGAAATAATTCCGCATTGATCATTGGGACAAGCAATCATCGCTGGATCCATTGTGTTGGGAATGACAAGAATGATCTTGCGAAGTTGTTGAATACTCATCACGATCTATCGCCTTATTACTATTCCGTGGAAGACTGGATGCTACCGCTCATCTTGAAACATGGGGAAGAGGACTGGTGCATGGAGACCCTACGCTTTGTGTTGGATGCGGACGTTCCTATTCCGGAAGCAAGCAGCGCAACCTTGACTCTTGATTTATCATACGCGGAATTTGTTCATAAAAATTCGGACTACAAAGATTATACCGATCTTGCCTATATTTGTGATCGTTTGTCGAACGATATATCCGCTGCCATCGTGAAGGATGAAAAACCGGTCGCCTGGGGATTAACCCACGATGACGGTTCCCTCGGATTTCTGCATGTTCTCTCCGAACATCGCAAAAGGGGCTATGCACATGATATCAGCAATTCACTTATTGCCTTAAAACGCCAGCTTGGTCAACCCGTGTTTTGTAATATTGTCCCCGGAAATATTCCCTCGATCAATCTAGTGGAGAGCCTTGGGTTTAAGTTTGACAAGAAAATTATTTGGCTGAAATTGCGGGAAAACGTAAAACGTAAGACGTGAGATGTGAAGACCTCACACAAAGACACGAAGACCACAAAGCCACAAAGAAGAGATAATGAGGCTTTTTGTAATGCAGCATAAAAAGTGAGGCGAAAAGAGCAGCTCCATTAAAGCCCCAAAATCGTCATCCTGAACTTGTTTCAGGATTTCTGTGTCAATTTGATTCTCACAAATATTAAAGAGTTTTATCCCACTCCGTTTTAGATCCATTTTTCGAGTAGCACTAAAAATATTTACCTAATGTACTGTTCAACCCCTTGACAAGCTCGGGGTTGCAGAAGTGTTTAAGGTTCGCATTCCCGGGATTTCATCCCGGGTTATTTCACGTTCAACCTTTCGACAAGCTCAGGGTTGCGGGTATTGGGTGCTCTGTGGTCCCGGGGTTTCGCCCGGGTAAGTGTGTTCAACCCTTCGACTGGCTCAGGGTTGATACCCTTCAAAATATTTTAACCCCGACTTTATGGAGGGGTTAAATTAGAATTACCCGGCATGAAATGCCGGGACATTGACACTACTAAAAAAACAACCCCGAGCTTGTCGAGGGGTTGAACAATTCTATTAAACATTTTTATCATGACAATAAAAGAGATCCTGAAATAGTTAATCTCTTTTCACTTTTCATCTTACGGGATTGTGGAGGCAGAGGGATTCGAACTCTCGACCTCTCGCATGTGACGCGAGCGCTCTAACCAGCTGAGCTATGTCTCCCTTTATCAATTGACAATTGATAAAGGACAATTGACAATTAAGATGTGAATTTACAATGAGTTTCAAATTTAAGCAAATCTTCATTCATCATCCTCTCCTACGTCAAGACTTCGATGGGTGGGCATTATTCATAATCCATAATTTATTTAGTCTCCAGTAGTCCAACCTTAGTCATCCTGAATTTATTTCAGGATCTTTGTGTCAATTCGATTTTCAAAAATACTAAGAAATTTGGCTGTAGTCTATTTCAGGCCAATCTATTGCGTATCGCTAGGTATATTTACTTAATACAAAGCTCGAAGAGATCTCCCCTCCTATGCTGAAGCTCCGGACGGCACGGACTACGCGACCCCGCCAGCTGGCGGGGCTGAACAATCCTGAAATAAGTTCAGGATTTTCAGGATGACGTGCATTATTAAACTCTCGGCGAATTCGAAGAGCAAGCATCATTCATAGTCTATCGTTTATAGTTTTCCTATTCATGAATAGATCCTTCATTGCGTTCAGGATGACAGGTTTTTTTCTCCCCCCTCCTTTATTTATTATCCTCTTCTTCGCTCTAGGGTCGGAGCTTCGAAGAGCAGGCATCATTCATCATCCATCAACCAACATCCATTATCTGTTCTTTGTTAATTGTCATTTGTCCATTGTTTCTGTGATATTCATCACACATCAAATTTTACACTTGCAAAATAGTATCCAAGTGGATACATTATTGCATGTATGCTGTAATCAGATCCGAAACATTCAACAAATGGTTAAAAAGACTGAAAAATGAAAAAGCAAAACAACTGATTTTAGCAAGATTCAAAAGAGTTCAATATGGAAATCTTGGCAGTTGGAAATACTTAAAGAATGGAATAGCAGAAATTAAATTCGATACAGGTCCCGGTTATAGAGTATATTTTTCAAAACAGGGAGAAATGATCATTCTTTTACTTTGTGCCGGGGAAAAGAAAAGTCAGATAAGAGATATTAAAAAAGCAGAAAAAGTATTGAAAGATTGGGAGTTGTTAAATGCGTGAAAAATTTTCAAAATTTGAAATTTATGAATATTTGGATAACGATGATCTAATTGCCGGATATATGGAAGAAATATTCAAAGATGGTAATTCTGAAATTATTTTATCTGCTTTAGGCGATGTTGCAAAAGCTAAAGGTATGAGTAAGATTGCAGAAAAAAGCGGTTTAGGGCGCGAAAGCATGTACAAAGCTCTAAAATCCGGAGCAAAACCACGTTTTGAAACGATTATGAAGATCATTCATGCCCTCGGATATTCCATTCAAATCAAACCAAACACCCCTAAAGCAGTAGCAGAAGAAAAACCAAAGTATTAACAATATTGGATTTAATATTAAGCCAAATTCTCGATACCTTTTGCATGCAGTCTGTATCCGCCAGCTGGCGGATTCGAAGAGCAGGCATCATCCATCATTTATTTAGTCTCCAATAGTCCAACCCTTGTCATCCTAAACCCCGAAGCTTCGGGGCCGGTGAACACCGGGGTTCAGGATCTCTGTGTCAATCCGATTTTTAAAAATACTAAGAAATTTGGCTGTAGTCTATTTCAGACCAATCTATTGCGTATCGCTAGGTATATTTACTTAATGCAAAGCTCGCAGAGATTTCGCTACGCGACCCCGCCAGCTGGCGGGGCTGAACAAATTTCTTTCAGAAATTTTTCAGGATGACGTGCATTATTAACCCCTCGGCGGATTCGAAGAGCAAGCATTATTCATAGTTCATCATTCATAGTTCATAGTTCCTCCATCATCCATCATCCATCATCCCCTCCTACGTCACCCCGAAGCATCGGGGCGGAGGGCAGGCATCATCCATAAACTCATATTCCATTAATATTTCAAATTCTTCCATTTCAGGGATTTATGAGCTATATTGTGTTTACCCAAATAAAAACGAGTGTATGCGTGTACGAAAAAGTACGAGAATACCCGTTACTTACGCCTTACGAGTCACGTGTCATAAGTCACGAAAATATTCGCCCTCAAACAATAAAAGGGATCCAAACATGAAAGCCGGTCATCGCATTATCCTACACTGCATCCTGTCCCTGATGATCTTTGCCTTTATTGGGTGTGCTAAAGATAGGGAGACTGCCATTATGAACACGCATTTTATCCACCCCCGAGAGGTCGAACTGATCCTGACCTATCGGATCAGCGGGATCCACATCAAACCTTCGGGTACGGTGACGATGCATGAGTTCTCCGAAGCACCCGTATCTTGGGAAATCGAAACAGATAATAGCGAACCGGTTCTCCATCTATACATTGCCCGTCAGGGGGAATATCCGAACCAGCGAAACATGGAGATCCTATCCATTGATCCGGCACCGGATACGCTTGTGTCAAAAGACCTTGATGGCAATATTCTGGAATACTGGGACCTTTCCGCAAATCTGAAAGAAGGAGAGGATATTACAATTACCCGCTCCATTCATTTTACCGCGTACGAAACGGCATTCAAAGTAGATCCCGAAAAAGTCAAACCTTATGACCTACAGGATCCGATATACAAATATTACACCCGGACGCAGGAGTTCATTGAACTGACCCCGGAAGTGATCGCACTGGCCGAACGGATCGTAGGAGAGGAAACTAATCCCTGGTTCAAGGCAATGGCCATCTATCGTTGGTGTGTGGACAGTATTGATTATGTCTATCCGCCCGATCGCGGGATCGTGCATTGTCTCCCACGGCGTACGGGCGATTGTGGGTCCTATAGCCTGATCTTTACCGCGCTCTGCCGGAGCGTGGGGATCCCGGCACGGGTTGCGAACGGACACTGGTGCTGTGCGCCGAAAAAGAACTACCATGTATGGAACGAATTCTACCTCCCCGACTATGGATGGATTCCGGCGGATGCCACGGATGGTCGGATCACAGGTGACACGCCCAGCAAACTTGCAGGTAAGGGCGATTCTATGTATTATTTTGGAAATCTAGACAGTGGACGGTTCATCTCAAGTAAGGGGACATCCATTCAGCTATATCCTTCCCCGGACTGGCATGCCTGGGGTTTGAATGACGAAAATCGTAACCCGATCTTTTTCCAGACAGCCGCTGCGATCTATGCCAATATTACGGCAGAACGGTTCAAGATGGATATCACTGTCGTAAAGGGAAATGACGTACTTTGGTAAACTACACTAACTCCCACACTCCGCACCCCTTACACCCTTACACCCTACACCTTACATCTTACCACACGCCTCTTTTAAAATATCGCAAAAAACAAATAGTCCAAAAAAAATAATTGAAAGGTCATATATGAAATATATCTTCTTTACCGGCGCAACATCCGGACTGGGAAAAGCGGCTACGTTTCAAATGGCCGCGGAAGGCGCTGTGGTTATTGCTACCTGTCGCAATTCCGAGAAGGGTGGTGATCTTCTTGAAGATTATCGCCAAAAACATCCTAAAGGCAAAGGGCGTATCGAATTGATCGAATGTAATCTTGCTTCGTTTGAATCTATCGATATGGCTTGCGAGGAGGTGTTGGATAGTTACGATCATTTGGATGTGATCATTAATAACGCTGGGATCATGGATGGGGAACACAAAAAGAGCCGGGATAAGATCGAAATGACCTGGCAAGTTAACTTGCTGGCGCCCGTACTGATCACACACTTATTGCTTCCCGCCTTTAAAAAAACACTGGAACCTAAAGTGATCTTTACGTCCTCGAATTTCCATATTGGAAAAGTTGACCTAAAAGATCCCGAATTCAAACATAAACGATACATCTCTTGGCAGGCTTATCGGCAGTCCAAGCTTGGACTTATCCTAATTACACGCCTTTTGGCTCATCGATTTACTGAGGATAATATCGGATTTTACGCCCAGCATCCCGGGGTGGTCAATACGGATATCAGCCGTTCATCGGTCGGTTTGCTAAAATTCATGTTAAACATGATAGGCCTTTCACCTGAAAAAGGTGCGGAAACGTTATTGTATCTTGCTCGGACCTCAAATGAAGATCTCATTTCCGGTGAATATTATACCAAATCACATGTCGCCAAAATTACCAACGAATCTTACGATCTTGAAATGGCGGAGAAATTGTTATCGCTTATTAAGAAGTATTTAAAGAAATATATCACGGAATCATCTTTGATCTTTCCGTAGAATACATCTCACAAAGACACAAAGACCACAAAGGCACAAAAGGGTATAAAGCTGTAAGAAATAAGGACGCCGATCCTCGCGGGGTCCCGTTAGGGAGACCTCTTGAGTGATGAGATATAAACGTAGGGGCTCGACATGTCGAGCCCGTTTATTTTGAGCGTTAATATTTGTGAGAATCAAATTCTCTGAGAGATCCTGATCCGTCAGCTGACGGACAGGATGACGACCTTAGACTGTCATCTCGACCGGAGCGCAGCGTAGTGGAGAGATCTCAAACTACAGAATATTATGAAATGATCTATAATTTTATCAAGGAAATCTTATTGATAAAAATATTTTGTAAAAAGTATTTCTAATAGTGAGGTTCAGCAAAGTAGGATAACTGACATTTTATTTTTCTATGTAATTTGAGATCCCTCGACTACGCTCGGGATGACATATTAATTTACATTTAATAATTTTTCTGTGTAATTTGCGCCTGCCGGGCGTAGCTCGCAGAGCGAAGACTGGAAATCTGTGGTTTTGTTATGTCTTATGATCCACCAAGTGGCAGATGAACTTCGCTCAAGATGACATACTTTGTTGTTTGCGTCTTACATTTCATTATTATCTGTGTAATCTGCGCCTGCCGGGCGTAGCTCGCAGAGCGAAGACTGGAAATCTGTGGTTTTGTTACGTCTTATGATCCGCTAGCTAGGGCGTTAGGAAGAGCAAGCAGTTCATGCTGCATTACAAAAAGCCTTATTATCTCTTCTTTGTGGCTTTGTGATCTTCGTGCCTTTGTGTGAGGTCTTCACGATTTTATACTCGTTACACTACTGTTTCTCTAATTCCAGCGGTCCTGTTGTCTGGGTAGGTAAGATTCGCGTAAAATTCAGGGTAGTAGCAGTGAGCAATTCATAACGGTAGATAGACACAGAGACACTATCGGGATTTACCGTGAATTGATACAGGCTATCCGTAATGATCTCGACAACATTGTCATCGGCATACATGCTGCTAATGTTAGCTGCGGTGTAGATTCCTCTTACGGTAATAGTGTGCGCGGTAAAAATGTAAATATTTTCTAGTGTAGTGTCCTGCCAGGTTCCCCGTATCCACCCGGGAGGTGAGAAGCTTCCATCCGAGGATTCGAGTCCCAGACAGCCGGTAAACAATACGGCAAAGCAGAAAGCAAGACAGATGAACAAAAAGGTCTTTTTCATGATGGGTTCCTTTACTTAAAGTGTAACAATAAGTTTGTTTGACAAGTCCGTTTAAGATAAATATAATTAATAAACCATTTTATAATTTATAGACTGTAATAACAAGAATAAAAATATGCTCCATTAATTGTCGTTTTAATCTCAATTTCATTCTTTCTAATGATGCGATCATGAAATGATCTTCATCCATTAGCATTCCTAGGAGAATATTTCAATATTTTCTTTTCCAATTTTTAGGATTATTTTTGATATAAGCTCTTTTGATCTCAATTTCATCCTCCCTGATGATGCGATCATGAAATGATCTTTTCCATTTGAAATCTAAATATCCTGCTTGATGGATTAATTTAGAAGAGGTCATTTTGAAGGCGCCGATAATCCTATATAAGGGCAATCTATTCTGATGATTATGATCCAAATGTACGGGAGGCTCTAGAGCCTCCCTAGGCATAGAGGGCGACTCGAGAGTCGCCCGTACATCTAATTGGGAATCATGGAGGCTTTTGCCTGATCTATCTAATTGGGAATCATGGAGGATTTTGCCTGATCCATCTAATTGAGCATCAGGAAGAATTCTTATAATCCCATGAAAATGATCCGGCATGATAATATATTCATCCATCAAAATATGATCATATCGCAAGAAAATCCATTTCCATTGTTCATCAATGATCTTGCCGATCTCATATAGAATAATTTTTCCATCCAATATCTTGCAAAATGGATATTTCCGATCATGGGGCTCGATCGTCACAAAATACCGTCCTTCCTTGCAATAATCGTATCCCTTTAATCTGATAATTTTGCGTGTTCTCATGCTGGAATTTATAAGATGAATCTGACATATAAAAATCATCGGCAGGGATCTGTGGCTGAGGTCACACTTTCATATACTTTCCAGATTCTTTTTGTTTTCGACATTAATACAAAAGAAAAGAATGAACTGGTCGCAAAATGCGACCGGTTAAATGCGATAATGAGAATATTTTCTCTTATACTTTTTTCTTTTCGCCCCATCAACTCATCGACTCATCAACCTATCAACATATTGACTCTCATCTCTCATCTCTCATCTCTTCTTCTGATATCCGTGATGCACATCACACTTCCATAAGCTTAGCAAATTTATTTTTAAAAATGCTTATATTTTCTACAGAAAAGTGAAACGCTCCTTTCGGAGCATTGGGCTAAGGGTACTAGCCTTAGCGGGGTAATTGAAAGAAAGGTAAAATAATAAGAAAGAAAAAGAAAGTAAAAATGTCTTCTCATAAAAAATGAACTGGTCGCAAATTGCGACCTTAAAATATGGAAATGATAAACAAGGACAGGATAGTAAATATTCCACATATTCGTTATTAGCTATTCGCTATAAGTTATTAGTTACCCAATAATCCTTCTTATTTTTTTAAGCGTAAGGATATAAGAGCTTTTATAGTCATTTTGAGTAAAATTTATATCTACACCAAGTATTAGATCATCAAAGATCTTTTCTTCCATGCTAAAATGTTCTTCTTCGATCTCTTTCATTTTTGGAGCAAAATAGGGCTTAAAAATACCCATCGCCATTCCGTTGGACATGGTAGGGGAGCAGGTGACACTGGGTTGCTTATCGGGATGTTCTTTGTAGTAGATAAAAAGAATCTGTTGAG
>Ga0307992_1002299_pt1 | contig 10934 bp, 16 predicted proteins | sample EllFjometagen133_FD_203162 | JGI IMG/M metagenome (GOLD analysis project Ga0307992, IMG submission 203162) | Marine microbial communities from Ellis Fjord, Antarctic Ocean - #133 | ecosystem: Environmental > Aquatic > Marine > Unclassified | place: Southern Ocean | collected 2014-10-08
AAAACAACAAAAAGAAATTTGCAAAGAAATTGGAACTTCAATTGCAAAACTTCACAAAGCAGAGATAATTCATGGAGATTTAACTACCTCAAATATGATACTAAAAAAAGATAAAATTTATTTTATAGATTTCGGCTTAGGTTTTATTTCCAGAAAAATAGAAGACAAAGCAGTTGATTTACATTTATTCAAACAAGCTTTAGAAGCAAAACATTTTGAAAATTATAAAATTCTAATAAAAGAAGTTTTCAAAGAATATGAAAAAGAATTAGGAAAAACAGAAGCAAATAAAATATTTGAGAGGATTGTTTCTGTTGAACGTAGGGGACGCTATAGACACTAAAACAATCAAAACTTTTTTGTAAAAAAGTTTAAAGAATAAAAGCAATTGAAAAAAGAGGAAGGTACAAACATTAATCAAAACCTTGAAAACCTATTTTAACTAATATTTCTCTAATTTCATTTATTGTTTTTTGTTGAGCTTTCTTATCTGACATTCTAACAAATCTAATTAACAAACTAATTAATTCCTCTTCCGATAAAACATTTAATTTATTCCCATCTACAATAAAATAAAATCTAAAACTTTTGTATTTTAATTCTTTCAAAACAAAACCTGCAAACTGTCCAAGAAATTTTCCTTTTTTTGGATTTTGTTCTAAAGATTTTAAGAATTTAAAAATAGTTACAGATTCTCCTTTAAATTTTTTCAGAATTTCCTTTTTTAAAAGATCAATTATTTCGACTTTGGCCATAATTTTTCTGCCTCTTTAATTGCATCATCTATTGGAATATATCTTTCAGAAGGCATTAAAAATTGCCTTAATTGTTCTTTAACAGCAAGGGAATAAAGTCTTTTGATAATAGTTTCATAAGTATCTTCTTTGGTTCCAAAAGAACTTATTAGATTCTTTGTTTCTCTACTTATTTGTATTGTACTTGTCATCCTATAGCCACTATAGAAACTATAGTTTATAAATCTTTTGATAAAATAAATTCAAACCTTAAACACCTTATACCCTTTTCTAACTTTCTTTTTCACCTTAATTCCCACATCGTCGCCTTTTTTTGCTTTTTCTTTTTTTTCCTTTTGTATTTGCATGCTTTTAACAGGTTGTTCAAAATCAACTTCTCCACCAACAATTCTTATTTTATCTCCAACTTTCAAAGGCTTTTCCAACTTAATCGCTGCAACTTTCACATGCTCAAAAAAATTTGACACAACACCTATTTGTTTTCCCTTAGTTTCTAATTTTTTAGAAACTTTTGTTTTAGTTTCTGCCATATTTAATATAAGAATTAAATGTATTTAAAGTTTTTGAATAGCCCTACCAGGATTCGAACCTGGGTCACAGCCTTGCTTCATATCCAAAGGAATGGAGTAATGAAAGATGCGAACATCTTACTTTCAAAGGGCTGTATACTTGACCACTGTACTATAGGGCTTTACTTCTTTCCTATAGTGCAAGATTTATCTTATATACTATAGGGCTCTAAAACTTAAAACTAGAATTAATTTATAAATCTATTCATGGAACACACTTTTGTAAAGAACTAATCTATTTACATCTTGTTTTCTTAGATTAATCCATTTAAACAAATTTCTAAGTTTAACAGGTTTATATTTCTCCCCAATTAAAGAAGCTGCCAACTTCTTATATTCTTCACTAGCTTCTGATTTTGGGCTATGCTCTACACTTGAAGTAAATTCAGACAAAGCCCTCAAAACATTAATATCATAAGGTATAACAGCCATCACAGGAACTTCAATTGTCTCTTCTACTTTTTCAACAGGAATTTCAAATTTCTTTTTATGAACTTTATTTATAATTAAACCATCAATAGGAGTTCCATTTTGTTTAGCTAAATTAACAGCTTTAATTGTCAAACTCAAAGTTGGATAATCAGGCGTTGTAACAACAAGCAATCCATCAGAAGCCATCATAACCCCCAAAGTCTCGTCATTTAAAGCAGGAGAAGAATCATAAAGAATATAATCATATTTTCTCTTTAAATAATTCATTCTATCTTTTAATTTTAAAGCATTAATTTGTTCATTTGTAAAAATAGAAGCAGGAATCACATCAATATTTTCTAAATTATGAACAGCATCTTTAGCATGAATTTCTCTATTCAAAACATTGTGAAGACTTTTCTCAGGATTAATAATTTTAAAATGCATTCCCAAATTCGGTGCAGAAAGATTTCCATCAACTAAAAGAACTTTTTTATCAAAACCTGCAATTGCAGAACCCAAAGCAACTACAACAGAAGTCTTTCCAACTCCCCCTTTCAGACTAACAACACCTATGCTCTTTCCCATTTTTTACACCCCTTTAAAAATGGGGAAATGAAAATCTTTGATTTACTTTTTCCCATGATTTATTTAAGAAAAAATGATTTAAATAACTTTTTGATTTAGTGTTTAAAAATATTTTTAGTTAAATTTAGTTGAATATAATAAGATATTTAATCAGAAGTATGTGAAGAAGGTTTCAATTTCATAATTAAAAATTTTTCCTTTCTTAACCATTCTTTTTCAAAATAAACCACACCCCAATAATGAACATTTAATTCATCTGATTTTATTTTTAATTTATCTCTAAATAAAAAATTGTCAAATTCTTTATTAAAAATAGTGTCTTTAACTGAAACAACATATACATTAGAAGTATCTAAATTTACTTGATTTTGCTTTTTATCATAAATTAATATCCCTTTTTCAAAAAGACCTGCTTCACCCTTGCTAAATTCTTTTCTTCTTTTAAGATTTTTAATTATTTTTTCATATTCTTCATCTGAGGGAAAATCTAATTCCAAATAATTATCTAAACTTCGAGTATAAAAATATTTTTTATTTTCACTATATTTCACCCCATCCATTGTTTTTTGAGTATAAATGTTTTGTTCATTATCTTTATTTTTATTTTCATTTAAGGTTTTTTTATAATCATTAAATTTAAATTTAATTCTTTTTTTAAATAAATTAATTTTATAATTAATTTTATAATTAATTTTATTTATATTTAAATAATCCTTTCTATTGCTTGGGCAATCAATTGGTTTTTGAGCTTCTGCTTCTCCAGAATATAAAAAAGGCAAACATGCTAACCCCAGATAAATAAAAGGCTTGCAAACTTTACTTCTTAAAGTTTTTTCCATATTAAAATCTAAATTAATTAGATTTATAAAGATTTGCTTATGTTACTATTTTAGAATTAATCTCTTTTTAGTTCTCCAAACTCTGCATCAATCCAAACCCTGTATTGCCATTTTCCTCCAGATTTATATCTATCAGTTTTAACAACTTCATAATTTTCAATACAAACATTTGAAGATCGTTCAATAGAAGTTCTAAAAAAATCTTTATTGGTTTTACCACTTGACTCCCTTATATTTAGAGTTTCAGATTGAACAAGCTGTCTTTTATATTGTGCTGCTTCGTTTAAAGCATTTGCAAGCGCTTCTTTATAAGACATTCCAAAACTCCCAACCATGCTTGAAAATTTTTTTCCACTTGGAATAATTAAACTATCATCTAATTGATAAATCTCTGTTGATGTTTCAAAATAATCTTCAATAGAAGATCCCTTACTAATTCCTCTAGAAATTGTCTCATATAAAACAGCACCCCGAATATATATATTCCCCCCCTTTTCAATATCTAGCTCATTTATAATAACTTCTTCATCTAAAATTGAACCTTTTCCTACCCCTTCCTGCATGATATGTTCACTAAAAAGTAAATTATCTCCTTTTGGTTTTAAACTATAAAGCCCCCCAACCATTTCCCCATTTATAAAAGTTAATTTCCCATCTTTTAAATAATTCAATTCCCACTCTTGTCCTTTTCTTTCAAATTCTCCTTTAATATTTGAGTTTAATGCACAAGGATTTCCAGAAATATCAATACCATCTTTTAAAAATAAAACATTAACAGATTCCCCTCCTTGTGAAGGATCTTGAGATTCCTTACCATGAAAACTAACTTTCCCATATCCTTCAATCTTATTAATTTTTACATCCTCTAAAGAGTAATCTAAAGAATAAAAATCAACATCATTATCTTTTGTATTTATTTCTATAGAACCTTGTTTTTCACTAATACATTCTATAATTCCTATACAATCTTTATCTTGTAAATAAGTAATAGGTTCTTTAACAAAAAATAATTTTGATCTTTCACCATCAACATAAGTCGCATAAGCTGTTTCATCCCCTAAAAGCTTATCACCATCTCCATTTATTTTCATAGAACCACTTAAATCTGAAACTTTTTCCCCTGTTTCTAAATCTCTTTCATAAATTCCTATACCTTCAAGATTTATCTCTCCATTCCTTAATCCAAAATAATTAGATTCATCATTATCAGAATAAAATTTCTTACCATTTAATTTTATAATTGTGTTTTTAAAATTAAATTCCTGATTAGAACAATTATCTAAATCAATTATCCCTCCTTCAAAGTTTAATATTCCTTCTTCATCTTCTGTAATTGTTGCAGATTTTATTTCTGCTCCACTTCCTAAAATCACTCCCCCTTCTTCAGTTAATGTTGAACCAAAAACATCTTCTAAATTAAATACACAAGAATCTGTTCCTTTTGTTTTCACAGTTGTTTTATCTTCACTAACAATAACTTCCTCAAACTCAATCCCTTCTCCAGAAGCCCTTTCTTTAATTGCAAACTTTCGGAGCCATTCTGTTTTAACCAAAGGATTTTCATTTAAAATAGAAATATCTTCTTCAGCTCTCAAACTAAGTTCATGTAAAATATTTTCATTTTCCAATAATTTATATTCGCTACTTTGAATTTGATTAATTAAATCTTTATTAGTAACTTCTCCTAATTCTTCTTCATCCATATTACCAATACCACTTGCAAATATAAATGAAATTAAAAACAACGCTACAAAAATTATTAATAATTTATTTTTAATCTTCATTTTCCTCTCCATAATTAATTACAAATGAATATACAAATGGGTAACCTTCTTTATCAAACTCATTAAAAATCAAACTTAAAATCATCTTCCCCTCTCCCAAATCCATTGTTTCATAAACAAATCCTTTTTCATAAGCCAAAGCACTAATAAAACCCATTGCAAACATTTCTGGATTTTCTTTTTGATTTTCAATAATCATTCTTGCAAGATTATGTTTAGACATAAAATCAAAATTCAAAACATATGAAAAATCTTCTATCTTACTTTTAGAATCTCCTTTTTCTATAACCATTGGATAATTTAATTTAAAGTTCACCCGACTACTTATCACAACTTCTCCTGAAGAAGCCTCCTCTTTTATCTCAAATCCTTTATTTTCAAATTCTTCAAGCCCTTCTAAACATTCATATAAATCATCTAAAACATAAGTTACTAATTCTAATTCAATTGTTTCCTTTGTAGGAATATTTTCAGAATCAACATTCCAATAAACAGGAATTTCAGCTGTTAAATATATTTCTTTGGGTTTAGGGGTTTCATAATATCCGCCCTGAATTCCCAAATAATAAATTCCTTCTTCAACAGAAGACTCTAAACATTCCTGCACAAATGCTTTTATTGGGGCAATCTCCACAGAAGACATCTCTTGTTTTCCTATTCCAATGTCTGATTTAAAAGTAAAAAACAAAGCAACTCCTGCTATAACTAAAACAGCAATAATAATAAAAATAGTTACTTGCCCTCTTTTTTCCATAATTTACTAAGGAAAAACCATTTTAAAAACTTTTATATTCCTAAAAAACTAAACCCTCAAAAACCTCTTCACAAAATCTTTAGTTTTCAAAACCTTAACTTTTTTTTGCTTTTGAAAATCTCCATCATCAGTCCAAATATCTGTTTCCAAAGCAATTGCACAAGCTAAAAAAACCACATCATCTATATCAATTTTTCCCATTAAATCATTGGCTTCATCTAAACACTCTGCAAATTGCTCTTCTGAAACAAGAATTACATTATCTAACAAAATATCAAAGATATTATTAAATTGCTTTTCACTCATTCCTGATTTTTTCAAAACAAGTAATTTATGTTTTTGAATTTCATGAAAAGAAATTTCTGGATAATAAAAATTCAAACCAGACTTAATAATAATTTTCCGAGTAACAGAATCTTTAATTAAAGCAGAAAGAATAATATTTGTATCAATAACAAAATTCATTTTAAACCAAGTCTTTTAACCACATTAAAATCTATTTTCTTAGAAATCTCATCAACATCATTTTGAGTTAATTTACTCCTATTAGTAAGGCTATTCATTAATTCTAATTGCTCTATTTTCTTTTGTAATAACTGCCTAACTACCTCACTCCACCGAATTTCAAAATGGCTTCTAAGTTTTTCATGCAAAACATCTGGAATTGTTAAAGTTATATTTCCCATAATAATCTGTGTAAACACAGATTTATAAAACTATCTATAAAACCCTCCCAAAACCAATTAACCACTACTAAAACAACAACAACCTTTAAAAATAATAACCTTCATTGAATTCAATGCCAAAAATAAAAAAACAAAAAACAGAAGAAAAATCCGAAACTAAAGAAGAAAAATCAAAAAAAATATCTCAAAAAGAATTTGAAAAAAAAGTAATTGAATTAGCAAAAAAAGATCTAACAGCTGAAAAAATAGGTGAAGAATTAAAACACCAAGGAATACACTCAAAAGAATATGATAAAAAAATTTCTAAAATTCTAAAAGAAAAAGAATTATACATTAATCCTGATTTAAAAAATATTGAAATAAAACTAAAAAGAATTGAAGAACATAATAAAAAAAATAAACAAGACAAAAGAGCAATAAGAGAGAGAAGTAGGGTTTTTTCTCAACGAAGAAAAATTCAAAAATATAACAAATTAATTTAAAATCTTTTAATCCCATAAAAAATGCAAGGTGAAAATAAGGAATATAATTTAGAATTAGAAATAAAGAGAATTTCTAAAATTTTTCTTGAAAAAACAAAAGACAAAGAAATTCAAATAATAAGTCATTTTGATACAGATGGAATAACTTCTGCTTCAATTATGATTCAAACATTAAAAGATTTAGACAAACAATTTACTTTAAAAATTGTAAAAAACTTAGAAGAAAATTTCATAAAAAATCTTAATAAAAATAAAATAACTTTATTTTTAGATTTAGGTTCAGGGAGTTTAAATTACATAAAAAATGAAAATGTTTTTATCATAGACCATCATGAGATTATTCAAGAAATTCCAAAAAACATAGAAATAATAAATCCTGAATTACATGAAAAACAAAAAATAAGTGCTTCTGGATTAACTTATTTATTTTCAAAAGAAATAAATCCTAAAAACAAAAAATTTGCAAAATTAGCTGTTTTAGGGATGGTAGGAGATTGTTTAGAAAAAGAAATAGAAAAAACAAGTGATCAAATTTTAAATGATGGTGATATTAAAAGAAAAAAAGGATTATTAATTTATCCTTCTACAAGACCAATAAATAAAACATTAGAGTATTCATCACATCCCTATATTCCAGAAGTTACAGGGAACATAAAAGGGGTTTTAGAATTATTAAGAGAAGCAAACTTGAAACCAGAAAATGGAAAATACAAAAATCTTTTAGAATTAAAAGATGAAGAAATGAAAAAACTTACTACTTCAATAATTTTAAGGAATCCTCAAATAAAAAATCAAAATTTGATAGGAGATATTTTTTTAATAAAATTATACAATCAAATTGAAGATGCAAGAGAATTAAGTGCAAAAATAAATGCTTGCTCAAGATATGGAAAACCAGAACTTGCAATTCAATTATGCTTAGAAATTCCTTCTGCAAAAAAAAGAGTAGAATCAATTCATTCTAAATATAAACAAGAATTAATCACTGCATTAAAATTTGCCCAAGAAACAAAAAAAATTCAAGGAGATAAATTTGTAATAATCAATACAAAGGAAAACATTAAAGATACAATGATTGGAACAGTAGCGAGTATTTTATCTAATTCATCAATTTATGAAGAAGAAACAATCATAATCACTATGGCTTATTATAACAACAAAATAAAAATTTCTGCAAGAAATACTGGAAGAAAAGGAAGAAATGTAAGAGAAGTATTAAATAGAGTTGTAACAATTGTAGGAGGTGATGTTGGAGGCCATGAGTTTGCAGCAGGTTGTCTTATATCAAAAGAAAAAGAAAATGAATTTTTAGAAATTTTAAAGAAAAATTTAGAAGTAGAATTAATAAAAGTGAATTAAATATCTTTATAATTTTCCCATCTATGATTATGATTTGCATTACAAACATAAATATTTGACACTGCCTCTAATTTTGTAAATATCTCACTATCTTGTTTAATTTTTCTAACTAAACCATTACAATTAGGATAAGGGCATTTCACACTTTTTCTGTGATTAAGTTTAGCATAATCTTTTTCACAAAGCTCATAAGAATTTTTAGACACATTAGTGCTATTTTCCTTATTCATAATCTAATTAAGTTAAACCCTTTAAAAAGATAAATTATTCTATAAAACACACAATAAACTTTAAAAACCCTATTTTAAAATTCCAAAGATTTAAAACCTTTATTAATTTTTAATAAACATGAACTTAGAAGAAGGAGAAATAGTGTCTTGTGTAGTAGATAGAATAGTTGGAACAATTGTCTTTGTAAAAATATCTGGAAATGGTGAAGGGAGCATAATTTTAAGTGAAATAGCTCCTGGAAGAATTAGAAACTTAAGAAATTATGTTGTTCCAAAAAAGAAAATTGTGTGTAAAATCTTAAAAATAGGAGATTCTGGAAATATTTATTTAAGTTTAAGAAGAGTTACACAAAAGGAAAAAAAAGAAGTTTTAGAGCAAGAAAAACAAGAAAAAAGTTATGAAAATATTCTTAGAACGATTTTAAAGGAAAAAGCACAAGAAACAATAATTAAGATTAAAAAAGAAAATAATTTATATGATTTTATAAAAGAATCAAAAGAAAAACCTCAAAAATTAGAAAAATTAATTGGAAAAAAAGATGCAGAAAAAATTATTAAAATATTAAAAACTCAAAAAATAAAAAAAGCATTAATAAAAAAACAAATAAATTTAACTTCTACAAAACCAAATGGATTGGAGTTAATCAAAAATCTTTTAATAAAAATAAAAAATGCAGAGATAAAATATATTTCAGCAGGGCAATATTCTATTAAAACGCAAGCAGAAGACATAAAAAAAGCAGATAATAAACTTAAAAATATTTTAAGAGAAATCGAAAAACAAGCAAGAGAAAAACAAATAGAATTCTCAGTAAGAGAAAAATAAATATAGGCTTTTTAAAAACATTTAAAATTTTTCAATATAAACTATCCCACCAAAATATTTAAAAAGTAAAACAACTTCTAAATTATATGGAAAAATCAAAATTTTATGTAAAAATTATTGGAATTATTTTTGACCCTACTGAAAGAAAGATTTTAATTGGAAAGAATAAAGGAGATAAATTTTTTAGTTTCTTAGAAGGAAATTTAAAAAATGAAGAAGATTTAGATGTTGGATTAAAAAGAGTAACAACTGAAAAAACAGGATATGTTGTACATAATCTTGGAGCTGTTTTTGCAGAGAATCATATAGAACAAGAGTTAGAAGCATTAAAGCTGTATTTTTTATGCGAAGCAACAGAAGGAGAAGAAAAACTTGCAGAGCAAGTAGAAGAAATAAAATGGATTAAAGCCCATGAATTTGAAGATTTAACAAACAAAAAACTTCCAATAAGATTGCATGAATATATTTTTAGTATTGCTGGATGATTTTAGAAAAAACTTTAATTTTTAGACGAACTTCTTTGGAAATTAAGTGTAAAAAAGACAGGTTTTTAGATTGAGTGAAACGAAATCTAAACTTAAATCAGGAATTTCTGAAAATCACAAAAATTTAAATAACAAAATTCTTTAAAAGAACAATGAAACTTAAAAAATGCAAACAATGTAATGAATATACTTTAAAAGAAATTTGTGCAAAATGCAAAACAAAAACTTCAGACGCACATTACAAATTCCTTAGAGTAAGAGATGCTCCACGAAGTGATGTAAAGTTTTTTAAGAGAAATTAAATTATCTCTTTTAATATAATAAACAAATTAAAGACACAATAACAATAAAACTTATGACAGTAAAGAAAATAAATTATGCAAAAGAATTTCTATCTGAAACAGACCAGAAGAATGTTTATTATCACGGATGCCCAAAATATAAACCTTTTCAAAATATATCCATGGAAGATAAAAATTTAAGAAAAAAAATTTGTGGAGAATTCAGTTTTTATAAAAAATTTGAATTTGAGGGACATAAACCAGATAAGGAATTTGGATTTGATGGAATACAACATTATAAATTTGAAATAAGTGGAAACCCAAAAACACTTAAAGAAAATCCTAAAACAAATGTTAATTATAAAACAAGAATTTGTATAGTAAAAGCAGGAAATAAAAAATATTCAGAAAATCTATGTGATTTAGAAGGATTTATTCTAAAGAAAGGTTTTGAAGAAATTGAAAACATTGAAGACTAAAATAACTTCCCTTGCCCCTCTCTCTTTCCTAAAATAGCTTTTCCATATTCTCCATCAAAACCAGGTTTAACTTTAATTTCTGCTTTTCTATCTCTTAAAATTAATTCAATCAAATTTTTATCAAAACCTTTTTCTAACATTTCTTTTTTTGAAACATTTAATAAAATATTAAATTCATTTTTAAATTCCTTAATTAATTTATTATAAACTTCCCAAACTTTTTTTGTGTTCATTCCAGTTCCACAAAACAAACTAAGAACTTCGTGCAATGGCAACAAAGTAAAATATTCTTTCTTATTTTTATAATCAGGATTTTTATCTTTTAATTCCTCCACCCTATAATCAACTCCAATAATTAATGGCTTTTTACAAACAGGACAAATTCCATTTAGTTTTTTTGTTTCTT
>Ga0307992_1002300_pt1 | contig 10934 bp, 8 predicted proteins | sample EllFjometagen133_FD_203162 | JGI IMG/M metagenome (GOLD analysis project Ga0307992, IMG submission 203162) | Marine microbial communities from Ellis Fjord, Antarctic Ocean - #133 | ecosystem: Environmental > Aquatic > Marine > Unclassified | place: Southern Ocean | collected 2014-10-08
TATATGCAGAAGGTCACCATAGCCCAGGAGCACGAACGGAAGCGTATTGCCCGCGATTTGCATGATGATATTGCCCAGTCCATGCTCCTGGTGACGCAAGGATTGGATCTGCACCAGGCCGTTGATGCCCTGGAGGCTGTACGGCGCTGTGCGCAGGACTTGAGGCCCCGTATAATAGATGACCTTGGCCTGGTGGCTGCCCTGGAGTGGTTGACCGATGACCTGTCGGAACATCGGGAAATTGATGCTTATACTGAGATGACAGGTGAGGAACGGGTTCTGCCTGCCGAGATGCAGCTACTGCTGTTCCGTATCGCTCAGGAGGCATTGAACAATGTCAGAAAGCATGCCCATGCGTCCAGTGCTATTCTCAAGCTGGAGTTTAGTAATGATAACCTGACCCTGACGGTAAGCGATAACGGCAGGGGCTTTGAGGTACCAAAGATGATAGGTGACCTGGCTGGTCTTGGTAAGCTTGGACTGGCTGGGATGCAGGAGCGAGCCAGGCTAATCAGCAGCAGCCTTGAGATAGAGTCAGAGAGGGGCAAGGGAACAGTCGTTAAAGTTAAGGTTCCCATCTTGGTTCCTATTTCAGAATAGCTTTGCTGTTACCGTCTCTATAAGGAGGCTATCCTGTTTCATCGGGCCTGGTAGAAGCAAACTGTTCGCTAAGCCTTTTCAGCTTGGATTTCCTTAAGGTTAGTTTGTCCTGTTCTTTATCAATAACGGCTTTTGGTGCCTTGGTTAGGAAATTCTTATCCTTTAGCCTGGCTTCTAGTTGTGCGATGGCAGACTGGATTTGTTCCATCTCTTTTTGTAGCCGTCTCCTCTCCGCTGCCAGGTCAAGCATACTCTCCATAGGTATCACTACTTCGGTTTCTTGAAGCACCAGCGTCAGCGCACTTTCTTTAGCTGTTCTTTCTTGCCGGTTACTATGAAAAGTGACCGGCTTTGCCCTGGCTAGAGATTGGATAGTCTCAGAGTGGGGGCTGATTGCTTGAGAAAGACTGCCGGCATAAATCTGTGCTGTAATCCACCGGCTGCTCCCTACCTTATATTCGGCCCGGGCGTTACGGATGGAGCGTATGATTTCGATTATCGATGCCATAACCCGTTCCGCCTCCGGGTCAGTAGTTGTCTCACTGGCTTCAGGATAGGGGGCTATCATTATCGATTCCGTGTCTTGCCATACTGAAGGCAGCCGCTTTTTCAGGTTCTGCCATAATTCTTCGGTAAGGAAGGGCATAAAGGGGTGCAGGAGACGAAGTGATGTCTCCATAGCATAGACCAGGACCGGGATAGGTGACACTATGTCCTTGGTGGATTGGATGCGAATCTTGGCGATTTCAATATACCAGTCGCAGAACTCTCCCCAAAGGAAATCGTGGATTTGTCTCTGGGCTTCGCCAAACTGAAAATCTTCCATTAGATTGGTTACATTGGCTACGGTGTGATTAAGCCGGGACAGAATCCAGCGGTCTTCTACCGGGAGCAGCCTGGTCTGGATTCCCGTATCTATACTGCCGGTCTCAGTGCTCCTTATTATAAACCGGGTGGCATTCCACAGCTTATTGGCAAAATTACGGCTCGCTTCCAGGCGTACCGGGGTCAGTTTGATATCATTCCCCGGTGATGTGCCTGTGGAAAGAGCAAAGCGCAGGGCATCGGCGCCATACTGCTCCAGGGTATCAAGTGGGTTTAGTACATTACCCCTGACCTTGCTCATCTTCTCTCCCTTCTCATCGCGTACCAGACCATGAAGATATATGGTGTTAAAAGGGGTTCTGCCGGTGTCCTCGATGCCCATCATAATCATCCTGGCTACCCAGAAGAAGAGAATATCGTAGCCGGTTTCCATTACTGTGTTCGGATAGAAATAGCGTAGGTCTTCGGTATCATCGGGCCAGCCCAGTGTGGAGTGGGTCCACAGCGCCGAGCTAAACCAGGTATCCAAGACATCCGGATCTTGCTCTATCTCGGCTGAGCCACAAGAACGGCATGTTTTTACTTCCTCAACAGCTACCGTTAAATTACCGCAGTCCTGGCAATACCACACCGGTATGCGATGCCCCCACCATAGCTGGCGGCTGATACACCAATCACGGATGTTTTCCATCCAGTTGAGGTAGACCTTGGTGAAGTGCTCGGGGATGATTTTGGTGTCCCCACTGGTTACGGCTGCGATAGCTGGTTGGGCAAGGGGTGGAGTCTTGACAAACCACTGCTTGCTGGCAACCGGCTCGATGACTGTCTGGCAACGCTGACAGTGGCCTACCGAATGGGAATACGGCTCTATCTTTACCAGCAGTCCATCTTTCTCCAGGTCAAATAGTATCGCATCCCGGCAGGAAAACCTATCGAGTCCGGCATAGGGCCCGGCATTCTTGTTCATGGTGGCATCCGGGTTCATAATGTTTATCAGCGGCAGTCCATGACGCTGTGATACCTCAAAGTCCACCGGGTCGTGGGATGGAGTAATCTTAACGGCACCGGTGCCGAAGTTGGGGTCAACCGCCTCGTCAGCCAGGATAGGTATTGCCCGGTTCACTGCGGGAAGGATGACCTTCTTACCGATTATATTGCTAAACCGTCCGTCATTGGGGTTGACCGCTACAGCAGTATCGCCGAGGATTGTTTCCGGGCGAGTAGTAGCAACCGTGATGAACTTATGATCGTTTTCCGCCAGGGGGTAGTTGACATAATATAGGTGTCCTGCGATATCTTTGTGGTCAACCTCAAGGTCGGAGAGGGCAGTGGTGCAGCGGGGACACCAGTTGATAATTCTTTCCCCCCGGTAGATTAGACCTTTCTCGTAGAGACGAACGAAGACGGTACGCACGGCTCGACTTGGCCCCTCATCCAGAGTGAAGCGCTCCCGGCTCCAGTCACAGGAAATTCCCAGCCTCTGGTGTTGTTCACTGATAGTCTGACGACACTGCTCTGCCCACCGGTACATCCTGTCCAGGAACTTCTGCCGCCCCAGTTGATGGCGGTCCAGTCCTTCTTTGGCGAGCATTTGCTCTACCACGACCTGGGCAGCGATACCGGCGTGGTCGAAGCCGGGGAGCCACAGTGTCGGCTCGCCCTTCATCCGGTGCCAGCGGGTCATGATATCCTCCAGGGTAGCGGTCAGCGCATGCCCGATATGAAGCTCGCCGGTAACATTGGGTGGGGGCATAATAATGACGAAGGGCTTCTTTTCGGGGTCTATCTTGGCTGTGAAGTAGCCCTTCTCTAGCCAAAACTGGTACCACTTGGACTCAACCATACCCGGCTGATATGCCTTGGGCATCTCTTCCTGTATCCTTGATGGTTCCGTCATAGTTACCTTATCCCACGTTTAGTCAGCGTCTCAAAAGGAGTAATTTCTCACCATACCATGTTAACAGAGCTAAATAAGCTTAGCCACCCTGTCCAGTATTCTATCCGCCACCTCTCTCTTGCTGAGCAGGGGCAGTGCTTCCTTATTACCCTGTTTGTCTATGATGGTTACCTTGTTGGTATCGGCACCGAAGCCGCTCCCGGCATCGGTGATATCATTGGCAACTATCAGATCAAGCTGCTTCTTCACCAGTTTTTGCCTGGCGTTAGCGATTACACTCTCACTTTCGGCGGCAAAGCCGACCTTGAGGAAGTTGCCCTTTACCTGACTCAGGATATCCGGTGTCCTGATTAGCTCCAGGCTCAGGCTGGGGCTCTCTTTTTTAATCTTGGCCTTGGCTATCTTCTTCGGCCGGTAGTCGGAGACGGCGGCTGCCATAATCAGGGCATCCGCTTGAGCTGCCGACTTGTCTACCGCCTTCTTCATCTCGGCAGCGGTCCTGACTGGAATGACAGTTATACCTGCTGGTCCGGGCAGCAGGGTGGGGGCGCTAATTAGTGATACAGTGGCTCCCCTGTCCCTGGCCGCTTCGGCTAAAGCATACCCCATTTTACCTGAGGCGCGATTGCCGATATGACGGACAGGGTCAATCGGCTCCTGAGTGCCGCCGGCAGTAACCACAATATGCTTTCTTGCCAGGTCATTACCTTTATTCAATATCTGCTTTATGGCGGCTATGATTTTCTCTGTTTTGGCCAGGCGTCCTTCACCTATGTTGCCTGAGGCTAAGCGGCCGCAGTCAGGTTCCACAATGGTAAAGCCCCTGGCTTTGAGTTCAGCCAGGTTGTGTTGAGTAGCCGGATTCTGGAGCATATTAACGTTCATCGCCGGCGCCAGTATAACCGCCGCTTTGGTTGCCAGTACGGTGCAGCTAATCATATCGTCGGCAATGCCGACTGCCAGCCTGGCAATGATATCGGCGGTAGCCGGGGCGATAACCATGATGTCAGCAGCCTCAGCCAGGGCGACATGCTCAACACTGAACTTGGAATTGATCTCCCACATACTGGTTACTACCGGCTGGCCGGTGAGACTGCGAAAGGTCAAGGGGTTTACGAACCTTGTCGCTGATTCGCTCATCACTACCTCAACCCGGGCTCCTGCCTTGGTCAGCCTGCTGGCAAGCTCAGCAGCCTTGTAGGCGGCGATACTTCCAGTTATACCTAATACCACAGTTTTCCCGGTTAGCATTTCTCTCCTTGCCGGATAGTTCAAGACCGGTTCATCAGGTAGATGAGCCTTAGCCCAATTAGTGTCAGGTTGGGGTTTACCACTTCGAATACCGCTGTTTCTTTAGCGATAAGCGTGGACCACCCCCCGGTAGCCACCACCCTGGCTTTTTCTCCTAGCTCTTGCTGGATGCGAGCAAGCATACCTTCAATAAGTGCGACGTAGCCAAAAATAATCCCTGACTGCATCGCGGTAACAGTGCTGGTGCCGATAGTGTGTTTGGGGTGGGTTAATTCTACCCGGGGCAGCATTGCTGCCTGCATGAACAGTGTCTCGGCTGCCGTATTTATCCCCGGGGCAATCACTCCTCCCTGGTAGCAACCTTCCCTGGACACAATGTCGAAGGTAGTCGCTGTCCCCAGGTCTATAACGATGATGGGGCCGCCATAGAGGTGGTGGGCGGCGGCAGCATTGACGATACGGTCGGCGCCCACCTCTCTGGGGTTGTCTATACGTATAGAGACCCCGGTCTTGACCCCTGTGCCTACTACAAATGGCGAGAGGTGAAAATAGCGCTGAAACAGGTCCTCATAGGTAGTTATCAGCGGTGGGACGACACTGCACATGGCTACCGCCGTAATATCAGTCGTATCCAGATTCTGGTGGCGCAGCAGGTTGAGCAGGAGGGCAGCATACTCATCCGCCATACGGTGAATATTTGTCGCCATATGCCAGGTAGCCCGAAGCTTCAAGTCTTCAAAGACCCCCAGAGTGGTATCAGTATTTCCGATATCAATAGCTAATAGCATTTTGTCTGTTCAGCCCTGCTTAAGATTAATCTAGAGGGATTTATTAAAGCCTTTTCTTATTATAAGGTACCGATAGTAGTCTGAATTACTCTTCTTTTAGTTGCTTGATAACCAGCGGTAGTACCGGGAGAAGATCGCTGGCAATCATACCGGTATCGCCCAGCCGGGACCTGACCGTCTCACCGGCTTCCCCGTGGAGGAAAACACCGGCGGCGGCGGCATCAAAGAATGAGAGCCCCTGTGCTACCAGCCCAGCGATAATCCCGCTCAAGACGTCACCGGTGCCAGCTGATGCCAGCCCTGGATTGGCTACCGGGCTGATTGCGGTACGGCCATCCGGTGTAGCGATAACGGTACAGGCCCCTTTAAGAACAATTGTTTTATTCATCTTTCGGGCCAGTTCTTTCGTGATGCCTATTCGGTCTGACTGCACTTCGTCTACCGTGACTCCAGCCAGTCTGGCCATTTCACCGGGGTGTGGAGTAAGGATAGCATCGCCGGTTAAGCGCTGCCACCAGTTCGGGGTTCTGGCCAGGATATTAAGAGCGTCGGCATCCAGAATGAGAGGTGACGGCATTACCTTTGCTCTCAAAAGTAGGTCCTCGATAAATTTTATTACCGGTTGGCTTTGTCCCAGTCCGCAGCCCAGAAGCATCGCATTATAGTCGTTAAGGTTCTTATGTAGCAGCTTGGCTGCACCCGGGGAGATGATGCCGGGTTGGGACTCGGGTAGTGGTAGATAGGTTACTTCAGTCAGCTTGGCGGCGAGAATAGACTGTATCCTGGCTGCCGTCGCTAGCGTTACCAGTCCGGTCCCGACGCGCATTGCGCTGCTGCAGGCTAAGTAGGCCGCGCCGATATAGTTGTTGGAACCGGCAACGATAATGACACTGCCAAAGGTTCCCTTGTTAGCATTAAGCGGGCGCCGGGGTAGAATCGACCTGACCCAATCGGCGGTGATTAGCTCATCAGTTGCCTGCTCCGCCAGGTAGGCAGGGATGCCGATATCAGCTACGGTTATCCTGCCGGTTCTTTCTGCCCCGGGGTATTTAAACAAGCCGATTTTGGGGAAGGCAAGGGTAATAGTATTGTCTGCATAGAGGCAGGAGGGGTCGACTGCTCCGGTATCAGCGTTCAGTCCCGAGGGTAAGTCCACCGCAATGATGCGAAGCCCGGGTCTCTTAGCCTGGTTAATCATATCCAGAGCCTTCTTCATGGTGCCGTGAAACGGGCGAATTTTACCGATTCCAAACATAGCATCAATAACGGCGCTGGTTGATGACAGCAGTTCCGCCAGTTTATCCAGGGCCGTCTCCTTGGTGGTATTAATAGAGTCTATGCTGCGTTCTCGGGTCATTTTGAGGTTTGGGTCATCCGGTGGTCTTTCACTGAAGAGGAAGAGGGTGACCTTAGCCCCCCAGTCATGAAGGTGGCGAGCCGCAACCAGTCCGTCCCCGCCGTTATTTCCCGGCCCGATTAGGATAAGAATAGCCTTCTCACTAATGGCACCCAGTATCTTTCTAACTTCTTCAGCGACTGCTGCCCCGGCGTTCTCCATAAGTTTGTCCGCTGGTAAGCCGATATTAGCACAGTCCTGGTCTGCTTGACGTGTCTGGTTAGCAGTTAGAATTTTCACAGCACTTCCTCTCGTACAAAGTAGCTTTCCTGAGGTTTTATTGATAATTTGAGTGTAGCAATATTCCGAGCGGGGGTCAAATGTCTATGCCTCGCAATTCACTCCGGGATTACTTGACATAAGGTCAGTACAACTGCTGTCAGGAAAAGAGCAACCTAACCTGGGGAGGCTGTTCAGAATAGGCTTTTGGTTGCGGTTTCGGATGTCACTAGAAGCAAGGAGAGGGCCGGACCTGGGTCCGACCCTCTATCAGTCCGCTATTTTCTTAACTCCTCATTTACCAGGTTCGGTGGGACTTCTCCCCGCAGTGTGGCTAATAGGTTTTGGATAGCCAGGGAGACGTATGACCTTCTGGCCCTCCAGGTGGCGCTAGCCAGGTGTGGTGTAACCACTACATTGTCGAGGTCAGCCATGCCTTCAGATAGAGCCGGTTCGTTCTCAAAAACGTCGAGGGCGGCTCCGGCGATTCGTTTTTCTTTGAGGGCTTTCACCAGCGCATTTTCGTCGACGACCGGCCCTCGGGCCACGTTGACCAGATAGGCGGTTGGTTTCATCATGGAAAACTCCTTCTCTCCGATGAGGTGGAAGGTCTTCCCGGGGATTAGGGGACAGTGTAGAGTAACAAAATCAGACTCCTTAAGCAGTGTTTCTAAGGGTACCCTTTTCGCGTTCAATTGCCTCTCTGTCTCCGGGTCGGCTGGAATTTCATCAGCATATAGAATTGTTAAGTCCCATCCCTGAGCCATTTTAGCTACCTTCCTGCCGATTCTACCGAAGCCGACAATGCCCAGTGTTCCTTCTGGAATATCGGCTCCGATGTAGTCAGCTGGCCCCCAGCCGAGAAATCGCCCGGTCCTGACGTCCCTATCGCCCTCAACGATTCGCTTGGTCACCGCCAGCAGCAGTGCCCAGGTTGCTTCCGCTACGGCGCTGGCTATATCTTGGGAGGGGGTGTTGGCGACAAAGACTCCCTTCGCCGTAGCCGCTTCAATATCAATATGACTGAAGGCAACACCGATACTGGCAATTATCTTCAGTTTGCTTCCTGCCGCAATTATCTCTTTATCAAAGAAAGGGTCACCCACAGAAATGAGGACGCCGTCTTTATCTTTTACCCCTGCCATCAACTCGCTCTTTTCCATAATCCGGTCAAGGGGAAATATCTCCAGTTCGCATTCCTTCTCCATTTGATTGTAATCGTCCGGGGCAATGTTCTTGATAGCACTCCTGGTCACAAAAACCTTTGGTTTCATTCCTCCTCCTTATGTCATAAATATTCTTGTGCGATATCACAAAATTTTAGTATATTTTGATCCCGTGGGTCAAGGATTAGTGGTTTTCCGTGGCATGATGGCTGAATTTCTTTAATCTCTCGGTCATTGCCTGCCAGTGAGTCCCCCTCCAGTAGAGACGAGGGCAGTTAGGACACTCTATATACTGGTCCTGAGTTCGAAAGACATAGTGGGGTACCCGATCTTCCACCTGGTGCTTGCTTTTTCCCATCAGTAGTTGGTTGCATTCCAGGCAGATGGTGAACGGCTTGAAGAAGGAACTCAATCCCAGTGTATCTATTACCTGGAGCATCTGATGTTCGGACTCGTCACCTCGAATAAGGATGACCTTGATTTGTCCGCTGGTCACCACGCGTCTCTTCATAATCTGGGTATCTTTGGTTAGTAGCACTCTGCCCTCGTCTCTAGCGATGGCTATCATCTGCGAATCATTGCTGCCGTTAAAGAATAGGGTATCGTACCCTGCCATTCGTAGCCACTTGGCTAGCTTACCCACATTAGCATCGACAATGAATTTCGGACTATCTATTATTCTTCCCTTTGTTTGCGGTGATAGTCTGGCTTAACACCGGCTGTTCTTGATGGTGGTTGGGAGTGGATTTTTCTTTGTCGGATAGGCTCTGCATTTGATACCGTTGGCCGTCAGGCAACCTTACAGGTCAATCTGCATTCCTTCATAGGCGATGGTAATAGGGTGATTTAGGGATTTGGTAACCATGTCTATTTCGGTCTTGATTTCTTCCTCCAAATCAGGATACAGGTGTACCAGAACTACCTGTGGCAGGTAATCCTTAAGCTTCCGAAAATTGGTCATCTCCTGCTCCAGGAGGCAAGGGGTGAGGTGTCCTTTTTCTCTGGCAAAGGCCTCGTATCTATTTGAGCCGATAACTTCAATAATCAGCAGCTGCGGCGATACTTGCTGCCAGCACTCCAGTCCCGGCCCGGTGTCCCCGGTATAGAACAGTGTCTTACCATCTATTGAGGTAAGCTGGTAGCCAAGCGTTAACACTGAGTGATTTGATTTGGTGGTCAGGACATTGTAACCCCCAATTTGATATGTCTGGTACTGTTCTACTGTAATGAACCTGACGGTGGGGTTCGGCTGGGGTTCTTTCAGGAAGTTAGGATAGAGCCTGCCATTCAGCAGGCAATCGGTGAGAGCTTGATAAACTGCCGATGAAGAGTAGATATCGATACTGGCATTGTGGAGGTAAAAATTCATCGCCAGAGCCGGAATATCCCTGATGTGGTCATAGTGCTGGTGGGTAAGCAGGACTGCCTTAATCTTTAGCTGTTCCGGCAGCGACAGACTGGAAGTCAGCCCGCCGGCATCCAGTACCAGAGTGTCATCTACTAGCAAACTGGTAAGCCGAGTGCTTCGTGATTCGCAGCTATGGGCACCGAGGATTTTGATATTCATTGCTGAGCTACTAGAGCCATTTCTTACGGCGGAAGAAATAGAGCATACCGCCGATAATACTTGCCATGATAAGCACAATGTAAATGAACGGGTGGCTGGAATTCTGGAACGGTAGGTCGATGTTCATCCCCCAGATACTGGCAATCAAGGTGGTGGGGAGAAGAATGGTAGAAATGATGGTCAATAGTCTTATAATCGAGTTGGTACGGTTGGTCATCAGGGAGTCATGGGTATCATTAAGTCCTTCGATCAGCTCCTTATATTCATCCAGGGCATCCCATATCCTGTCCACGTGGTCAACCGTATCGCCGAAATAAACCGATAGGTCCATCTTAGTAAAGCGGCGGACGTTAGGCTCCAGACTGCCGATAACCGCCCTCATTGGCCAGATGATACGGCGGAAGGAGATGATATCACGCCGGAGAATGGAGATCCCTCTAATTTGACTGTGCCGTGCGTCGGAAAAAATTCCGTCTTCCACATCCTCAATATTGTCCAGCATCTTATTTGATATCGGGATGCAGTAGTCAACCAGACGGTCAATAGTACGGTAGAGAAGATAGCCGGAGCCCCCACTGAAGTTCTCCTGCCGTGATTCTTCATCAATCTCGCATTCCTTAAAAAGCTTCACCAGGGGTTTAAGCTCTCCCTTATGCAGCGTAATCAGGTAGTTGGGACCGATAAACACCGATAGCTGGCCGGCCTTGGTTACCCGTGCCTCTTTGTGGAATACCGGAAAGTGGAAGACCAGGAACAGGTAGTCCTTATACTTATCAATCTTGGACCGCTGTATCCGGCTGAGGCAGTCATCCAAATCCAGGGGGTGAAAAGGATAGTTTTGTGCCAGGTACTCGGTTTCCTTCTCCGTGGGGTGCTCGATATTGACCCAGGTTAGCTCCCCCCAGGTGAGCGACTGCAGATTCAGCTTTTCCTCTTTTTTGAGCCCAGAGACGGTCATTGCAGTTCACCCCTCTAATAATGGCTATATTTTACCATAATTGTTGTTGGATAGCACCTGAACTGGTACACTGAACAGGACTCCGTGTGGCATTGCTGGCGCCATGTATAGCCCATCACTACGGGCTTACTGAATTTGCGTGGTAGCTTTAGATTTGCTAAACTTCACTTGAAGAAGATGGGCCGTTAGCTCAGTTGGTAGAGCACCTGACTTTTAATCAGGGTGTCACAGGTTCGAGACCTGTACGGCCTACCAAAGCTGGTAGAC